>OCTX014524226.1_pt1 | contig 11643 bp, 7 predicted proteins | sample 1539691 | NCBI WGS metagenome assembly OCTX01 (sample SAMN02144231, study PRJEB22623) | gut metagenome | biome: sheep rumen | host: Ovis aries | place: New Zealand | reverse complement strand
ACGGAGAGATGGGTGAGTGGCTTAAACCAACAGTTTGCTAAACTGTCGTACGGGTAACTGTACCGGGGGTTCGAATCCCCCTTTCTCCGCCAAAACGAAGGCAACCCGTCGGGTTGCCTTCATCAATTCTAACAATATGCAAAATACCGAAATCGAGCGCAAGTTTCTGGTTACTTCTGATGCCTTTCAGGCGCAAGCATCCACCAGCCATGAGATTCAGCAAGGCTATTTATGCAAAGAGCCGGGCAAAACGATTCGCGTACGCATACGAGACGAGCGCGCGTTCCTTACTATTAAATCCGGCAAACTGCGGGAAGGGCTTGCTAAGTTTGAATGGGAGAAAGAGATCGAACTTGCCGACGCGCAGGAGTTGATGCAGCTATGCCTGCCGGGTGCTATCTCCAAGACGCGGTATGTCATCCCTGCCCCATCTTATGAAGGACAGAAACGATGCTGGGAAGTGGATGTATTCCATGGCAGGCTGGACGGACGCATACTGGCTGAGATAGAGTTAGGCTCCGAGAACGAACCATTTGAGCGACCGGAATGGCTCGGCGAGGAAGTGACAGGTCTGCCGCAGTATTACAACGCGAATATGTAACTCTATGCGCCGCATCGTCTTCTTCTTTTTTTCTTGTATAGGTCTCCTCTCTTTTGCGGCGTCGCCTAAGCCGACCAGGACGCTCCCGGTTGTTTACGTCAATACCGATAACAACCGCCCTGTCACCGACACCGAGACGCAAATCCCCGCCTCGGTCTATATCGACTCCGTACTCGCCGAATACCCGTCTCTCGGCACGGCTGCCGCACCTATACGCGCCACGATCAAAGGACGGGGAAACTATACGTGGAAGGATTTCGACAAGAAACCCTACAAGATCAAATTTGATGTTAAGACCAAAGTGCTGGGCATGCCGAATAACCGGCACTGGTGTCTCATGGCCTCTGCCGACGACGGGTTAGGTTTTCTCAAGATGCCGGCGGGGTTTCGTATCAGCAAGGCGATGGAACTAAGATGGACTCCCAGAATGCGACCTGTCGAGCTGGTGCTCAACGGCCGTTATATGGGGCTTTATTTCCTTACTGAGCATGTGCGTATTGCCGGCCATCGCGTGGATATTGTGGAGCAAAAAGACAATGAGTCACACCCTGACTCCATCACCGGAGGTTGGCTCGTGGAGATAGACAACTACCCTACCGAAGGAAATATCTCTTTCAACGAGGGCAACGGGCAGTATGTCATGATCTCCCTCCGCGAGCCTGAAGTGCTATCTTCCGTGCAGCGCAACTATCTCGAATCCCAGATCTACGCCATCAATGACGCGCTGTACGGCGATAGCGACGCGCGGTTAGAAGAGTTGCTGGATCTTGAGGAAGCCGCCAAATACTATCTCGTGCAAGAGATCATGGAGGATTGCGAGAGTTACCACGGCAGCTGTTTTCTATACAAAGACCGCGACAGTCTGGGAGTAGCGGACCCTTGGAAATTCGGACCCGTGTGGGATTTCGGCAATGCGTACAACCGCCACCAAGAGACATGGATCTACGAGAATCCCTCTTTTGCGCAATACTGGATCGGGCAACTCGCTTCCTGGGAGCCGTTCCAACAGGCGGTGAAGGAGCAATGGTGGATTTATTACCACACCATGAAAGACTCCGTGCGCGCACAAGTGCGAGCCTTTGCCGACAAGATTGAGACCGCTGCCAAAAACGACGCCAAAGTATGGAGAGGCACGCAGAATTATTGCGACAACAGCAATTACGCCGATGTCCGCGACCGCTATTTCCGTCGCTATGATTGGCGTATCGGATGGCTCTATTCCCAATGGGGCGAAGGGATTCGACCAGCCACCTGGGATACAGAGCACCCCGCTTTACCGGAAGAAAAGGCAACTAAGGTACTTCACAATGGCCGGATATATATCCTCCGTGCCGGCCGTACCTACACCACCCAAGGACAATTGGTAAAACTATGAAACAAGCCATCATCTCCGAGCGGCAAGAGAAAGTGCTACGCTATCTGGAGGAACATCACATCCCTTTCACTACCTACAACCACCCCGAAGGCAAAACGATTGAGGAAGCCAAACGATGGTGGCATGACGATGGCTCGGTACATTGCAAAAATATCTTCATGCGCAATCATAAGGGTGATCAGCATTACCTCATTTGTTTCCCATGTGACGACGATCTCGCTATCCATGATATCGAGCATTGGCTCAAGGATATTCTTGTTTCGCAGGGCAAGAAAGCACCCGGCAAACTGTCCTTTGCCTCACCCGAGAGGATGATGCGTTATCTGGGACTCGAACCCGGTTCTGTCAGTCCTTTTGGTCTAATCAACGACACGGAACGTCATGTCATCCTTTTTCTCGACAGCCGTCTGAAGGATGCCCCATCGCTCTCCTTCCACCCCAATGACTGCCGGGGCACCGTCGTCATTACCCAAGAGGCGTTCCAACAATACCTCGCCTCCGTCGGCAATACCGTAGAGTACCTCCATACCTGCGAATAAGCCAATGAGACAATACCTCTTATATGGCCTCCTGATTTACCTCGCGGCAATCAATATCATTGCTTTCTTTCTCTATGGCATTGACAAATGGAAGGCGCGGCACGACAAATGGCGTATCACGGAAGCCCGCCTCCTCTCCGTTGCCCTTTTGGGAGGTAGTTTCGGAGCCTTTCTCGGCATGAAAGTCTGGCACCATAAGACCCAGCATAACAAGTTCCGCTTCGGCCTCCCTCTCATCCTCTGCCTCCACCTTGTCATAGCCATCGTTGCGGTGTATTATTTCTATTTTTACAGATAAGAATAACGGATTAGAATTGTAAAAAAGAGAACTGATGTCTTCCACACACGAAATAGAACGTCATCCGTTGCAGCCATTTCTGCCGACGAACGCAGAGTTGCTGATGCTTGGCAGTTTTCCGCCGCCCAAAGAACGATGGTGCATGGATTTCTTCTACCCAAACCCGCAGAACGACATGTGGCGGATCATGGGACAGATTTTCTTTGGCGACAAGACCTATTTTGAGGGACAAAGGGACTTGGAGAAGGGACAAAGGGACCAAGTACAAAGTACAAAAGCAGGAAGGAAGGTGTTCAATCGTGAAGAAATCGCCTCTTTCTGCGAAACAAAAGGCATAGCCATTTTCGACACGGCGCAAGCGGTCATCCGGTTGCAAGGCAATGCGGCGGATGAACATCTGGAAATAGTCGAACAGACCGACATCGCTGCCTTGTTGCAACAAATACCACTCTGCCATAACATCTGCTGCACAGGCGGCAAAGCGGCACAAACATTAGCAGAGACCCTTCATTGCGTTCTACCCAAAGTCGGCGAATCTATCGAAACAAGTTTCGCCGGACGAACCATCCGTTTCTGGCGAATGCCATCCTCCTCACGCGCTTATCCACTATCCCTTGACAAGAAAGCCGCTGCCTATCGGCGGATGTTCGAAACTATCGGCATGTTATGAAAACATATACCGCTACATATTCCTCGCCTCTTGGACCAATCGTCATAGAAAGTGATAGTCAGGCAATAACGAGACTGCGGTTTAGCAATGAGCAAGCCTCAGCCTTCTCAACAGCAGAAGAAAAAGCCCCAAACGAAGCGACTACTACAATACCGATTATCGCGGAAACCATCCAATGGTTAGATGATTATTTTGCGGGCAAACGACCATGTAACGTGCCGCGACTCGACCCGCAAGGAACAGATTTCCAGAAGCGCGTGTGGCAGGCTCTTTTGACCATTCTTTACGGCGAAACACTCAGCTACGGAGAGATAGCCCGGATGGTCGGATGCAAGTCCGCACAAGCGGTCGGACAAGCCGTCGGAGCCAACCCCATCGCATTGCTCATTCCCTGCCACCGCGTCATCGCCGCGCACGGCAAAATAGGCGGGTACGAATACGGAACGGAGATAAAAAAACGATTATTAGAGCTGGAGCAACTATGATAACTATTCAACACCAAGAGACCGAGAAAAACGGCGTTTTCGAGGCATGGATGCGAGCCACCGAAGAAGGGGCTTGTACGGAGCCGGTGCAAGTGGGCGAAATGACATACCAGCGCCCCACTCCACAACGAATGATCATTGACCACACCCGCGTCTTTGAAGGCTTTGAGGGCAAAGGAATTGCCCGCCAGATGGTTCTTGCCGCGGTGGATTTTGCGCGTGCCAACAACCGCCAGATCATCCCTGTCTGCTCCTACGCCCAGGCCTTCCTCACCCGCACCGACGAATACAAAGACATCTTGGCATAAGTCCAAGTGTTCGCCGTTCGCAAACAGCGAACAGTAGTTCCCATTAGACGGGCTCCGGCTCGTCATTTTTGTGGCAAATCCAGGAAAATGCATTTTTCTTGCATTTTTTCACCACTTCGGACTTGTAGTGTCTTTTTGAGGGTGTAATTTTGTCGTCGGAATCGGAAATCAATGACTGCGTTACCCTGTAACTTGTATAATTGTTTCGTTTCCTCCTCTCCCCAAAAATTAAAATTGTTGGGGACCCAAATAAAAAGAAAAGGAACCCTTAAAATAGTACGATTATGAAAGAGTGTGTTTTGAGTTTGGTGATGGACACCATCGGGATTGTGGGAATGTTCTGCATCGCAGGTGTGCTTTTATGCATCTAATTCCATGCAAATTATAAGATAAACGTCTTACCTCATTGCGTTCGGACGATTATTTTGATAACTATTTATCAAAATCTTGCATATGTCAGAAAAAAGTAGTAACTTTGCACGCAAAATGCTACGACTATCGGAAAAACTCAACGCATATTTTTACTGATAGCCTTATTGATTATGGCTCCTCAATTGCGCGCAGACGAGTTGTCGCTGCGGGTGTTGTCGTGTGATGGTAAGACATCTACCATCACGGCTCCTCCGGGATACAGCTATGTATGGTTCAAGGCATCCTATGATTCGTTATTGAAGCACGCCCCAAATTATTGGGATTCGCTGCTGGCAGAGGGCACGTTTCGTAAAGACGGTTCGCTCAAAGGTAAGTTTTCTATTTCTGATACGGAAAAAGTTTATTTCTCACAGGGTAACTTAGAGTATCATGCGTATAGCCATAAGTTCCGTTTCGCGCGTGAACAGTGGTACACGAGTTTTATGCCTTACGGTTATAGAGGTCAGCGGGATGATAACGGCTGGACGCCGTATATGCCATGGGACAGTGCGTATGCATGGAGTAGGAATATCGAGATAGAGAACTCGACTTATGGTCATGAGTGGTTCGTTTTGACGCAGGAACAGTGGGAGTACTTATTCCGTTTTCGTAAGAATGCCTCGAAGCGCTGGGGGTATTGCGTGATTGAGGATATGCAGTGTTTGGTGCTATTGCCCGATAGCTGGTCGGCTCCTGCCGGTCTGACTTTCACACCCCAGAATGCTACCTTCTACGAGGAATACGGGCAGCACTATAACAACAATCATCCGTTTTACCATGTGATGGTAGGCGGATCGAACATCGGGCAAAACCGCTATACGATTGCTCAGTGGCGGGAGATGGAGAAGAAAGGTGCGGTAGCTTTTCCATTCTCCGGTTTCGTGAGTAGTCAATCAAAAAACATCAGCGGATATGCCACCTATGCTGATTATTGGTTAGCGACGCCGTATAACTCCTCCTATGGCTACGGATCGTTTATCAACAGCGGGACTTTGCATCTCAAAACGGAGTTCGTGCGCGCACCAAACTATGCCTTTATGGTGCGCATGGTACGGAAGGTAGAGGACACGTCCGCGCCGGACCCCCCGGAGCCTGCCCCTCCAATGATTGACACGTGTATCACCATTGATTGGAATCAGATGGCAGAGACTATCGGTTACGGCACGACGATCCTCCGACCCTGCGACACCATCACCACGGAGCGGAGATTCATTGCTACCAAATCGACTTTGGTTAGTAACCGCGTGCTCTATACGGACGGACTGAGTGCGCCGAAAGGCCACAAGATACTGGTTCATGTACGATTCAAGAGTAACTTCAGCAACCGAATCTGCTTCTATTACAACAACGGTAAGAATCACTCGGTGTACTGCGATAATTTCGTACCGAACGAATGGTGTGATATCACCACAATCATCGATGGATTTTTCAGTATCTCCAGTTATTGGAGCGGTTCCTTGCTCGCCATGCTGAGGGAAGGGGAATATATCTCTCTCCCGAATGAAGGCGGTATGGTTTATTTCGACTTGACGCAGATGTTCGGTGAGGGAAATGAACCGACTCAGGAGCAGTTCTTGGAACGATTCCCGGAGGTGAATTATCCCTACACAGCCGGCGAACTGAGGCAGATATGTGATTTTCCGGTAGTGGATACGCTGCAGTTATGCCCGCACCAATCACAGCCTCTGGCCGGTGCGCTCAAAGGCTTATTCTCCGTCTCTGATTCCACGCAAGTGCAATTCTCGCAAGGTAACCTGCAGTACCAGCCGTCGACGAAGACCTGGCGATTTGCCGAAGAACAATGGGAGACGTTAGGGACGGATAACAACAAACCGACCACTACGATGACGAAGTGGATGGACCTGTTCGCATGGGGCTGCTCCGGATACAGCAAGGGTATCACATGGTACAATCCCGTTCGGCGAGGTCTGTTCCCGCGTGATACGGCGAATTTTTGGATTGCCGGTGACTGGCGTATATCCATGACGGGTGAATATGCCGAGGTGGACTGGGGCATGCATAATGCCATCTCCAACGGAGGTAATGAGGCCGGGTTATGGCGCACAATGACCAGCGCCGAGTGGTACTATCTCATGTTCGGGCGTCCGAACGCCAATCAACGGCGAGCGTATGTGGACATTGACGGGAACAGAGGACTGGTCTTCTTGCCCGATGAATGGACAACGCCCGACGGCTTAACCATCATTACCGACAACACCGGGCCGGATAGTACGAAAGTCGATTCGTTCTTCCTGGATAACCGCTATACGATGACCCAGTGGCGCCAGCTGGAGCAAGCCGGGGCTGTCTTCTTGCCAGCAACGGGTATATGCAGCACTTCCGGGCAGTATATCCCGACTACAGGGTGGTACTGGACAGCCTCTTCCTGCGGTGCCACTATGTCCCGTTGCCTGCATTTCAATCAAAGCCGATATCATCATATCGCCAATCTCGGTGGCGGATATCGTACCCATGGTATGGCTGTGCGTTTGGTGATAGACAAGGCGAAGATGGATAGTCTGCAGCTGGCGGATAATCGCTTGTTACGAAAATTCCAATCGGTGGAGTGGAACCAGTTGGTCAAGGACCTGCCGTACGATCATAACATGGCGCGTCTGGATACGACACTTCCGGATGAGAACCGCTATGAGATACTAAAAACGGAGGTGTCTCCGAAGCGCGTGGTCTATACGGCCGGTACGAATGCGTCGTATGGTAGGAAAGTGCTTGTGCATATCCGCTTTAAGAGTAACTTCACTGAGCCACCCTATTTGCGTTATTTTGATGGAAAGGATGAAGTGGGGCTGTATCCGAACCGCTATCAACCGAATGAATGGTGTACTATCTCCGGTATTATTGATGGTTTTGTACCGGGGGCATTAACCGGTTTTTTGCCTGATTCGTGCGGTTACCATGCCGGAGAATACCTGTCTTTCCCGAAAGACGGCGGGTTTATGATCTTTGACCTCACCCGTATGTTTGGTTCGGGATATGAACCGAGTCTGGATGAGTTTCTTCGCCTCTTCCCGCAAGATAACTTCCCGTATGAGAAAGGTCGCGCAGTACAATTGTGCAATCAGGCGGTAGAGGCGAATACGGACATGTCTTCGCTGGATTATTCGTCGCAATATACTGCTAATACAGGTATTCTGAATGGCTTTTTCTCGGTGGCAGCGGATCGACAGATACAGTTCTCGCGAGGTAACCTGCAATACCAGCCATCGACCAACACCTGGCGTTTTGCGGAGAAGCAGTACGATATATCGGGTATCAATAACGCATCTATCTCGCCCACTACGAGCCAATGGATAGACCTCTTCGGATGGGGTACGAGTGGCTGGAGTAGTGGAGCGCGGTGTTACCAACCGTGGTCCACGGAACAGAACGACACGGCGTATTTTGTAGGTGGAAAAGAGAGTAAGGGGCTAACAGGTGAGTATGCCGAGGCCGATTGGGGTGTACATCAAACGATTCGTAACGGAGGAAACCAAGCCGGTATATGGCGTACGATGACGATGGATGAGATGCGTTACTTATTGGAATTACGTCCGAACGCAGCGCAGTTGAGAACATTGGCCACGGTGGAGGGGCAACACGGAATAGTGCTTCTTCCGGATGATTGGACTTGTCCTGCCGCGGTACCGCTCATCACCGGCAATGATGGTGTTGATTCGCTCTTCCTGGATAATCAGTACAATGCCGCGCAGTGGACGGTACTGGAGAAGGCCGGTGCCGTCTTCCTGCCATTGGCTGGACTGCGTTTCGGGCAAAGTGCGTATGGGTTTAACAGTGAAGCGCTTTACTGGGGCTCGGATCCGTCCGGGCGCTCTGCCGCTTGCTTCACTTGCCGAAACGCCAAACATGCCATCCATATCGGCACCGCGTGGCGGAGCTTAGGACTGAGTGTTCGTCTGGTGATGTCTAAGGAGCAGGCAGAGACGGCATTGAACGACCACTTACATTATGACTCCGGACTGCAGGATAATGTGGATTGCCCGTTAGCAGCAGGCAGCGGTAGAAATAAACCGGTGGTGGAAGTAGAAGCCAACGGCGTGTATAAACTGACGCTGGAACTGACTTCGGGCTATCCGGATCCGGACGAAGTCGGTTCCTTCCGAATGAACTTCCCTCTATCTGTCCTGGAGGGACATGAGACCGATCAGTTCTACGTCCAGTTCAAGTATAAACGCTTGCAGGGAAGAGGAGATTTTACCAAGTTCGACTGGTGTGACCGCACACCGGTGGAGATACTAAAAGAGATTACGACGGAGAACTACACCTATGTCCTGCTGAAAGTACCAATCCTCGCACAGAAGAAACCGTCTATCCAGTACTCCGAGAGTTTCCGTTATTTGGATGTCAACTCCGTTTATGCGGGCGATGTGTATCGTATATGGGATATTAAGTTAGGCGCTAACCCATGGGCGGATCCGATTGATGGGGCTGAGGTGAAGAACTTTGAATCGTTTGCCACTACCGGTGTGTTCTCTGTGGGTGAAGACAAGCAAATGCTCTTTTCTCCGGGTAACCTGCAATACCAGCCATCGACCAATACCTGGCGTTTCGCGGAACAGCAATACGATGCGATGGGTGTACGCAACCAATTCATCGCGCCGGATTATACCGGTTGGATAGATCTCTTTGGCTGGGGCACATCCGGCTATGACGCGGCGCCCAAGAGTATGACTTTGCGCAATTGTTATCCGTGGTCATACGATACGCTCAAACATAATACCGCTTATAGCCCCCATACGTATATGTACGGTCCGGGAGAGCGTGAGGGCTTGACTCTAACAGGTGACAATGCATTGTATGATTGGGGTGTGTATAATGCGATTGCTAATGGAGGTAATATTCGCGGCTTATGGCGCACACCGCTGGATGATGAGTTCCAATATATGATGAACCTGCGACCGAATGCGGCAGTTCATAAGGCCTATGCCACTATCTGTGGATCGAAGGGAATGATATTGCTACCGGATAGTTGTGAGTTACCCGCCGGTTTCCCCTACGTGCCATCCAATGTCAACAATCTCTTTGAATCCAACATATACACCTTCGCGCAATGGAAAGTGCTGGAGCGATTGGGTGCGATGTTCCTGCCAACGACGTCGAATAGGCACGGGAAGAAAGTGCGTGGAGAAGATCCTCCGAATGTGGGATATTATTGGACGGCAGATTCCCTTTCAGCGGGTGATACAACGTTTATCGGTCAAGCCGTTCGTCTGGCTACTGAAGTGATTTCTACTGATTCGCAGATCGTGGTGAAGGCAGATAGTGCCATATGGTGTTGCCGGATCAGTTCGCCGGATACCACTTATATCTTGGCGGCTCGCGCGATAGGTAGGTTGAACTACTATGCGTTTGAAGAGCGCGATACCATCTGCGAAGGAGAGACGTACACCTGGCACGAGCAAACCATAACCGAGCCCGGCACGTATTACGATTCGCTGCTTACCCAATACGGATGTGACTCTGTCTATACGCTCCATCTGGCGGTCTTGCAGCATAGTGACAGTATTGAAACGGCTTCTATCTGCGAAGGAGAGAGTTACGACTGGCATGGCCGGACCTACTCATCGGTTACCTATGCCACGGACACGCTCGTTGCTGCCAACGGATGCGATAGTATCTGCGAGTTGTTCCTGTTAGTCAAACCGCAACGGCTCGACACCATACTGCCATACGATGCTGCTGTTTGGCCAGAGCAGATTGATGCAGAGCGGATAGGAAAAGTAGGTTATCCAACGGACCTGGAGCAGAGTGTTCCGAACGAACCGAAGCAAAGTTTACGAGTGAGTGCCGATGGTAAGAGCGTCTATTTCAGTCCCGGTAACCTGCAATACCGTGCCACAACGGACACTTGGCGTTTTGCTAAGCATCAGTACGATGTCATTAAGGGCGATAATGCATTCGCATCGGAGACGTATAACGGATGGATAGACCTCTTCGGGTGGGGAACGAGTGGTTACAACGGTCAGCTACCCTACCTAACGGCTTCGAACAATAATCTCTATGCATCGGGCAATCAGGATATTACCGGTACGAACTATGACTGGTGTCTCTATAACCGTATTGACAGCTTCTCTGCCGGTACATGGCGCACGATGACCAAAGATGAATGGCAGTACTTGCTAACCGGACGACCGAAAGCCACACAGCTCCGCGGTGCGGCGAAGGTGAACGGTGTATATGGCTTGGTGTTCCTGCCCGATGAGTGGACCTTGCCGAACGGACTGACGTTTACGCCCGATATCTCCAACTATACCCTTAATAACTATACGCCGTTTCAGTGGATGCTAATGGAGGGTGCCGGTGCAGTATTCTTGCCTTGCGGTGGTGTAAGAAAAGGTCTAACCATGGAGGAGATCGGAGAAGAGGATGCCGGAGGACATTATTCGTCCACATCTATCAATGCCGGTAGTACTACGCTGCGTTATTTACTCCGTTTCCATAAGAAAAAAGGCATGCCCAATGATGTGGGATGCAGCGTCAAATATATGGGCATGAGTGTTCGTCCGGTGCGCGAAGGCGGACCTATATACAATAGTATAGCCGATACGATTTGCTACCAACCTACCTATCACTATAAGGATGTGGAATGGAATTTGCCAACCGTCACAGACCCGATTAACCATCCGGATGTGTCATATACGTTAGAGTACCGCGCTACGGACGGACAATCCCTTACCAAGGTGCATCTCCACATCCGCTTTCCGTATGATAGTGTTACTACCGCTTCCATCTGCGAAGGAGAGACGTATATCTGGCACGGCAGACCCTACACCTCCTCTATTGATACGACGGAGACACTCGTCAATGCCGCAGGATGTGATAGCACCTGCACGTTGCATCTGACGGTCTTCCAGCATAGTGACAGTATTGAAACGGCTTCTATCTGCGAAGGAGAGACATACATCTGGCACGGCAAACCATACACCGCCTCTATTGATACG
>OCTX011931128.1_pt1 | contig 11646 bp, 8 predicted proteins | sample 1539691 | NCBI WGS metagenome assembly OCTX01 (sample SAMN02144231, study PRJEB22623) | gut metagenome | biome: sheep rumen | host: Ovis aries | place: New Zealand | reverse complement strand
CTCGATGATGAGCTTCGGCGCTGCGGCCTCGAAGCCCACGCGCCCCTTGATGCCGATGATGGTGTCGCCCACGTTGGCATCGCGGCCGATGGCATACGAGGCACCAATCTCCTCAATGCGCTGTATGGCGCGGATGCGGTCGTCGAAGTGCTCGCCGTTCACACCCACTATCTCACCCTTCTCGAACGCTATCTTCAGCAGCGAGTCCTCCTGGGCGGTGACGTGCTTCAGGTAGGCCTCCTCGGGCAGGCCCTGCGTGGGGTCGAGAAGCTCGCCGCCGCAGATGCTGGTGCCCCAGATGCCCACGTTGTACGAGTACTTCAGCTTGGCGAAGTCGGCCGTGAAGCCGTGGTCGTTCAGGTAGTCCACCTCCTCCTTGCGCGTCAGCTTCTTGTCGCGCGTCAGGGTGATGATCTCCACGCCCGGTGCCATGACGAGGAAGGTCATGTCAAAGCGTATCTGGTCGTTGCCGGCACCGGTGCTGCCGTGGGCTATGGCGTCGGCGCCTATCTCGCGGGCATAGCGGGCGATGGCCAGAGCCTGGAAGATGCGCTCGCTGCTGACGGAGATGGGGTAGCAGTTGTTGCGCAGCACATTGCCGAAGATCATGTACTTCAGCGACTTCTCGTAGTACTCATGCGTCACGTCGAGCGTCACGTACTGCTTGGCGCCCAGCTTGTAGGCGTTCTCCTCGTTCTTCTTCAGTTGCTCGGCCGAGAAACCGCCTGTGTTGGCGCAGGCGGCGTAGACCTCATATCCTTTTTCCTTGGCCAGATACATGACGGTGTAGCTGGTGTCCAGTCCGCCGCTGAAGGCGACGACCACTTTTTTCTTCTGTTCCATGATGTGTATGTTATATGTTTTGGTTTTCTTGTTCTTCCAGTTCCTCCAGGTGGCGTATGCGGTTCAGCACCTCGTCGGGAATCTTTGCTGGCAGGTGCTCGGTGGGGTCGAAGAGCATGCCTGTGCAGATGCAGTACTTGCGGCCTGTGCGGTGCAGCACGTCGACGTTGATGCAGCCCTCGCAGCCCTGCCAGAAGGCCTCGTCGTCGGTTAGCTCGGCAAAGGTGACGGGCTTGTAGCCCAGCTGGGTGTTCATCTGCATGACGGCGGCGCCGCTGGTCAGCGAGAAAATCTTGGCGTGGGGCCAGCGTGTGCGTGCCAGCGAGAACGTCATGTCCTTGATGCGCTTGGCCAGGTGCTGCCCACGGAAGTCGGGGTGCACGATGAGTCCGCTGGTGGTGACGTACTGCTTGTTGCCCCAGGTCTCGATGTAGCTGAAGCCGGCGAAGCGGCCGTCGCGGGTCAGCGCTATCACGGCCTTCGCCTCCTGCATCTTCTTCGCCAGGTATTCGTGTGTGCGCCGAGCGATGCCGGTGCCGCGCACCTTGGCAGCCTCGGCAATGGTGTCGAGGATGGTGTCGACGTACAGCTCGTGTTCGGGGCCTGCCACCAGCACCTCTATTTCTTCTTTTTCCTGTTCCATTAATTAAGCATTAAGCATTATGTATTATGCATTATTTCATGTTGGGCACCACCTGGCTCAGGGCGTCGATGACCTCCTGTCGCGAGCAGCCCTCTTTGATGACGATGAAGATGGTGTCGTCGCCGGCGATGGTGCCCAGCAGCTGTGGCAGGTCGCTGCGGTCTATGCTCCAGGCGATGGCGCTGGCGTGTCCGGGGCGTGTCTTGATGACACCCATGTTCCCGCTGAAGTTGATGCTCAGGAAGCCCGGCACCTGCATCATCTCGCGCACCGAGCTGGCAGTGCTCACGCGTTTGTACATCGTCTCGTTGGGCAGCACGTAGATGTAATCGCCGCCCATGGTCGATGCCTTTGCCACCTTCAACTGCTTCATGTCACGGCTCAGCGTGGCCTGCGTCAGGGTGAAGCCTTCGTCGCGCAGGGCCTGCATCAGTTCCTCCTGGCTGCCCACGTGGCGGCTGCTGATGATGAGGCGCAGCGCCTCAAGTCGTTTGTTCTTTATTTTCATTGTTTTGTATATTTATACGGTTTCGGACGGCAAAATTACATAAATTCCTGCATATCGCCAAATATTTCTGTATATTTTTGCAAAAAGAATGGCGCTCCTTGATGTAAGGAGCGCCATTCGCGCGCGTAATATAATAATGTGTATGCTTTACTTCACCAGCATCTTCTTGCCGCCGATGATGTAGAGGCCCTTCACAGCCTTCTCCACACGCTGGCCATGCAGGTTGAAGATGTCGCCCTGGGCGGCCTTCTGCGTGGGCTGCATGATAGCCGTCGAGGTTCCGTTTTCAACAGACACGAAATATGCATTTGTCACTTCGGCCTTGTCGTTGTGGGCACTGCGGTTACCGATGATGGTAATCTTGCTGCCTTCCTTGATGCCCTTCTCGGCCATCAGAGCCTCAAACTGCTTCTTCTCGCCTCCCTTTTCTGAGAGCACGCCGTAGACGTAGACGGATCCCGTCTCATCTTCTAAGTCGAAGTTTCCATAGGCAGTGTTCGTCAGGTTCTTGATAGTGCCAGTGAGCTGATACCAAACAGTATTGCTCACCTCGGCAGCGATGAACTCGGCTACTGTGACTATCTTAATCTCATCGCCCGGCTGCTCCTGGCCACCAGCTTCCTTGACGGTGACCTCGATGCTGACGCTCTGTGCCTCGTACTCGTCGTTACCGGCGAAGGCGGCGGTCAGCGTGGTCTTGCCGGCAGCAACAAGCGTGATGGCGCCCTGTGCGCTGATGGTGGCCACAGCCTCGTCGCTGCTGGTATAGGTGACAGGCAGGTTGTTCTCGTTAGAGAGAACGAGCGTCACCTCCTCGCCGATGGTCAGCGTGGTCGATGCCTTGCCCCATGACAGTCCGGCAGGCTTCTTGGCTGTGCCCTGGAAGAGCTTGAAGTTGTCTATGCGTGCATTAGCTGAGCCTTTCTGTGTGAAGGTAAAGGAAACCTCATTGGTGCCGGCAGCCACGGTAACAGGATAGAGGTAGTCGTTGCCAGTGGCATCAACGTCACCCACTGTTGCACCTGTAGCGGTTACTTCAATAGTGTTCTTGTTGCACTTGAAAGCGAGTGTCATTTCGCCGCTTTTGCCGTTCAAGGCAACCTTGGCCGTAAACGAACCGCCGTTCTTTGCGAGGAGCAGTTCGGGGGCTTCTCCGCCTGCCAGCTTCTCATTGAAGAATTTTGTGCCACTCTTAGCAGTTCCGTCATCATTGAGTACAGTGCCAGTAAAACTGTAATTGTCGTTGAAAGTGCTGGGGTCAATGTTGAACTCCGTCACTCCACTCCAGTCTTCCGACCAGATGACGTCCTCGGCGAAAGCCGTTGTGCCGCACATCATCAGCGCAGCGGCGAACATAAAGCGTAAAGTCTTCTTCATAATGGTTAATGATTTTATGGGTTAATGATTAAAATATGGTTTTCTTTCCGTTGACGATGTAGAGTCCCTTCTTGGGCTGCTTCACCTGCTGTCCTGCAAGGTTGTAGATGATGCCGTTGGTGGTAGCAGCCGTGGTGATGCTGCCGATGCCGGCATTCTGCCCTGTGGCAATCAGATATCCGTATGACAGCTCGGGCTTGATGTTGCCATCCTTCTCCTTGTACTTCTGCAGCTTGCCGCGCACGACGATGGCTTCGCCTTCCTTAAACTTGTTGATGGTCTCTTCGGTGAAGGCCTCGTTGCCGAAGTTCTTGGCACGGAATACGGTGAGCTTCACTGCGTCGCCCTTGGTGTCGGCCATGTCGAAGTTCACGTTGCCGTAGAGGGCTCCCTCGCTGTTGCGCTGGAAGTCGGGCGTGCTTACTACGTATCCGCTCACGTCGTACATGTCGTCGGTGGAGGCTCCGTCTTCGAGCTTGCCGATGATTTCCATGGCCTGAGCCACGGTGAGCTTCTCGATGGTTACCTTGGTGAAGGTCACTTCGGTGACGTCGCTCTGCTTCACGTCGCAGCTCTCGTCAACGGCGTATGCCGATACGACGGCTGTCTCGGTCAGCGTGAAGGGGCCTTTGTACAGGCTGTAGTCACCCTTGTTCAGTGCATAGTAGATGGTGGCTCCCTCGGCAGCTGTGATGGTCACCTCCTGCTGGTCGTAGAAGTTGCCGCCGTTGGGGTGTATGGCGGGCTTGGCGGCCTTGGTCTGTGTCTGTCCGCCTCCGCTTACGGTAGCCTCCACCTTCTGCACGCGCCAGTGGCCGGAGCCGGTGGGGCGCTGGAATACGACGGTGCCCTCGTTGCCTGTCCAGGTGAAGGTCTCGGGGTTGTAGGTGCCTACGTTGACGTCGCTGGCCGTGGGCTGGTTCACCTTGTCGGCGGGAGCGTCGAGGGTGAGCACAATCTTGGTCAGCGTGCCCTGTTTGGCGGCGATGGTCATGGTGCCGTTGCCATAGACGCGTATGCCGGTGCCGGTGTTGTAGTACTTGCCGTCGTTGGCACCTCCGGCAAAGGTAACGGTGAAGTCGCCGCCGTCGAAGGGGTCGGGGTACTGTACACCGTTCTCGAGGTTAAGGTCGCCGAACACGATGGTGCCGGCCTGGATGCTGCCGCACAGCAGGAGCAGCATGGTTAGGAATGCTAAGCGTAATTGTTTTTTCATAAGCTTTTTAATGAGGTTAATATTATTTCTGCAAAGGTACGTCATTTTTTTGTGTCTTGCAAATTTTCGGCCTATTTATTTCTTTTTGTGTACAACAAAACCGCCCTCCGCTGTGTTTGTGCGGAGGGCGGTGGGGTGGGTGGGTTGCTGTGCGCGGCTTACTTCATCACCTTCTTTCCGTCGATGATGTAGAGGCCCTTCTGTGCCTTCTCTACGCGCTGTCCTGCCAGGTTGTAGATGGTGCCTGCCGTGGCGGGCTGTGCCTTCACCTCGCTGATGGCGGTGGGGGTGCCCTCGCTGGTGAGCGTCAGGCTGAAGTTGTCGGCCACGAACCAGCGTGCGCCCATGGTGCCCTTGTTCTTCACACCTACGGTGAGCGTGTTGTCGGCCACCTCAATCTCGTCGGTAGCATAGTCTTTTAGCTCAGTTCCGTCCTCGGTGACAGCAGTAAAGACCTCGGTCTCGCCGCTCTTGGCGTAGAGTCCGCAGCTGCCGTTCACCTGTGCGTCAGCCTCGCCGTTGGTGCTGTTGTACATCTGAGCCTTCAGCACATACTTGCCGTTGGGCATGCCCTCCAGCTTCTGGTGGTAGTCGAATACGCCGTAGGCTGTTCCGGTTTGTTCTTTGTTGTCGGGGTTGACAGCGTTGCCAGCCCAGTACTCGAAACTGACGTTGTTGAGTAGCGGGCCGTTTCCGGAATTGGGACGGTCACAGGTCCAGCCGTCGGCACCGTTCACCTCGTAGTTCACGATGGCACGTGTCATGTCGCTGCCGGCCTTGGTCTGCTGTTTGCAGATTTCACCCAGCTTGGCATAGAGTTTGGCAATGTAGCTGTCGATGTCCTTGTCGGCGGCCTCTTCAGCGGCCATGGCAATCTCGTCCAGCTCGTCCATACTCGACTTGGGTGCGCCATTGTCAATGTACTTGTCGAGTGCGTTGTACACATCTTCCTCGGCAGCGGTGAGCTTCTCGTGCAGTGCGATGGATGCCTTTGCAGCGATGATGGCTTCATTCAGCTTCTTGATGGCCTCGGCCACCTGTGCGCCTGTGGTGAGCGTGCTCTCGTCGACGATGGCGGCCTGAAGGTCAGCCTTTGCCTCTTCGCCCATGCTCTTCTTCAGCAGATCCTGAGCCTCTGTCACCTTCACGCGGTAGTCGGCCAGATAGTCGTCAAGGCTGTACTGATAGAGCTTCACGGGACCGAGGATGACCCAGCAGCGTGCCTCGTTGAATGTTCCTTTGAAGCCAATCTCCACCTCGCCTTCGGTCTCGACGGTGAAGTCGAACTCATTGGAGTACTTGCCCTTGTAGAAGGCGTTGGAGGCTTTCCACAGGTCGCTGCTTCCAGTGTAGTTGCCCAAGTCGTTAGGGGTGAGCGGATAGACGTTCTGCTTCTTTTCGCCGGCGAAGATCCAGGCCTTGTCGTCGTTGGTGCCCTTACCAGGGTTGTCGCCCTGACGATAGAAGGCGTTCACGGCCAGGCGATAGTCGCCAGCAGGCAGTGTCACGGTCTGCGTCATGGCATACTCGGTCTTTTCCAGACTGCCCCATCCGGCGTAGAATTCCACAACGTTGACATGCTCCGTGTCAGTAGCCTTCTGGTAGTCCTGACGCCAGTTGTTGAGCAGCGTCCATCCGTTGTCGGCTGTTGCAGGGTCAACTGAAAGGTCGGCATTCTTCAGCACACGCTCGGTGATGTCGGTCTGTGCCCAGGCACCCATGCCCATGGTCAGCATGGCGGCCACGAGCATTGATTTGCGTAAAGTTTTGTTCATTTAGCTGTTAATGTTTAAGTTAATAAAGTTAGTTGAAATGTAATGTTGTGGCAAAGGTACGAAGTTTTTCTGTAACGACCAAATATTTCCGCAGAAAAAAACAAAACTCCGCCACCCCGGGCCTTCTGTGCCGGGGTGGCGGAGCTGTGTTCAGTGCTCAGTATTGCGTCTGCTTCAGCGCACGATGTACTTCTTGCCGCCGCTGATGTAGAGGCCCTTCTGAGCCTGCTTCAGCTGCTGTCCCTGCAGGTTGTAGATGGCTGCGGGCTGCTGCGTGGCGCTGTTCACGGTCTGAATGGCGGTTGCTTCGGCTTGGTAGATGGTGATCTTCTGAATGTAGTTGCCCTTGACGAGCTCGAAGCCAATCATGCCGTCTTCCTTGGCCAGATAGATGGCGCGGCCCTTGCCTTCGTTCAGGCTTTCCTTCTCTATGCCGTCGTCAGTGCTTATCGTGTAGAGGTCATCGCCGGTATAGATGAACTCCACCACCTGGTCGGCCTTGATGCCGGCGATGGCAGCGCAGCGGCCGGCCTGCGGGCCTTCCAGCAGACCCTTGCCGTCCTCAATCTTCCATCCTGCCGTGGGGCGGCTTTCGCTCTCGCCGTATGCCTGCTGTATGGCCAGCAGCTCCAGTCCTTCGTTGGTGCAGAAGTAAACGTCGGCATTGTTACCGTTGGCAGCGTTGTAAATCTTACCTGCCGACTCGGTCTGGCGCTCCAGCGTTACGTCGCCCATGGCGGTGAAGTCGTATTCCTTGGCGGTGCTATACTTTGTCAGGTCTACGTCGGCCACGGTCACGGCGCAGCTGGCCTCTGCCGTGGCATCGCTCACCTGCGACTCCCAGTAGTTGATGATGTTGGCTGTGCCGGCGGCTACGGCAGTAACTGTGCCGTTGGCATCAACGGTGGCCACGGCCTCGTTGTCGCTCTTCCACTGTGTGGCAATGCCGTTGGGGTCGACGGTAGCGTTAATCTTCATGGTGGCTCCAGGAATGAGCTTCAGTGTGCTCTTTGAGAGCGTGATGACAGGCACTGTCTCCACACCGGCAGGCTCGATGACGATTTTTGCGATAAGAGTGGCCTTCTGCATCTGTATGTCCAGCCGGTCGCCGCTGGTGATGGTGTAGGTCGTGTTCGATGTAACGGCATCGCCGGCGGTGACACCCTCGGCATTCTCTGAGACAAAGTTCACCGTGCCGGTTCCTACGGTGATGGTCACCTTGTCGCCTTCCTTCAGGTCGAGGATGGAGAAGTAGTGGGCGAAGTCCCATGAGAACATGCCGCAGTTGCTGTCTTTCTTGTTGTTCTTGTTGCGCATGGTGAACTTGCCACGTCCCTCAACATACTCGTAGGCGAAGCGCTTGTTCCAAGTGAAGCCCTGGTCAGTGTAGTCGCCGAGATAGTGCATGACGGCATCGCCAATGGTGAAGCCGGCATCGTCGCCGTCGTTCACGGCCCAGGGGCCGCCCTTGCCCAGTTTCATACAGAGCTCCTGGAAATCGTACGTTTCCATAGCGCTTGCGCTGACACCTCCGAGAAGGAACAACGCCAGTGCCATCATTGCTTTAGTAAACTTTTTCATAAGCATTTTGTTAGTTTAATGAGTTAATAAATAATGGTAGGTTGTTTTTGCTTTATTCGTCTGCGATGATGTATTCCTCAATGGTGCGCGTCTTGGTGCTGAAGCTGATGCCCGCCTTGTGCAGCCGCCGTCCGTCGCGGCTGTAGGCTATGAGGTATCCTTTCCGGTCTATTTGCGACAGCGCGTCGGCGGCAGGATGGTCGGTCTTCAGCTCCATGACGTACACGTCGGTTGCCGACTGCCACACCACGTCGATGCGGCCGGTGGCGGTGCGCACTTCCGTCTGCATGTACATGCCCATGAGCGAGAACACCACGTAGAGCAGCTGCTGGAAGTGCCCCTCGCTGGTGGCTCCCTCGGCGTAGGGTACGGCGGCAAGGAAGCCTTTCAGGCTGTCGAGTGCTCCGGCCAGGTCGCTTTGTTTCAGCAGACGGTACATCTCGATGATGTTGTTCTTCGTGGCCAATGCGTCGGCTGACACATAATGCGGTATAAGAGCCTTCATCACCCCTGTCCGTACTTCGGTGTTAGGGTAGCCCAGTGTGTAGACGTTAAGGGCGGGGTCGTAGTCTTTGATGGTGAGGTATCCGCTTTGGTAGAAGAGCGGCAGCACCGTTGTCATCTGCTCGGTGGGAGCGTCGAAGTCGTCGGCTGTGGCTTGGCTGTTTTCTATGCGTGTGATGTCGGTGGGAAAGCGCTGCAGTGTCTGCACCAGCACGGTGGGTGTGGCGGTCTCGAACCAGTGCGCCTGCACGTCGCCGCTGTCGAAGGCGTTGAGCAGGCTGAAGGGGTTGTAGACGTCAGTCAGGTCGCGTGCGAAGTGGTAGCCGTCGTAGTGCTGCTTCAGCAGGCGGTAGGCCTCGTCGGTGCCTATGCCCATGCGGCGGCTCATGTCGGCCACGGCGGGTTGCCACTGTGTGTGCAGTTCCCGCTCGGTGATGCCGCAGATGGCCGAGAAGCGCGGGTCCATGGTGATGCGCCGCAGGTTGTTGAGCTCGCTGAAGATGCTGAGTTGCGAGAACTTCGTGATGCCGGTGATGAAGACGAAGCGCAGCCAGGGGTCGCAGTCTTTCAGTGGGGCGTAGAAGGCGCGCAGCGCCATGCGCATGGCATTGGCTTGCTCCGTGTGGTGTATGGTGGCAAGCAGCGGTGCGTCGTATTCGTCGATGAGCACCACCACCTGCTCGTGGTATTTTTCACAGCACCCTTTGATGAGCCGTCCCAGACGGTCGCCGGGGCTGGTGTGTGGCGTTGTCACGCCGTGCTTCTGCTCCATCCACTCTATCTGTGTGGCCAGCCGCTCTTTCAGGTCGTCTGCGGTGCCCTCCTTGGCCGCTGCCAGGCTGAAGTGCAGCACGGGGTAGTGGCGCCACTCCTTTTCCAGCGTGCCGGCCTGGAGACCCACGAACAGGTCGCGTCGGCCTTCGAAGTAGCTCTTCATGGTCGACACGAGCAGCGACTTGCCGAAGCGGCGCGGACGGCTGAGGAACACATAGCGATAGCGGCGGGCCAGTTCGTAGACATAGCCCGTCTTGTCGGCATACATGTATCCGCCCTTTCTGATTTCCTCGAAGGTCTGTATGCCGATGGGGTATCGCTGCTCTTGCGCAATCATGCTGCAAAGATACGCAGTTTTTGTGTAACGGCCAAATTTTTTCTGCAAAAAAAGAATCCCACGCCCGCAGGGTGGGGGCGTGGGATTCGCTGTAGGACGTCACGTGGTGCTGATTACTTCACCATGACTTTCTTGCCGTCGATGATGTAGAGGCCCTTCTGAGCCTGCTTCACCTGCTGGCCAGCCAGGTTGAAGATGGCCTGCTGGGCGTTGCTGTCGGCCTGCATCTGGCTGATACCGGTGGTGACGATGCCGCGGATGTAGAGCCAGTCGATGGCATTGGTGTTGCCGCCTCCGGCGAGCAGCACGACGTCGGTAGCCTCGGTCAGCTCAAACTCCTCGGTCTCCAGTTCATTGTGGTAGCCGTTGTTGGTCGAGGTGAGTTTGAACTCCTTGTCGCCCACCTTGAAGGTCTGGCTGCCCATGGCGCTCGTCGGGGTGAAGAGGTCGGCCTTGATGGTGTACTTGCCGGGCTGCAGCGTGGTCACGGTCAGGTCTTCAGCTGCGTATCCAACGGCTGCACCGAAGCTGCGGATGTCGGAATAGTTGCCGCCGTTGTTGACAGTAGCACCAGGCAGAGCCTCACCCTCCGACACGAAAATGACGTTTGCGATGACGCTCTCGGAGTAGTCAACCGTTGCAGTGTTGGTTGCCTCGTTCAGCGTGATGCTAACGGCATACCAGGGATTGCTGTCGTTCTTCGGGCATTCGTAGAGCACACCCTCGTCCAGGATGTAGTGGGGGTAGCCCACGGCGATGGTCTCGCCTTCGTAGTCGCTGCCCTCGGCGATGGTGGTGCCCAGGTTGCTAACTACGCTGTAGTTCATTTTCTTGGCTTCGGTGAACTTTAAGGTGATGACGTTCTGTGCTGCATCAGCTACGAGGGTGATGGCATTGTTACCGCTCTGGTAGATGTATTTTTTCCCGTCAACCTTGATGGGAGCCAAATCCTCCTCAGAGGCTGTTGCCTGGCTACCAATCAGGGCACCGGCATAGGTCTTTGCCTCTTTCAGCTCTTTCTCGCCGTCGGTATATTTCACCGTGTAAGATGTTACTTTACTGGCATCTGCAGTGGTGATGACCAGACTGGGTGCATACTCAGCAGATCCTTTTCCGTAGACATCGCCACCACCAGGGTTGCCAGTCCATTTAAAGATGATGTTGCTCTGGCCTGCTGCAACGATGGCCGAAAGAGCGGCAGTGACATCCTTTTCCATGGTCTCTTCAGCTCCTTTGGGGAAAGTGATGCCTTCAATCTTCGTGGCTGCCAGATTCACTTTGGCGGCGCCGCCGGAAAGCTCGGTATAGTCGAGCTGCTCACCGGCATTCGCATAAAGGAAATTGCATGCGCGGGCGTTGCGGCCCTCGCCGATGACACGGAAGGTGAGCACAGCCTTGGTGATGCTTGCCCCCTCAGGCAGAGAGAAAGAGAAGTCTGCATAGGCTGCTCCCTGCCATGTGGCGTTGAACCTTTCGTTGTTCACATGCTCCTTTTCGGCATCAACGGTGCTGGTGTACGCGTTGGCATCGCTACCGCAGAAGGAACTGGCTGTGTGGGTTAAGGTGGCGGTCACCTCGTCGGCCCATGCGTTCATGCCCATGGTCAGTGCTGTGGCCACGAGCATGGTCTTAAGTAGATTTTTTTTCATAAAATGTAGTTAATAAGATAATAAAATAGCTGTTTGTTTTAAATGATGCTGCAAAGGTAATCAGTTTTTTTCAAACCACCAAATATTTTGACGGGAAAAACGAAAACAACGACTGAGGTTGTCCTTATGATGTCCCTTATTTATAGTTACTGCCCCCACCCCCCGCTCGGCCCACAGGGACGCTTGCCTTAGCAAGAACCTCTCCCTTCAATACTCCTATCATTTGTGAAACTTGAATACACTCATAAATCGCAAAAAGCTTTCGTCTATTCATTTTTGCTTGTAATACGCTGCAAATTAACAATATAGCGAATGAATAGAGCGTGCCGTCTATTCATCCACTATTCATTATTTCTTGTGCTTACCCTTCCTTCTTGTCGGTGATAAAGCGTCAGGAGCAACGTATGTGAAAAGTAATGAAAGCGGAAACAAATTGTTT
>OCTX012002713.1_pt1 | contig 11648 bp, 14 predicted proteins | sample 1539691 | NCBI WGS metagenome assembly OCTX01 (sample SAMN02144231, study PRJEB22623) | gut metagenome | biome: sheep rumen | host: Ovis aries | place: New Zealand | reverse complement strand
TGGTTGTATTCTGAAACTAGTAGTGGTACTGTTGGTAAAATTAGAGCAGCGATTACATCTACTATTAAATCATATATATTTAAAGAAGAAACATCAAGTAATCTTTATCTATGGGATACTTATAGTTATATAAATGTATCTGATATAGATGACTGGGAGATGGCTAGTTCTGATAGTACATCTTCAGATGTTGTTAATCAAGTGTTCAATGTACTAGATAATATAGTTCCAATCACTGGTATTATTTCAACATTTTCAAAATCAAAAGAGAAAATGAAGGCAGTATTAAGTGTTTTTAAATTATATTATGGAGTATACACTGAAAATTCTGAATACAAAGGTATTGAGATAGTTAAAACAGCTTTATCAGGGAAAAATTCATATACTTTCTCTCTTAATGGCTTTGACCAAAATCTTACTAACATAACAATATATGGTGACCCTACATATGGGACAAAAAAGCTTTCAAATGATAAAGTAATGGATAATGCTTGTTTTGTTGAAATAGGAGAAACAAGATTATATTGCGGATATCAAGTTAATAGCAATTTGTATTACAATAATTTCTTATATATCGGACCAAAAGAAGGGGCTGTTCCAGTGAAATCGTTCTTTAAGACTGCTACAGGTTCAACTGCGTGGGATACAACTGATAAATTTATAAAAAATAAATATATGGTATTGATTTATAATGCTAAAGAATCAACTTATAACAATACAATATTTATACCAAGAGTCAAAGATACTATTGAGGAAGATTATAGTGGAAAAGACCATACTGGTTGGTCCGCTACAGACCTTGGACATCATATCTATTATACAACTGAAGAAGGCGTAAGGAAGTATAAATATTATGATAGTGATAATTCGAAATTGGTAGATTTATCATCAGATTCGCTTGTATGTAATGAGGATAAATGGACAAAGATAATGACTGTTAAAGGACTAGACCCAGCTTATCCATCAACTTCTGGTGAGACTACTACAAAAACTGAAAAGGCAGTCTTAAATTCATTAGGTACATATTATGCTAATAATGCTTATACTAATTCTGCTAGTATTGTGCAATATCAAGAGTCTTTCTGGCTTTATTCAGATAGTAAATGGCAATCTAATGACAGTACAATATTATCAGCAGATGATACACGTTTATTCGTTATAAATGGAAAAGCAGACCCTTATTACACTTTCCGTGGTGGAAATTACACTAAGTATTCGACAGAAACTGGAACAGATAACATATTATCAGTAAAGAAATTACCAACTAGTGATATTAAAACTGGCAAATTATATATAAAAGAAACTGGTGGAGCAGCTTATGAATATTATATAAGTGAAATTGTAAACGAAAAATCAAAATGGGTTAAATTGACATTAACATCAGTGCCAACAAATAGTGTATATGTATACGGTGATAGCAATAAATCATATTATAAATCTGATTTTACTAGTTTAGCTAAAGACGATACAATATATACTGACCCCGACAATTTACCGCAAACTGGTTCTGCTGATACATTATATGTTGTTGAAATGACTAATGACCAAAATCCTAATTTAGACCCTTATAAAGGATGTATCTTCTTAGATAAGTCATATATAAATAATTCTAACATACTAATTCAGCCAGTGGATTTAACATCATTGATTGATGAAAAGAATGATGAGTTATTCACCGGTATTGATTTAGAAAGTACAGTGCCAGCTAATATGCAAAAAACTGGTAAATTATTACTTGACTTCATAAAAGAGTATTACATAACTAAAGAGGAGAATAACCCTAACAAATTAACTAATGAAACTACAATAAGTTACATGAAAATCGAGGGTGACAATCCTTTACTTGATTATGTATCATTGAATAAAGTATTGATTGGTGATACAGTTCATATAAGATATGGTAAGTTAAATATATCATCTGATTTAAGAGTTAAGGCAGTAACATACGATGCTATTAATAATCGTTATAGTGAAATAACATTAGGTGAAATAACAGAGACACTTGCATCTAGTGTTGTAACATCTAGTGATGGAGTATCTGTGTTAGCTAATGACTCTGGGTATACTAATACTCAAGATGTTAATAAGATTATAGCAAAGAATGTAATTGCAGATAAAGTAAGTACGCAAACGTTCGAAGCTACTCAGGCTGTAATTACATCTTTAGATGTTGAACAATTAAATGCTAATACTGCTAAAATTGATTCAATTATTACTGACCCGCTTGAAGGTAATGCAACTTCGGCAATGCAACTAAGCGGTACTATAGTAACATCTATAGAAAATGCATCAATAAGTGAAAAGAAAATAAATTATCATACTAATTTGTCATATAATTGGGATGATGAGAATAGAGTATTAACTATAACTCTAGGTAATTAAATTTAAAGGAGGAATTTCAAAATGGGTGTCTTTGACATTAAAAGTAATGGCTTAGTTATTGCCAATAATGGAGAAACCAAACTAATCAATAAACATTGCTTTAATAATAAGAAGGCAAGATTTGTAAATGTTGAGATTCCTCCTACTAAATTAACTTATAGGATTTCAGCGCTAACAAATCTTGGTGTTGAAATACATACTAAAGGAATATTTATTCAGGCTAGACCTATAGAGAGTACCGATGACAATGATTTTGTTGGACTATTGGGCGTCATAACAGTATTCGATAAAATGCCATCAACATCGTTATACGCAAATGAATATTTATATTATTATGCTAATATTGATAAACGTAAATATCTTAGTGAATATGGTGTTGTCGACAAAGATACAGAAAATGAAACATTCTATACAAATGGTGGAGTTATTCAAACGGTTGATATTTCTTCATTCCCAGAAAATCCAACAAATACAGTATTATATAGAATAATTGAAAATGGTGAAAAGCATTATTATCGATATTATTCGGATAGTAATATATTTGTAAGAGTCTACTTCTCTACTGATATACTTGATTTAACATTTATACCTAGTATGGGATATAAATATGAAGATTTATATTACCATAGATTTAATGGATTTCAGCATAATACTTATACACATACTTTTGACGCTGAGAGAGCCGATTATATACCATCAGTATTGGTAAGTAACAATATTGCAAATAAAATAGTTTTTCCAAATAGTAATTATACAGTTAGTCCAATAAAAATGACTGATAGATATTCTCATATTTCTGCAGAGACCAATTTATTTACTGTAATAGCAAATAGAAGTTTATCTTCAGATAATAAGTATTATGTAAATGCTACTTATGTATATTATAGGACTTCAGATGCTACTATATATAACTTATATTTAACTATGCCTTGCAAAATATTAAAAGATTCGACATCAGGCGCTCAAAATTATGGTGGTAAATTAATGTTATATTATCAGGAAATGCATGATTATTTCGCTGAAATTTTCCCTGAAATAACCGATGATATGACATTAAGTCAAATAGATGAATATATACATACTGAACATACTAGTCCATATAGTTTTATATGGTTTAAACCATTCAGTGATTCGCCAATATCTGAAGACAATATTAAAAAGGATATAAACGGAAGTTCTATTTTCCCTATAATTATCAAGGATGTTCCAAATGACGAATTGAGTGAATTATATTTCTGTCAATCAGAAGAAAGTGCATCTAAAGAAGGATACCCTACTACATATATTGGACAGCCTATGAAAAATAAAAGAATGGCATTTAATGTTCCGTATAGTGTAGCTTTCTTAAATAGTAAAGTCCCCGGACATTTCCCATATACAACTTATAATATATGGTCTGGTAAAAGAGCTGTCGGCATAATATTACCACAATCAGAGTATATTATACCTGATAGTAACCCAATATCTGCAAGAAGATGCAATAGTGCACCAACTGAATATCTAGATAGTTATGTTGCTGCTGTATTTCCAGATTCATATATAGTAGACCCAGTTTCGAAAAAAATTCATACATCAGGTGATGTATACTTCTTAACAAGTTTAGAAAATGTATATGAATCATATTCAAACATTGATTTAAGTCCAGTATATGATAGCAACAATAAGATTATATATTGGGAGTTTGTAGAATATGGAGAATACGACCCTGAACAAATGGGTTACGAGGGTGACATAAAAATACGATTATACAGTAATGATTCAGAGGCAAGTCCTAATGAATTACATATAATATATAATTTTGACCAGTATACTTATGGTGGATTAATTGGTGTTAGATTAAATAATTTTGATATAAAAGGTGAAAATACTGATAGAGACATAAGTGGAACTATTTCAGTAACCTCAACTGTATCAAATACTATATATGATGTAGCATCAGAAACAGAAGATGTAAATATTTCATATAGTGGGCATTATCACAAAGATACCAGAACTCTGGAAATAGCATTAGATACAACCGCTATTAAATATCCAATTTGTACAACTGGTACTATAAATATTGAAGAGCAATTAATAGATTCTTTTCTAAGAATTCAAAATACTAATATAAATTTTAATTTCATAGAAAGCTCTGAACATATTATAATAAATCCGGACCCAACTGTCGAAGATATTGAAGGACCGACATCATTAACAACTACGCTCGTTCCGGGTTCTTTGGTTAAAGTAACCGATTATTATGACCCTAATCTTTTCTTTACATTATCTAGAAGACAGGGTCAGGTGTACACCACTACAATAAATTTTAATAAAACTATGGAGTGGGATACATCAAAGAAATTATACTTATGCTGCAATTTATTAATTTATGATATAAGTGGTGGCATAACAATAGATACAGGTATGAGATTTGAATTAAACTATAATTCATTTTATAGAGGCTGGTATACAGCTTTTTATGATAATGAAGTAGATGAAGATGATGATTACACACTTGGATTTATAAGATTAGTCATAACCAATACTGGTATTACTGTAACACTAGATGATTATGCTACTTATAATAACGATGATTCAGCATGGACAATCAGAATCAGAGATAGTGCTGGTTTATCATTATATCAAGAGGAGGATTAAGATTATGGAAACAAAGAAAATGAAATTAGGAACTATAATTAGAACAATTTTACAAGTATTAACTTACATTAATCAAATTGTTGCAATTGTGTTCCAAACAATAGGAAAGACTGATAATCCTGTATATTTATGGATTTCTGTTATTATTACCGTCATTGTGACAACCATTACATATTGGTATAACAATGATTGGTCCAACCTTGCTAAGACAACTAGTGAGGTATTTGATATGGTTAAAGATGGAAAGATTACAAAAGAAGAATTAGACAATTTCATCAATAATCATAAGAAATAGGAAAGGAGTCTGATATTATGAGTACTACCTTTCTAATAGGGGTAACATCAGCGATTCTTGGTGCTAGTGGTGCAGCATTTATCATATTCCTTGCCAGACTTATATATAATGCAGTAACTGGTAATATTAAAAATGATAAAGAATTTAATAGAGTTATGCGCTCAAGTATGCAAGCTATGTTGCAAGTAGAATTACGAAGAGAGTATAACGAATATTATGAAAACAAAAAATATATTTCAATGGCTGAAAAGCAGGACTTTGAGTATATTTGGAAATGTTATCATGCGCTTGGCAAATATGACCCCGAACAAATGGGTAATGAAGGCGTAATGGATGAATGTTATGATAGAATCATGAGCCTACCCACAAGTAAACCTAATCGCAAACCGCATGGCATAAACAGAGATTAATGAAAGAGGTGATATCATTTGATATCTGGTAAAAAAGAAATAGTAATTATACAAGGTGATAGTTATCAAAAAAGTGTTCAAATATTAAAATGTAATCATGGTGAACACGAAATAATACCTCACGAGTTAATTGATAAAGTCATCATAACATCAAAATCTTTAAATATTAATAAAGAACTTGCATATGATGATGAAAACAAAAAATATTTATTAAATCTTACTTCTTCTGAGACGGCATCCTTCAAGCCTCAAATCACAAATTATGACTTAACAGTTATATTTACTGATTCAAAAATTAAGACTATCTGCTATAACGGACAAGTCAAAATCTTAGAAAAGAGTAACACATTAGATGAATGACGATATAATTGTAGTTCTGGATGATGATAATTTGGATGCAATATTAGAAGAAGATGATATGGATGTTCATATGAACGAAGAAATAAATATCGTTGATATAGACGGAGCTGACCATAGTAAATTAGATAATCTAGATTATGAATCATCTGGACATACTGGGTTCGCTCCATTGGGCATCTTAAATTACATTAGAGTCGATGAAGAGAATGAAGAGCTAATCATACCAAATATGGAGGCCATAATCAATGAGTAATGAAGTAAAATATATTTCCAAAGTAACTTTATCTGATGGTAGTACATATATGGTAAAAGACTCTAATGCTTTACATACTAGTGGTGGTACTATCACAGGCGACTTAAATGTAGACGCAAAAATAAGAACAAATAAATTGTTTATTTTATCAATTGAAACAATGATTGACACACCTACAAATGTATTAGTAGAAGATGAGTCAACTAATGAAATCAAAAAACGTTCAACTGATAAGCTATTAAAAGACATCGGAGGGTATTCTTGTGACGAGAGCGTGCTTGCCGATGGCATATTAAAATTAAAAATAGGAAAGTAGAGGATATTAAATATGGCAACAGGAACACCAATTAAAATAGTTGATATTAATGGTACTTTACATGAAATATTAGCAAAATATATTCAAGATGCTGATGGTAATCCTAAGACTTGGGCAGATATATTAGCTGCTGCAGCAGAAGCAGGTATATCATTAGTATCGCTTGCATCATTACCAACAGCTAATGCTGAAACATATGCAACTTATAGAAAATCTTTAGTATTCGTCCCATCATCAAATCCTGGAACTCAAAATATTAAAGACGAGTATATTATTCAAAGAACAGGAACTGAAGGTTCATATTCTTATAGCTGGGAACAAATAGGTTCTACAGAATTAGATTTAAGCGGTTATGTTGAAAAAAGAGTAAATTATGCAGGAGCTGCACAAAGTAATGGAGCACATACTCATACAGTAACTGTACCTACAGTATCTGTTGATAAGACTAAGAAGCTAGGGGCTACAGCTAGCGGTACTGGCGTTATTCCTAGAATGGATACATTTGTTAAATCTTATCCAGGAGTAACATCTAAATTAGTTACTTCTACAGCTTCTAAAGCTACAGCAGGAACAGCTAAGACTGTAACAACAAATGGTATAAAAAGTGCATCACTATCAAGTTCAGATACTACATCCACAGGAGCAATTAAATATACAGAAGAAGTCGGTACTCCTACATTAACAGGAACTAAAACATTCAATACAGATGCTATTAAATCGGCAGCTTTAACAGGAACTACAACATTTGCTGTTCAACCAACAGTTGATGCTAATGGAGTATTATCATTCCCTACAGCATCAGTAGGTATTTCAACTGCACCTGCTAGTACAGGAACAGTAGGAATTCTTACTCCAGCTCCTACTTATGAATATTTAAAACTTAATACTACAGCTTCTGATACAGATACTATTACACCTTACACATTTGCAGATGTTACAGTTGCTACAGGTTCATTAGCGGCTAATGGTTCAGGTGATAGTGTTATGATTGGTCTTGGAACTGCATCTACTGGCTCAGCAGTTATAAGTGTAGCAGTTGAAAATCCTACTATTACCATTACAGAAGACACTACAAATACAGGACCTGTTAATGAGCATGTTACAACTGATACAGCTAGTGCTACAACATCTAGTGATGGTGCACATACACACGACCTTTATGTAACTCAATAAATTATTTCAATAGGAGGATAATATGGCAGGAGAAAAAACATATGGAACTCCGATAATAGAAGTTGAGATTGACGGGGTTTATCATAAAATAGAAGGTTCTGGTTCTAGTGGACTTACAGAAATCTCAACTCAGTATATTCGTATAACTGATTTGGCAACTGGTGTCTATAAGTTAACTTATAACGGTACAAAGTATATTTACTATTATGGGACTACAAATACGTCATACGTTCATACAGTAGCAGGTGGTGCTGGTGCAGTTATCTTAACTGTTAATAGATATTCAACTACATATTGGCATTGGTATTACATAAATGGAACTACTGGATATGAAAATATATATTACGGTTACTCATCAACTACTTTAGGTTCAGTTGGTAATAAAGCTTTAAATTCATTACTAACATCACATCAAACAATGATGTACAGACCTATTCAAGTAAATGGTACTCAAATACTTGCTAACACTGCATCTACAGCTTTAAATTTAGCAAATGATGGTAATGTTAAATTTACCAATGGTGGAAATGGTAAAGTTTACGCTAATGTTCAAGTTACTGTTCCAGAATATGAGAAAGCAAATTATTTGCACACAATTAGAGTAACTTTAGATGATGATGCTTGGGCTTTTGACTTTGATATACTACTGCCAAAACGATTACAAGATATCTTAGATGAGAATATTGAAAGCTATGGTACAACTGGTACGCGTTGGAGTAATTTAGAAAACCAAATAGGACACTGTGACTATGGTTGCCTTATATTTGCAATACTTTGTGATAGATTTGATGAGTGCGATACAATTATTCCAGTACGTAATGTATGTCCAGAAAACTCTGCTTATAATTATGGTATTCGTTTAACTGGTGGAGGCACTACTGTGTATTCTGATACTGATTATTCAGGAGTTGCCACTAATAATTATTCAACTTTACAAATTATAAGATGGCTAAAAAACACACCGCAATACTTTAACAATTATACTGTAGTAGCTACTTATAATATACAAGCTCTGTCTGAAGATGATTATATTGATTTCTATTTCACTATGTGTGAATGCTTATATCCAGCAGAACACGCTTATGTTTAGGAGGTAATTCTATGAAATATTTATTTATACAAAATGAAGGATTTTCTCATAGACGTATACGTGGAGAAGCATTAAATAATTTAAGTTCTTACGATGAATCAGAATATATTGCTGTAGAAGACAGTGTATACGAAGATTTAACTAATCGTAAGCTAATGTGGAGTAATGGTGTTTTAGTACCTAATCCTAACTATGAAGCTGAACAGCTTAAAGTTCAAAATGAAATTAAAGCTAATAAGCTTATAGATAGAATTCATACTCTAAAACAACTATTAACAGATTCTGATTACCGTGCTATTAAATATGCAGAAGGATACTATACTGAAGAAGAGTATGCACCTTATAAGGCTTTAAGACAGTCTTATAGAGATGAGATAAATAAACTAGAGCAAGAGCTAGAAGCATAAATTTAATAAAAGTAAGGTGGTGCGTATATATTACAAGCCATCTTATTTTTTCGCATATAAAACATTCATTATAATGAAGGAGTGTGTTAATATGACAAAAGAAGAAAAAAAAATATATATGAAAGCATGGCGTGAAAATCACAAAGAAGAAATGAAATTATATAATAGATTATGGCAAGAAAATCATAAAGAAGAAATGGAATTATATATGAAAAAATATAATAAAAAATATTATGAAAAGCACAAAGAAGATAAAAAATTATATAATAAAATGTTTCGTGAGAATCATAAAGACTATGTAAATAAAATTCAGAATGATAGAATAAATAGAACATCTTTTGCAGAAAAACATAAAAGTAGATGGACTAGTGAAGAAGAATTATATCTAAAAACTAATGCACCATATAAAACAGCTTATGAAATAGCGCTTGAACTTGGACGAAGTGAATTGGCGGTATCATTGAAAGCTTGTAGATTAAGTGTAAGTTTAAATAAATATAATTAGAGGATTTACTAGTCCTCTTATTTTTTTCTTTCGTATAATTTACATGTCTCTTTATGAAAGAGGAGGAATACGAATATGAAACAAAATATTTATAATAAATTAATAGCATTAGTAAAGAAGGCTAACAAAGAAGGAGTAATAACTTATGGACAGGGTAAGAGAACAATCCAATATGCTAACGAAGGGCATTTAGATGATTGTAGAATTTACTTTGAAGGTACAGATTATGAAGATGACTTTGAAGAAGTCTTAGAATTACTAGAAGCTGAATATGATAATATGACAATTAACGTATTCATAAAGTATTATAATTAGGACTTTTAGCAAGTCCTTTTTATTTTCGCATATAAAACACGTCTCTATATGAAAGAGAGGTAATGTATATGTTATATAATATTTATTTTATAGCAGCAATAATAAATGCTGTATTATTTATAATATCTTTTCTTAAGAGTGTAATCAATTTAGATAATATAAAGTATAGAAAACGTCAAGGATATACTTTTAAAACAGATAAAGCTCTTGCTATAAGGTCTATAATAATACCAGTAATATTAGCTATTTTAGAAATATGGATATTTATAAATTTACATTTACAAGTATATTATAATTAATAAAGGAGATTTAACAGTCTCCTTTATATTTTCGCATATAAAACACACCTTATAATGAAAGGAGTGAACAATACGGTTATTATGTTTGTTCTCTTCTTCTCATTACTAGCGTATGATTTATTAGATTCATATTTAGATGCGAAGAAGAGCAAAAAAGAATAAAATTGAATATTCCGTTACAAACTAAGGAGGACTGACAATCCTTCTTAAGTTTTGAAATCGCATAATTCGCACACCTTATAATGAAAGAGGTGAAGTAAAATGACAGTAATTATTAGTGTAATTATTGCTATTGTATTAGTATTATTAATTGGTTATTTAATGATTTTCAAGGGAGTGAACGCTTTAACGTGGGCAGTATCACATCCATTGGCAACAATATTTATAATCATTGTAGTAGTGCCAATGACAATTATAGCAATATTCTTAATACTAGGTCTTATAATTTAAACCTGAAAGGAAAAGGAGATTTAACAGTCTCCTTTATTCTTTCGCATAAAAAACATACCTTATATTGAAAGAATATTAAGGTATAAGGAGGACAAATATATGATACCTGTTATTATTGCTGGAGCAGCACTTGTAGGTTATGCTGTAGGAAAGAATCAAAATAAGATTAAGAAAGGAGCAAAGAAGATTTCCAATAAGCATAAGGAAAACAAGGCTGAGAAGGCTAAACTAAAGGAACAAAAGAAACCAGAACAACTTAATAATTCAGAAACAAAGGCTGAAGAGCCTGTAAAAGAAACTAAAGAAAAGAAGGACTAACAATCCTTCTTAATCTTTCAAAATCGCAGAAAATGCAACTCTCTATATGAGAAGGGAGCGAAGGCATCATTTACAGATGTCTTTACTTTTCTTCTTTATTTTTGGTGACTTACTCAAGTGGTTAAGAGAGCTGTCTACTAAACAGCCAGGTCGATTTAATCGGCGCAAGGGTTCGAATCCCTTAGTCACCGCCAAAATAATAGTCAAAAAATTGAAAGGATGAAGGAGGATAATGACTATGGAAAATATTTATATAGTAACAAAAGGAGATTATTCAGATTATCATATTATTGCATGCTTTGCAGATAAGGATAAAGCTGAACTATGTGCTAAAATGTACACTGGTGGATGGGAAGAAGCTAAGGTAGAAGAGTATGACATTAAGGATAATGATTTTGTGTTAAATGAGAAGCAATGTACATTTTTCGCGGAAGTTGA
>OCTX012143281.1_pt1 | contig 11650 bp, 8 predicted proteins | sample 1539691 | NCBI WGS metagenome assembly OCTX01 (sample SAMN02144231, study PRJEB22623) | gut metagenome | biome: sheep rumen | host: Ovis aries | place: New Zealand | reverse complement strand
TGAGAGCTGCTTGGCTTTAAGAGCATTGAGCAACCCTACTATATTTAATTTCCCCAAGGTTATCTCCTCGTCGAAACGGAAGAAGAAATGAGGGCCTTTTACTTCGAATGGATACCACGTACCTTTCATACGCTCCTCTGTTACCTTGCTGGCTGTGTCCTTTACATGGAACACATGATACTCTCCTGTTTCCTCCACACCATCAGTATAAAGAATAACGAATTGAACATTTTTCTTTTTATAAAAGTCAGCAGAGTGAGCGCCATCTCTTGGTTCTTCACCTTTTAGTTTCAGACGCGCATTATACACTAGGCTCCCTTTATCGTTATTGCCCATAATCCACTTCAAGTGTTCCTCAGACCTATAATAACCCACCATAATTCCTCCATCAGCATTTCTTTCCAGATAGTGCAGGGTCAGCCATTGAGGCGTAACGACGGTTCTACCCATTTCTGCATCAACCCTAGACTTCAATTCCTCTTGAGGATCTTTTCCCATGCCACATTCTGTGATAACAAAGTACTTCGACAACTCATCATATTGCTGCTGTGTACCTTCCAGATTTTTCTGAGGGCGAGCGTATGCAAAATACATTTCCCTATTTTCTCCATATGGTTGGAACACCCGACCATTTAACTCATAGAAATGTTGTTGCAGATATAGTGCTCCATCTACCCCCAATCGGGCACGCATAGCATAGATTTTGAATTCTTTTTCTATCACAGCACGTATTTCGTCACGGAAAATCTTCCGCACATGCTGCTTCCATTGCGCTTTCTCATTGGATTTATTACGGCCATACAAGAAGAGAATATAGAGGAAGTTGACGTCATATTGAGAAAGGAAAAGTGTGTCTCTGTCAAAAAGTCTGTCAGGAAACTGATAAGAAACCTTTGTGCAATGTTCCCCGTTTTTGGTATGCTTACGTATGTTGTTCTCTCCATCGTTATAGCGATGGTCTTTATAGACAAAAGCACTGATAAAGAAGTTGGGTATTACATCATATCCTTCCGTCAGAGAATTGTCTTGCAAATGAATATTGTCGAAATGCTTTTTGTCTTCATTGCGTGCTTCCTTTTCTTTCTTGTCAAATCGTGAATCATCCGCAGCAAACAGATTGACATTCCACTGAATTACATTCCTTGCATAAGTGTATTGTTTGTAAATAGATTCCGAAGTCAGCGGATGCCCACTCTTGTAATACTTACTATCACCTATATAATATACCTCTCTGCTCTTCTGTGTATCAGCCGATGTCAGGGCCAGATCTGCGTACATGTGGTCAACCCGCTTGCCATCGTCTTGATCTGCCAGTCCTTTAGGTATTCTATTGTGTGGTGTGCCTATCAGTTCGTCAATCATGGCTTCAAATACCACGTTGAAACTCTTGGCCAGAATATACTCCTGAGCGTGTGTATTGATGGCAATACGGTACGAGTTTTCAAAAAAGGCATAGCACAAATCCCAGAGTTGCAAGGCTTTGTCAGAGAAGTATTTATATTTGATTTGCATGAGCCTTGTCTTGCCCATGCCACGCAGATACTGCTTGAATTGCTTCCCTGTTATCAGGTCATACTGGATGTTGATAGGCGTATGGAAACCATACTCGTTATTCAAATAGTTCAGTATGCTATAGAAGATAACGAACAGTTCTTCCTCATAGTTGATAATTCGCTTCTTGTTGACAGGATTCAGATAAACCACATCGTCATCTTGTACAAAAGCCTGAGAGTGGCTGATGGTTCGCGTCCAGTTGATTTTGTTGTTCCCCCTATGCAAGTTCTTGATGGTAAACAAGACAAAATTTCTATTCTCCTGATTAAAAGAGATTAGCGACAACACAATATCCAGGTAAGTGTTGGCCCGATGGCGCCTTCCCCTACCAGCCTGCGGCAGATGTTTGTAGAGGATGGCCTTGCTGTCAGGATTAGCCTTATAGAAAACACTCAATGCACGATATATCCACACAGAGAATTCGTAAATAAACTTTCGATATTCTTTACTCAGTTTCTTCTGTCCCTCTGGCGTCAGTACTTGCTCGGGGCTTACCTGTTCACCATTTGGCAAATCCATGCCGACTAACGTTTCCTGCTCCGTCAGTAACACCTTAGGAAGAATGAACACACAATCATGCAGATGCGGATTATAGAAATACCCCACATACTGCACACTCACCTTCTTGTTGACATCTTGCAGAACGTAGATGTCCTTTAGGACCTTTTCAACAAGTCGGCTTTCATACTGGTGTTCTTCAAACAGGATATACATCAGTCTTGTTCAGCATTTGTCTTCTTCCACGACATCACTTTCTTTACAAAGTCGGTCAGTCGCTCAGTATTCACCTTCTCACCTTCTTCATCATAGAAGTCTGGGAAAGTCAGGTCCTTTTCCGTATCCTTTTCGTCCTCATCTTTTGTGGTGTAGCGGAACAGCGAAGCATCTTCAAAGCCATAGTCCTTGAACACATCATTCCACAGATAGAAGATGACCTTCGAAACGAATGTCTCTTCGTCTATCACACCATCCTTTGCGCAACAGAAGAAATAGCCCAACTGCTTATCGGCACTCGATGTCATCGAGGCAATAATCTCATTTATTTTCTTGATGAAGTCCCACCAAGACAACAACGTGCCCGATTCGTCCATCTTAACATCTACTTTCCAATCAAGCTTATTGCCTTTCTCGTCTTTGCCCTCCTTAATCTTGATGTACTTCCACTCCCAACGGCGCTTGAATGCCGAGTCAATGGGGAACAGACTTTGGTCGCTGGTGTTCATTGTGGCCCAAATGTAAAGGTTATCTGGAAGTTTTAGAATCTCTCCGCTTGCAATCTCTGCTGATACATCTTTTCCTTCCGAATTAACAATTCCTGAAATACTTAACCCCAAGCTTCCAATATAGTCCTGAATATCTGAATCTGGAGATATTTCATAACGAGAGAAACCTTGTGGGTCTCTATCTAATAGTTGAAAAATGTCTCCAAATATCTGAGCACAGTTACCACGATTGATTTCTTCTATTATCAGATATACAGGATCTCCGGTTGCTTGATGCTTCCATGCCTCCGTATATGCTTTCAAGAAAGCTTGGGGAGTAAATTCATAAGTGATTTTATTTTCAACTATGTATCCATCTTCTTTAAGCCAATCAAAAATATTATACATACAAGTGGCTTCTGTGGTATAAGCACATCCAGTAAACCCTTTTGCATTTAGTTTGTCTGCCACCATTTGAGCATCCAACCCTAAATCTCTAATATCTTTTGTATGAACCAATGCTTCATAAAGATACCTTGCCTTATTCATCCTGTTGTACTTAGGGCTATTGCTGTCAATGAAACTGCTCAAGAGCTGTGTTTCATTGATGCCATTTCCATTCAGCATGTTTTTCTTATGAGACTTAGGTTTATAGCATCCCACGAAAGTAGAATAGTCACTATCCGGATGAAAAGTAGTTCGGAAATGAATTTTACCTAGATTATCCACTTCTTCTTTTATCTTGTTTGACTTACCTGTACCAGGCGCACCATAATATATTTGCTGAAGTGACTTATTAATGGCGATTATCCGATTACTGTCAATAATCTCATTCGATGGAAGAGTAAAGTAATCATAATACTTTTTAGTATCTGTAGCATACTCTTCTGCAGGATGTAATTCAGAGTCTACAAAACCTAATTTTTCATTGATAGACACTTGATGGTTATTGTCTATAAGCAAGTTTGTGAAATATGATAAATAAACATTGACTTTATCATGGCTACTTAGTTTTACTTGGAATATAGAATCAAGTATCTCATCAAAATCCTTTTGTCCATCCTTAATTGAATTAACAATGAACGAATAAATACAAGTTGGCACTTTACCCTTTAAGCTCGGAGTATAAGGGTTCGGGATGAAATATTTTACAGCCCAATTTTGCATATATGTGAATAAATCTTGCAAAGACGTTTTCTCTGTAAAACGAGGATAACACATCCCATTTTCTTCATAATAAAAAGCAAGTTGTCTTGCTATTTGGCTGTGAGTTTGCGTCCATGCATTAATTCTTGCTTCAACATACGAATTAAACTTTGCTTTGGGCATTGCTTCTCTTGGCATGTTATTAAAAAACAACAATACCGTTTCCCAGGAAAGATTTTTACCTCTACAAATAGGGGATGCTTCATCAAATAGTGCCATAACAACCAGTTTTATTTATTAACAGAAAAATCCATATAATATATACCTTCGCTGATTAGACTTATATCAATATGAGTACGGCCATACTTTCTCAAGTCTGATTTTGTAATAACATGATTCAAATCGACACCTAATCGGTTTCGTAGATAAACTCCAAGAATAGACTTTTGTGGACTTGTACTTAATTGTTTGGGATAAATCATGCCATCAAATTTGTTATATACCTGACCTTCCAGTAAGCCCACCATAACAGTTCCATCATCCCAAATTAATTCGACCTCATCGTTTTCTCTATTTTTACGTCCTGTTGAATTTTCATTTTGGATCCCATCTATGTACTTTTTGGGTGGGAACATCTTGGGGAACATCCGGATATAATCCATAGTTATTCGAATATAAGCATCTCCTTGAGATACATGTCCACCACTACAGCCCCAATTTAAACCAGACTTTTGAGGGACAAGACCTTGCTTGTCAAGAAAAGAGACTCGACAAATACCATGTGCAAAAAGTGGTTGGAGCTGTACTGACGTTCGAGGGAACTTAGAAACTTTTCTTGATTTAATAATTGCATCCGTACATAATACGCATCTCTCTTTCACATATTCATAATAGGTTTGGAAATCGGGAAAGGATCCTTCACTCATATCCGTAAGAACCTCTTTATAATCGTTCCTTAAACCACTAACAGAAAAATTAGCCGAACCTATTAATGCTTTGGTTATAGTTTCTCCTTCTCTCCAAAAATAAACCTTAGAATGAACAGGTATAGTCGAATATAAAATATCAACGTTTGGCATACTATTTTGCAGTTCGGTCAATGCCTTATGTAATGGGGCAGAGATATTATCACTGCCATACATTCCATATATTACTGTTGCATGAACATTAGATGGCAAATCGGCTAATTTTTTTATTGGTTCAACACCAATATAACCAGAAAGCACAATATAATTGTCAACCACTGAAGATGGGGTTTCTAAAACTTTATCTTCTAAATCAGTGTAATATAGCATAATATCAATAATATTTATTTAACAATTCATGTATCGCTTTTGCTATTACCTTCGCAAAATCAGAAGGTACAGCATTTCCTATCATCTTATATTGAGCCATAGAAGGGCCTAAAAATACAAAATCATCAGCAAATGTCTGTAATCTAGCAGCCTCTCTAACAGTGATAGACCTTGCTTGTTTAGAATCAGGATGGATATGTCTCATTCCATCTTTATACAAATGAGCAGGTATCGTGTTACTGGGTTCATCCCAACGTAAAACATAATATTTATGTATATTACTTTTCTTACCTGTCATTTTTGTATAAAGAGCCTTTAGAGCTTCAGTAGAAACATATTTATATTGTCCTTTTTCAATATCTTCACCGAGCATTTTAAATATCTTTTGGTCTCGATCATTATGGAATCTCGGTATATGATTGGGAACGCCACAGCCATCAATTGGTATATGCGAATATTTATTTCCATCTTTATACACAACATCTTTACTTGGCATAAATGATGGTAAATCACCTATAGCATCTCTGACAGTCCTTTGTTTTGATTTCTCCCTCATATGGGGCATAATTACATTGTAGAATTCATCAATTATTTTGTGACAGATTGATGGATCTTGAAAATCATCCTTACTCACTCCTAATATGATTACACGCTTTCTATGTTGGGGAATGCCAAAGTCTGCAACTTCAAAAACCGCATTCTTGAAATTGTCAATTACAGAGTACCCTGCATTGTCAAAAGCATCTTTAATTTTATTGACTATTGGTGTGCCATCAGGAGCAGCACTTAGCATACCCATAACATTCTCAAATATAAAGAATGATGGCTTAAAATGCTCTAGAATACGAATGTAACTTTCAAAAAGATAATTTCTATAGTCATCCCTCATACCATGAGGGTCCCTTATTCTTCCTGCAAGTGAATATGCCTGACATGGGGGACCACCTATTATAATATCTATTTTACGATTTCCTATAAGTTTATCTAACCCTTTATGCTTACCATACTCTTCATCGTCATATCCACTTATTAACTCCTCTGTACGTTGAATGTCAAATCTAACGACTTCTTCTGTAGCATTCTCATGGTGCCATTTATTTCGCAGACGGTAGGCCAACGTTTCACATGGATATTTCTCCCATTCAACACAAGCTAAAGTTTCGTAGCTCCCTTCTTGCATGAAGCCATCCATTAAACCACCACATCCGGCAAACAGATCAATTGTATTATATTTCTTTGACGCCATTATTTCAAATACTTAAGAAGTTGAATACCAATTGCCTTTGCCATTAAACACGGAACAGCATTTCCAACTTGTTTGTCTTGCTGACCTTTATTCCCTAAAAAAACAAAATCATCAGGGAAAGATTGTAGTCTGGCACTTTCACGAACAGTAGGACATCTATTCCATTTATAATGGAAGTTATTTCTATGACCTGTATCTATAGTCCTTGACGGTTTATTACTACAATATCGAGTCCATGCCATGTGAAAGATCCTACTTTCACCAACACCAGGAGGTAAATCTTTGTAATTTCCTCCATCAGGCACTAAAGCAATAGTATCCTTTACAAACTGTTTATGATCTATTGACTTGTGATTATATAAGACATTACAAGATCCTCTCATTTGTTTCTGATAGTCAGTTATAGGCTCTCTTTCATATTCAGAAACATCATCGCCCAAAGTATGCTCCAAACTTGGCAAATCACCAATGGCCTGTTCACAAGTAATATATTCTTCAGGCCTCAAATATGGTTCTGGAAACTCAAACTTATTATTAGCATTTAATAATCCTACGAAAAGAAGCCGTTTCCGTATTTGTGGAACACCATAATCTGCAGAACAAAGTATTTTATTATTGACATTATACCCCATTTGGGTGAAACGTTTAATAATTTCATCTCGTACTTCACCTTTATACAGGGTCGCCATACCTGGTACATTTTCAATAAGGAATGCCTTGGGCTTATATCTCCTTACAGTCTCAATCATTGCTAAATATAGTTTGTTTCGCTCATCATCAAACTGTCTTGGTCCTGTAAGGCTAAAACCCTGACAAGGAGGGCCACCAATGATAACATCTACCTTCTTTCCATCAAGAAGATCGTCAATTTTATCAAAAGTTTCTGGAGCAGACAAATCACCGCATAATGTTTTACTTCCATGATGATTGTATGCATACGTCTTTAGGGCGGGCTCATTAAAGTCAACTCCCAAGCGAATATCATATCCCGCCATCTCGAAACCTTTCGACAGGCCTCCGCATCCACAGAACAAATCTAAAACTGTATATTTCTTTTTTGCCATTATATCTAATTACTTAACCACTAACTACTTTATAGTTTCCCGCTAAAAGCAATGGAGTTACCCATTAACACCCCATATTCGTTTTCATACAAAATTCAATGAGGAATCAACTGCTTAGGATCAAATTGTTGGACAAAACAGCCCCCCATTTGATTCTCAACAACTTTTGAGATGCTAAACTTGTCAAAAAGAATCATATATGTGTGATGCAGGCTTAAAATAGCATCTTGTAAGTCTGGGTTAGCTTCCAAATCAATTATACAAAGTCCTGCTTTTTTACAAGCATCTTTAGGAATATGTCGAGCGTGCGAATAGCTATTATTATTGTTCAAGAATATATCTTTTACAGGCTTCAAATTGAACGATGTCCCATAAACGGTTTGTATGTAATCCTCCATTAACTTCTCTGACCATTCTATAGACTTTTTACATGCTGTAATAAAGGTAGGATTATATTTGTTAAAAATAACTTGCCATAATGCAGCAGAAGCAGGGTTTGCAGTAACCTCTTGAACAGCCGTGTTAAACTCTTCCAATACGGACTGGCAAGCGACTCCACCTAGTTGAGGATCAATGGGGCCGAGACTTGATTGCTTTCCCATAATAATTTCCTTACATGATAATGCAATAATTGTTCCTGCAGACATGGATATTTGAGGAACAACTGCTCGAATATCATCGGAGAAGATTGTCCGAAGATAATTTATCAAACTTTCTGTGGCAGCCAAATCACCTCCTGGCGTATGCAATATAAGATCAAGTCCTTTGCTTTTATCTAAGCCATGAACTGCATTCATGAAAGCATTCATGTCTTGATCATTAATTGAAGAATTAGGCGCACCAGGCATCTTTAACCAACACGAATAATATGAAATGACATTACGTCCAGTTATTGAAGATATCTTTGCAAGATACTCCTTTCTAATTTTATTAAGTTCAGCTCCTTCATTAGATAATGCTTGAACTTGATCCAATATTTTACTCCAACTAGGCATATCTTAAAACCTTTTATAATTCAATACAATTAGAGACCTTTGTTTCATAATAAGCATTATACAAGGAAAACTGCTTATAATTCTCCCCAACCATCTCCCATTGTGATGAAATTAATTTGGGGCAATCCTTCATGATTAAATCATAATCTGATTTTATTTGAGGATCAATGACCGTATATTGCTTCACTTTATCCATAATCACAAATATTTAACCAAAAACTCCTTCAGCGGCTCCAGATACTCTGCATCCAGATTCCAGTGCTGGGTGTTCTCGTAATTACGGTTTTTCTCTTTTATCAACTCTTTCTGAGTGTTTGACTCACCTAGCAGGGCTTCAAGATAGCCGTAAATCTTTGTTTTCTTGGCTGGCGTAGTCAGAGGCGGAGGTGTACGTCCTGGGATATCAAGTGTCACAAGTTCCTTTTCATAATTTTCCCAACAATCAAAGATTGGGCGATTGTTTGGATTGATAATATTCTCCAGTAAGTCTTCCAACGCTCCTGTGTCTTGATTGTTTGGCAACAGGAACAACTCAAACTCCACTTCGTTTGTCTGCTGCCATTTTGCAATCTCGTCTTTACGAGCCTGAAAATCCTTGTCTGCATCAACGATAACAAGGTTCACACCACCATTTGCTGTCATTGAACGCATACGAAGAGCCGAAGCTTCCGTTTTCAAGTTGTCCCAACCTTTGAGAACCACAATTCGTTCGTCAGGAACTTCTTCACCAAACACATGACAGAGGAATTGCTTGAAGAAACATTCATCAGCTACTCCTTCCACAAAGATATTGAAATCCTTTCTCATAATACGATGCTCCTCAGTTCAATATCATTTGTACATGCTTCATGCAGGCCATTATAAGTCAGCTTATATGCCTGATGACCTTTCAACTTGGTATTTTCTATCGTATAGAGACGCATTTCCTGTTGATACTCTGGGTGCTCTTCCAACATATTATGTAAGCGGCAAAGTGTTTCCTTGCTATGGGTGGTCACAAATACTTGCTTATTTGTTGTGGTAGCCAGGTTAAAGATGGCCTCCCATAACTTTTTGTAAGCAGAGTAATGCAAACCATTTTCAATCTCGTCTATCAGAAGGATATTATTCATTGGATTGGCTGAGGCTGCCACGACATTCAGATAACGGCGAAGTCCGTCACCTTGCATGTTGACTGTCAGCAACTGATCGATACCTTCCAAACCTATATATGCTACATTATTGAGAATCTCCAATGTGGTGATACGTCTATCGAAATGTTTTAATCGCTCCGTCACGGTATCTTTCAACCTGCGCTTTGCCAATTCGACCAGATCATTGGCAGGATTACCTGCTGCCAAATCCGAAGACAGAAAAGCCACACTATTCTTTTCCAAATAGCCTTCAGCCAGTTTCTTATTGGATATCAACCCTTGCTGATTGACTGTCAAACTGCACTCATAAGAATTCTTCTGTTGACCAGTTTCAACATCAAAAAGCATCTTCAGCGTATTCAAAAAGGTTTTCGTCTCAGAGGTTGGTATCTGGCCATTTTGCGAACCTACTTGGGATTTCTCATCAAAGACATAAGTCAAATCAAGAGACAAATGCCGTTTGGTAGCATCAAATAGTTCAGCAGCAATCCCTGGTTTCACCTTCAAATCATAATTATGGAACAGATAGCCCAAATCAGCAAAACTACTGAAGCTGCGCGATCTGATGGAATTGATGGTCTGAGGCAGGTCTGGATTAGACATACCCATCATCAGCAACAGGCATTCTAGCACAGAACTCTTACCAGAACTGTTCTGCCCAAGGAAGACATTCACCCTGGAAAAATCATCTATCTTTAGATGGTCAATACCCCTAAAGTTCTTGATTTCTATATTCTTAAATCCGTCCATATCTATAGTTATGTACACATTACCTTGCAAAGATACTCATTTTTCTGAAACAAACGCAAAATATTACGTTAATTAACAATTCTCTTTGCTAAACGAACTCAAGCGGGCTTGATGATATCCTTACTTCGTCAACAAGAAGGACAACCAGTCGCAATTGATTGTCACCACAGAGACATTCCCATCATTTAGAGGTACAAATCACCTTTCAATTCGTTACTTTTTGATGACTAAAAAGTAACGAAACGCTGGATGAAAAGTAACAAATTGGCATGCAAAAAGTTACTTTTCGCGGAGATTTTCACAGCAAATCGATAATAATTTTGAAAGAGATTTTTTGAAAAATCTCAAAGCTTAATGACATTTGACATCGTGAAAGAGTTATTTCGCTTATTATCAGTGGTTTAAAATCATATTTCAACTATAGTTAATGACACAGAAATGACACAGAAATGACATTCTAATGACATCTTAATGACACAATTTGCCTGTTTTAGGGTTGCGGTTCGACAATTTTGTGCGAACTAAGTGCCAGATAGGGAGGTCGCAAGAGTCAAAATACCGCATCGCAATGTCTCTCCTTAATAGTTGTTTCTAAATTCTCTAGAGAATTTGAGATCCGCATAGGCATTCGGAAGTAGCGACATTAGGGCTCGCTGCTAAATTCTCTAGAGAATTTTGGAACAACACTTAGACTCAAGGTATGCGAGGTAGTAACTAAGCATCAGCGACATCCCTATTCAGCTTCGGTTCGCATAAAATTGTCGAACCGCAATCCTAAAACAGGCAAATCGCGTCATTAAGATGTCATTAGAATGTCGTTTATGTGTCATTAAGTGGAAAATATAAATGAAGTTAAAGACCTAATTATCAAGCAAATAATACACAATCAATGTCGAATGTCATTAAGTTTTGAAATTTTTAGAAAAAAAATTTTTCAAAAATAAATTTTCCCAAAAACTCAAACGAGATGACGACATTTGGAATTGAAGACCAGTTTGGTCTCAGTGATGAATTCTTTCTGTCTGGCGGACAAACGGGCCGTTTTCCAAGCAGCAATTTGCGCTTCGACGATACGACGGGACTCTTCGTCACCAGCCAGCTGTGCCAGATAGAGTCGGATACGCAACTTTTGGAAACTCGTATCGTTCAGACGGTCCATCACCTTACGGACACGTTGTTCTGCAGCCTCAACATCTTCACCGAGTTTGACAGCCGCCATATAGAGAGGCAGTGCCAGTTCGGCTTCCTGTGCAGCTATATAACCC
>OCTX012268256.1_pt1 | contig 11651 bp, 13 predicted proteins | sample 1539691 | NCBI WGS metagenome assembly OCTX01 (sample SAMN02144231, study PRJEB22623) | gut metagenome | biome: sheep rumen | host: Ovis aries | place: New Zealand | reverse complement strand
CGGGCGTGCAGCACACGACCTCGACGTTCGTGAAAGCCTTGGTCGCCTCGGCGACCTCCTTCACCAGGGCTGCCGTCTCGGACGGCTTGACATTCATCTTCCAGTTTCCAGCGATGATTTTCTTTCTCATTTTGTTGTTTGCTCCTTGTTGAATTCGTACTTCCTGTGCTTCACGCCCGCCGCCTTGAACATATGTTTCACGGTGTCGAGAAAGGCGTAGTCGCCCCCGTAGACGACCTCTTTTATGCCGGCGTTGATGATAAGCTTGGCGCACGTGAGACACGGCGAAATCGTTATATAGATTGTCCCGCCCGAAATCTCGGTTCCGTAATACGCGGCCTGGCAGATGGCGTTCTGCTCGGCGTGGGTGCAGAGGCACTCTTCAAGGTGGGTCCCGCTCTTAGCCTCTCCGGCGCAGCGCGGGCAGCCGCCGTCGAAGCAGTTTCTCACCCCGCGCGGCGTACCGTTGTATCCCGTCGAAAGAATGTGGTTGTCGCGCATGACGACTGCGCCGACATGCCGACGACGGCAGTTCGAGCGCTTCGCGACAACCTGCGCAATCTCCATGAAATAGTCGTCCCAGCTTGGACGAGGATCTGTCTTTCTTTTAGAGGCCATTGGCGTGTATTATACCATAAATCCCCGCCATGCGACAAACGCCGCCCGACGGCGCGCTATGACGCGCGCGAAAGAGCGGCGGCTATGCGCTGGTCTAGGTCGCGGCGCACAAGCGCGTCTAGAAGCTCGTCCAGATCGCCCTCCATGATGCGGTCGAGCGAATAAAGCGTAAGATCGACGCGGTGGTCGGTCATGCGGTTCTGGGGGAAGTTGTATGTGCGGATACGCTCCGACCGGTCGCCCGAACCGCGCAGTGTGAGGCGGTCGGCCCCGAGCTTCGCCTCCTCCTCGCGCCGTCGCAGATCGAGGATTCGCGCTTTCAGCGTGGCGAAGCATTTTTCGCGGTTGCGCTGCTGGGAGCGCTCGTCCTGGCAGACCGCGACAAGGCCCGTCGGGATATGGGTCATGCGCACGGCGCTCTCGGTCTTGTTGACATGCTGCCCGCCGGCGCCGCCGGCGCAGAAGAGGTCGATTCTTATATCCTTCTCGGGAATCTCGAGCTCGTCCTCTTCGTCCGCCTCGGGGAATACGACCACCGTCGCGGCCGAGGTGTGTATGCGGCCCTGCGCCTCGGTCTCGGGCACGCGCTGCACGCGGTGGCCGCCCGACTCGAAGCGGAAGCGCCCGAAAGCCCCCTCGCCTGCAACGGTGAACACGACCTCCTTGAAGCCGTCGAGCGAAGTCGCGTTGGAGTGCATTACCGACACCTTCCAGCCGCGCATCTCGCAGTAGCGCAGATACATCCTGAAAAGGTCGCCCGCGAAAAGCGCCGCCTCCTCCCCGCCCGTGCCCGCGCGTATCTCCATCACCGCGTTTCGCGGCTCCAGCGGATCGGGCGGCAGAAGCGCGCCGAGAAGCCTGTGCTCGAGTTCGGGGAGCCTGGCCTTCAAAGCCTCCATCTCTGCGGCGGCCTCGTCCTTGAAATCAGGATCTTCCAGCAGGGCTTCGTTGCCGGCGATGTCGGAGAGCGCCTTCTCGTAGGCCGCGCAGGAGGATTCCAGCTTCTTCAAAAAGGCATGGTCGCGCAGCGCGGCACGGTAACGCTTCGCGTCGGACAAAACACACGGGTCGCCCAGGTCCGATTCGACGGACGCCAAACGACCCAATACGTTCTTTATCTTCCCGGTGTCGAGCAAAGCCTACTTCGCGAACTTCGCGTAACGCTTCTTGAACGAGTCGACGCGGCCTTCCGTGTCGACCATCGTCTTCTGGCCGGTGAAGTAGGGGTGACACGCAGAGCACGTGTTCACGGTCATCTCCTTCTTCGTGGAGCGTGTGTGTATGACGTTGCCGCACGCACAGGTGATCGTGGCGTCGCCGTAGGCCGGATGGATGTCCTTTTTCATTGGTCTTCTTTCCCTTTCGAAATTGAGTGTATATTATACCGTTTTCTGCGGCAGCGCGCAAGGGGGGATGTTCGCTACAATGTTCCCGCGACGAACGGGCGGCGTGGGATTGCGGCGAGCGAAAAGCGCGGCAGAAGGTCCGCCAGCGACACCTCTTCGCCTGGCGCCGCCCAGCCGCAGCTGGCGGCGAGCATCCCTAGGATTGCCCCGGGGCGGACGCCGCTTTCCCTGTAGCGCGCGATGCGCGTATCGCCGTGGCGCTTCGCAAGGCGGCGTCCGTCAGGACCGACGACGAGAGGAACATGGCAGTACCGGGGCGTCGGCAGACCGAGCGCACGCTGGACGAGGATCTGCGCCGGCGTCGCCGCGAGGAGATCGTCGCCTCGCACCACCTCGGTGACGCCCATCGCCGCGTCGTCGACGACCGCTGCAAGCGTGTAACCTGCGCCGCCTTCGTCGCGCGCAAGAGGAAAATCGCCAAGTTTCTCCGCGACGTTCTGCTCATAGCGGCCGGAGAACACGTCTTCGAACCCTACGCGCTCGCCCTTCTCGACACGGAAACGCCAGCACGGCGGACGGCCGCAGAATGCGAGCGCCTCAGCCCACGACGAGAACCTCCCGCGGCATGTTCCGGGGTAGTGAAGCTGTTCGCCGGCGTGCGGGGCCGACTGCGCGCTCTCAACGTCGCGCCGCGAGCAGACGCACGGATAGACAAGACATTTTGACTTCAGCGTTTCAAGCGCGTCGCGGTAGAAAGCCTTCCGCCGAGACTGCACGTATTCTTCATCCCAGTCGAACCCGAGCCAGCGCAGATCCTCGACAGCACCTTCGGCCGCGCCCGGCCTGTCCTTCGGATGATCGAGATCTTCCATCCGCATGATGACGCGTCCGCCGCGGCTTCTCGCGCTGAGCCACGCGATCATGAACGTGCGGACGTTCCCGAGATGCAGCGCACCGGTCGGACTCGGCGCGAGCCTGCCTACAGGCCTTGTCTCAACCAGAACTTCTTCCATTCCGACACAAAATTTTTGAGCCTGTCCATCGAACGGAAGGCCGTCTCGGTCGCCTTCCGCATGTCATGGGTTTTGAGAAGCGCCTCTATGTAATCACGCTTGAAACTCTCGAACGGACGGAACCTCACCTTCGGCGCCCCCTTCTCCAGAAAGAAGGCGAGCGACCACGCGAGGCGGTACTTCATTCTGCGCTCGGCGTCGGAGCCGTCGTAAAAGCGCTGATAATCCATAAACATAAGCGAAGGGATCGCATCCTCGAACCGATTGAGATCCTCCGCCGTGACAGGAACCTTCCAGCCGGCGTCTTCCGTATCCTCGAAATACTGCGCATAGCCCTCGTTGAACCACGGCGAGGCGGATATCATAGAACACGCATAGGATAGATACTGGTGAAACGCCTCGTGACGGATCGTCTTCAAAAGCGCGGCCTCGCCCTGCTCCGGCAGGTAGGCTACGAGTTCGCGCCTCTGAGGATTCCAGTACGCGGCGCTCCACTGCATATCGTCGCCCGCAGCCTCGAGATAGTCGTCACGGCTGGAGTAGATGCGCGCGACCGAGAGAGTGTTCGTCACGTCCACCGGCGAAGGAACCGCCGCAGCGTATTTCGCGCGCATGACCGGCAGGTCGTTGGTCAGCGCCTCTGCAAAGCCGCGCGCCGGGAGACAGTCGATTATCGAGAATTCTTCGGCGTCGGTCATGCGCCATGAAGGATATGCGGCGACGCTGTGGCGCAGATCGCGCCGCAGAAGTTCGCGTTCGGAGAGCGCCTCGCCCCTTCGCCTGCGGCGAGACTTCGCGCCGTCCGCCGGGTTCGCAGGCTCTATGCCGCCTGGTGTCTCCCACGCACGCTTTTCGATGAACTCACGCTCGAACGCCTCAAGCATGGCGTCGAAGTCGTCGCTTTCGGCAAGCTCCCAGGTCGCCATACGCCACACGTCGGATTTCTCCGGCAGCCATGTGCAGACGACGGCCGTCGTATTCGTCCCCTGCCAGTATCTCACGTCGCGGCAGCCGCGCGGCTTCTGCCGCGGACGCGCAAACTCCTTCGCAGGCTCCACCGGCGAGAGCATGTCGACCATCGTGGCGAGGTGTTCCTCGTTCTTACGGTCGGGCGCGACGCGCTGGGCTTCGTAGGTGGCGCGGGTCTCGGCCTGCGCCGCGCCGATGGCCGGGGGAAGCGCGTCGAGCGTCGCAAGCACGAACACGCGGAAGTCATCGTCCATCCATCTCCCGTCGACGGCGCGGCACATCCACATGTCGAAGACGTCGTAGCGGTCCTCGAGGCGGCGCGAGCCGTCCGACGCAGTTACGAGATACGCCTCGGCGCGCGGCATGTCGAGCGGCGCGGGAGTTGTGAAAAACAGCGATGCCGCGAGAAGGAGCATTGTCAGAGAGCTCCTGTCGCGAGCGATGAGAATGTCGTGATCGGCGTCGTGTCGCGGTAGTTGTCGAGAACCTGGCGCGCGTCGCGCAGAAGGCCTTCGAGCTCCTTGTAAAGCGCGTCGTCCTTTGAAAGACGGCCGAGCGTCCCCTCGCCGTCGGCTATCCGCTCGGAGACGATTCGTATCTTCTCGCTCACGACGGAAAGGTTGGTCACGATTGCGCGCAGCTCGTCGCCCGAGGTCGCCTCGCTGAGGTTCTTCGCGATCTGGGCGACGTCGCGCATCCAGTCGGTGGGCGTTTCGCCGCGCAGAACGGGGGAGGATGCAAGGTCGATCGCGTCGCCATCGCCCTCTTCGAGCACCAGATTGTTGCCGCCGAGCAGCGAGGTAGACTGCACATAGGCGCGGTAGCCTTTGCGCAGGACGACGTTGCGGTCGATATCGACCGTCGCGATGAGGTTGGTCGCGGTGAGACTTACGCGGTCCACGGTGCCTACCTTCGTGCCGCGGTACATGACGTTGTCGTGGTCCTTGAGGCCGCCTATACCGTCGAACGCGATCGACACGCGCACGTACTCGCGCCCGAGCACGAGATCTACGCCGGATATCACTATGGTGAAGTACACGAGAAGCGCCAGCACCGCCAGCATGAACACGCCCGTCACGAACTCCGCGAAGGCGTCGCCTTTTCTCCCTGCCATTACAGTTCTCCTTTCATTGCCGCTAGAAACTCGCGCACCACAGGGTTCGTCGACGCGGCGAACTCAGCCGGGGCGGAGCATTCAACCGCCCTGCCGTCCTTGACCAGAAGCAGCCTGTCGGCGAAGCCGAGCGCACCCTGCAGGTCGTGAGTCACGACGACCGATGTTATGCCGAGCTCGCGATTGAGCTTCTTTATCAGCCTGTGAATCGTTATCGACGTCACAGGGTCGAGCCCGCTCGTAGGCTCGTCGTAGAGGATGACATCCGACTCGCGGACGATCGCGCGGGCAAGGCCGGCGCGTTTCTGCATGCCGCCCGAAATCTCGGCGGGATACTTGTCGGCGGCGTCGGCGAGCTCCACGGCGTCGAGCGCAGCCTCGACGCGACGGTCGATCTCGTCCTCCGAAAGGCCGGTGCACTCCCTTAGAGGGAGGGCGACATTCTCCTCGACCGTCATCCACGCGAGAAGCGCGCCGCTCTGGAAAAGATAGCCGACGCGGCTGCGTATCGCCTCAAGTTCGCGACGGGAGCAGGCCGAGACGTCCACGCCGTCGACGAGCACGCGTCCTTCGTCCGGCTCCAGGAGGCGTACGATATGCTTGAGCGTGACCGACTTTCCTGTACCAGAAGGCCCGACGAGCGCAAGTATCTCGCCCTTCTCGATCTCGAACGACAGCCCGTCCAGAACCTTGCGGCCGGAGAACTGCTTCTTCACATTCTCGAAAACGACCAGGCTCATTGGTAGCAGACCCTCGTTATCATGTAGCCCAGCATGAGGATGAGCAGGAACGATATGATCACCGAGCGCTGCGTCGCGCGGCCGACGCCGGTCGCGCCGAGGCTTGTGCCGAGGCCCTGCGCGACGGAGACCGTTCCTATCACGAGGCCGAAGACGACCGCCTTGGCGAGACCGGTCGCAAGATCCTTCACGTCGGCGATCGACATCGCGCTCGCCATATACTGCTCGAAGTTGACGCCGAGCTGGGTCGCGCCGACCACTCCGCCGCCGAGAGTCCCCACGACACAGCAGAAAAAAGCCAGTACAGGCGCCATCACCACAAGCGCCAGAAGGCGCGGCGCGGCCAGAAAGCGTATCGGAGGTATGGACATTATCTCGAGCGCGGCTATCTCGTCGTTCACCGCCATCGTTCCCAGTTCGGCCGCTATCGCCGAGCCCACGCACGCCGCCAGACACATCCCGCAGCTGAACGGCGCCATCTCGCGTATGAGCGTTATCATAACTGCGGCGCCGAGGTATATCTCCTGGTTGAACCGCCTCAGTTCAAGCCCCACCTGCAGGGCGAGAATCATACCGGTGAAGAGCGACACCACCGTCACCACCGGCAGCGTCCCGATTCCTGTCTTGTATAATTGAACTCCGAAGTCGCGACGCGAGTCGCGGCTTCGGAACACGGACGGGAACGCGGCGACCGAAGCAAGCATCACGCGCGTGGTCCTGCCGACCTCGCGCGTAAAGCTCACTTTGCGACCGGCCGCTTGATGCAGTCTTCCGTAGCGTCGACGCGCGCCTCGGAAACCGCATCGCCCTTTACCGACTCCTTGATCTCGGCAAGACGCTGGAGAGCCTTCTCCCTGTCGCCCGAAAGCGCGAGAACGCGCGCCGAGCCGAGCTTCGCCGTAAGCGCGAGATAGCTGGATGGGTTGGCCTCGGCGAACGCCTCGTACGCGGCAAGAGCCTCGGCGTAGCTGCCGAGAGCCTCCTGGCACTGGGCCTTGCCGACCTCTGGGATGTCGGCAAAGCCGTCGGGAGCCTTGTCGCCAGAAAGCGCCGTGTACTGGTCGAGCGCCTCCTGGTAGCGGCCTGCGTCGTAATACTTCTTCGCCAGGCGCAGCTTGAGAGCGCCGCCAGCATCGGAGCTGCCGAACTTTGTCACGGCCTCTTCAAGCTCCTCCGCGGTGTAGGCGTTCACGAGCGCCTCGCTCGCGGCGGCGCGGCGCGAAGCCATGTAGTTCTTGATCCCGTAGTAGCCCGCGACGACAACTGCGGCCGCCAGCAGCCATGGAATCGTGGCGCGGATCTCCTTGACGAAGTCTTCGGCCAGCGGATCATCTTCTGTCTTGAACCAGTTCATCTTTTTTTCCTTTCAGTTCGTAAAGGTCTGCCCATTCGTTGAGAATGCTTTCATCCGCGCCCTCCGCACGCAGGACAATCCTGTTGTAGTCGAGCGCGTCCAGGAAGTCTCGGTTGTGGACAAAACGCGCGCGGCTGCGCTCGGGTCTGCGGCTGAGCCTCACAGGGCTCTCCATGAGAAGAACCGCGGTGAAATACACCGACTTCGGAATTTTTATCCCGTCGAGCATCGTCTGCATGATCTTCCGAGAAGCACCATCCCTAGGCCTGTCGCCCGGACGCTTGAGCATGACGGTCATCAAAACCGCCGCGCGAAGTCCGTTCGAAACCTCGCCGCCCTCATCCTGGCGCAGACGCTCGAGGGTGTCGAGAACCGACAGATACTTCCAGGCAGAGCTTGATCTGCCGCCGGTCTCGGCAATGGCCCTTGAAAGATCTGGCAGAAGGTCGCCGAGCAGCCCCGTCTCCCACATGAGACGGAACGCCTCCGCGCTGCAACCGTAAGGGAAGAGACGAAAAACCTCTTCGCAGACGCGCGGCGGCGACGCATTGAGAATGCAGGAGTGGCGGCGCTTTATCGCCGAAAGCGTCTTGCGCTCGATCTTGAAGTCGAGCCTTGACGAGAACTTGACCGCGCGCATCATGCGCACGGGATCCTCCTGAAAGCGTATGTCAGGATCGCCGATTGCACGGATCACGCGCTTTTCAAGGTCCTTCATCCCGCCGACCCAGTCGATGACGCTGAAGTCCTTGATGTCGTAAAAGAGCCCGTTCACCGTGAAGTCGCGGCGGTATGCGTCGGTCTCGGGCGTTCCGAAAGTGTTGTCTTCAAGCGGCCCCTCGGCGGCATGCTCGATTATCTCGCCCACCGACTGCGAATTCTGACGGAAAGTCGCCGTTTCGATGATCTTGTCGCCGAAGCGGACATGCGCCAGACGGAAGCGCCTCCCGATAAGGAAGCAGTTGCGGAAAACATGTTTGACCTCGTTGGGCCGCGCGCTCGTGCCGACATCGAAATCCTTGGGCTTGCGACCCAGGAGAAGATCTCGCACGCCGCCGCCGACAAGATAGGCCGTATAGCCCGCGCTCGACAGCCTGTAGAGAACTTTTAACGCGTCCGGATCGATATTCTTTCGCGAAATGCAGTGCTCCGGTCGCGTGTATACGACCGGCTTGCTTCTTTTCTTCTTCAAAAGCCCAAACATTGATGGTATAGTATACCGAATTTTCGCCTGTTCCGCAACCTCGGCCCCCGGGCGGGCCGCTTTTATTTGTACTCTATGGTTGCCGCTTCGCGCAGTTCTTCAACGAAAATCTCGACAGCGCGTCCCCGCACCTCATGGCGGAGAAGGTCCTTTATTCTGTCGTGCACATCGACGAGCGTCTGCGCATTGCCTTTTTCATCTTTGCCGTAGGTTGCGCGATTCGCCTCGAAAAAGGCGGCGACATCGTCCTCGGTAGGGTCCTGGACGTGTGCGCATACCTGGGATACAAGCATGTTCACCCGCGCGCCCTTCTCCAGCTCACGGCGGAAATCCTTCTCGGAAAGATTCTGCTCGGCCAGGGCCTTGCGGTAGTTCTCTTCACCGCCGACCTGCTCGACGACCTTTTGCACCTCCGCATCGATATCGGCTTCTGTGACGGGAAGCTCTATCTGCGACGCTCTGTCCAGCAGAAGCTTCGCGCCGACAGCCTGTTCAAGCGCTTTCTCCTGCAGCTTCGGCAGATTCTTCCTCACCTCGTCGGCGGTCATGCCGTGAGCCATGTAGAACCTGACAAGCCTGTCGAGCTCGAAACCGACCGCCTCGTCCGAAATCCTCTGTCCGTTGACAAACGCCTTTTTCATCTGTTTTCCCTTCTGTGTCGTGCAGGGGTAATTATACCAAAAAGAGGCGCGCCCCGTGCGGGACGCGCCCCCTTTATGACAAGCCTTGAGAGGCTTACATCATGCCGTCCATGCCGCCGGGCGCACCGTGGCCGCCGCAGCCGCAGGACTCCTTCTTCTCCGGAAGATCGGTCACCATGCAGTCGGTGGTGAGCAGCAGGCCCGCGATCGACGCGGCGTTCTGCAGAGCCGAGCGCGTGACCTTCGCGGGGTCGACGACACCCTCCTTGAGAAGATCGCAGTACTCGCCGGTGCGGACGTTGTAGCCGTTCGTGCCGGTCGCCTTCTTGACGTTGGCGACGACGAGCGCGGCTTCCTGGCCGGCGTTGCCGACGAGCTTCCTGAGAGGAGCCTCGACCGCACGGGCGACAATGCTCGCGCCGACCGCCTCGTCACCTTCGAGCTTGAGAGCCTCGATGGCCTTCTGGGCACGGAGGTAGGCGACACCGCCGCCGGCGACGACACCCTCCTCGACCGCAGCGCGCGTCGCGTGCAGCGCGTCGTCGACACGGTCCTTCTTCTCCTTCATTGCAGCCTCGGTCGCGGCGCCCACCTTGATAAGCGCGACACCGCCGGCGAGCTTGGCGAGACGCTCCTGGAGCTTCTCGCGGTCGTAGTCGCTGGTCGTGTCCTCGATCTGCTTCTTGATGACGGCGACACGTCCGTCGATATCAGCCTTCTTGCCGAGGCCCTCGACGATCGTGGTGTTGTCCTTGTCGACGACGACCTTCTTGGCGCGGCCGAGCATGTCAAGCGTGACAGACTCGAGCTTGATGCCGATGTCCTCGCTGATGAGGCGCCCGCCGGTGAGAATCGCAATGTCCTCGAGGATCGCCTTGCGACGGTCGCCGAAACCGGGAGCCTTGACCGCGCAGACCTGGAACGTGCCGCGCAGCTTGTTGACGACGAGAGTCGCAAGAGCCTCGCCCTCGACGTCTTCGGCGACGATCATCAGCGGACGGCCCGTCTTGGCGACCTGCTGGAGCAGCGGAAGCATGTCCTGGAGGTTGGAGATCTTCTTCTCGAAAAGGAGGATGAAAGGATTCTCGAGTTCGCACTCCATGTCCTCGGGCGAGGTCACAAAGTAGGGCGAGAGATAGCCCTTGTCGAACTGCATGCCCTCGACGACGTCAAGCGTCGACTCGAGCGTCTTGGCCTCTTCGACAGTGATCGTGCCTTCCTTGCCGACCTTGTCCATCGCGTCGGAGATCATCTTGCCGATCTCTTCATCGCCGTTGGCGGAGATTGTCGCGACCTGTGCGATCTCGTCGGCGCTCTTGACCTTCTTGGCCTGCTTCGCGATCGACTCGACGACCGCGGCGGTGGCCTTGTCGATACCGGCTTTAAGCGCCATCGCGTTGGCGCCGGCGGTAAGATTCTTGAGGCCTTCGCGGTAGATCGCCTCGGCGAGAAGCGTGGCCGTGGTCGTGCCGTCGCCGGCTACGTCATTCGTCTTGGAGGCGACTTCCTTGACCATCTGCGCACCCATGTTCTCGAAAGGATCGGGCAGCTCGATCTCCTTGGCGACCGTCACGCCGTCCTTGGTGATCTGGGGCGAGCCGAACTTCTTGTCGAGAATGACGTTGCGCCCGGAAGGTCCGAGGGTCGATGTCACAGCGCTGGAGAGCTTCTCCACGCCCGCGAGGATTTTCTGACGCGCTTCGGCGTCGAACTTGATTTGCTTTGCCATGATGGTTTCTCCTATTCCTTTACTTCTCCAGAACGCCGAGGAGGTCTTCCTCCCTCACGAGCTGCAGCTTCTTGCCGTCGAGCTTCACTTCCGTGCCGCCGTACTTCGGCAGAAGCACCGTATCGCCGGCCTTGACGTCAAACTTGATCTCCTTGCCATCTTTGTCGGTCTTCTTTCCGACGGCGATGACCTTGCCCTGCATCGGCTTCTCCTTTGCGGAATCGGGGATTATGATGCCGCCGACAGTCTGTTCTTTCTCTTCGATGGGCTCCACGAGCACGCGGTCGCCCAGAGGTCTGATTTTCATTGTTGTTGTTCCTTTCGGGTTTAATGTTGACTGTAGATTATTTCATTGTGAAGTCGGCATCGACCACATCGTCGCCGCCCTTCTTCGAGCCGCCCTGGTCTCCGTTCGGCGGAGGCGTGCCCGCGCCGGAAGGAGGCGTGCCTGCGCCGGCCGAGGCGCCGTGCTGGGTCTGCTGCGCCGAAGCGTACATCTCCTGCGCGACGGGTTCCATCGCCTTCATGAGAGCCTCCTGCTTCGCCTTTATGTCGGCGATAGGGGCTGGCGGCTGCTTGGCGAGTTCGTCCTTGAGAGCCTTGAGCGCGGCTTCGACCGGCGCCTTCTTGTCGGCCGCGATCTTGTCTCCCGAATCCTTCAAGGTCTTCTCGACCTGGAATGCGAGACCGTCGGCCTTGTTGCGCTCCTCGACCTCGGCGTGACGCTTCTCGTCCTCGGCCGCGTGGGCCTCGGCGTCCTTGCGCATGCGCTCGATCTCGTCCTTGGAGAGACCGCCCGCGGCAGTGATGGTGATTTTCTGTTCCTTCTGCGTCCCAAGATCCTTCGCCGAGACGTTGAGAATCCCGTTCGCGTCGATATCGAACGTAACCTCGATCTGCGGCACGCCGCGCGGCGCCGGGGG
>OCTX012047733.1_pt1 | contig 11655 bp, 9 predicted proteins | sample 1539691 | NCBI WGS metagenome assembly OCTX01 (sample SAMN02144231, study PRJEB22623) | gut metagenome | biome: sheep rumen | host: Ovis aries | place: New Zealand | reverse complement strand
CCCGACCGAAGGTGCTTTGATGACGATACGCATTGACTGAACTATGATGGCCGAAGTTGCCCCCCTCCTCTATCGTATTCTGAATAGCGCGTCCTATTCTCTCTGACGGCTCCGCTATCAGGTATTTTTCTTCCAATCCCAGTAGCTTATTCTCTACCCACATCACCCCCTGTGCGAACATCAACAAACCAAATTGTCTGAGAAATAACTGGTTGTCCATCACCTCACCTTTAGGAGGAAGGCTATTAGTAAATCCATCAGTGGGAATAGGATTGGTAGTGAGGTTTTTCAATACATAATAATAGTCTATGAATTGCCTAAGGCCAATTCCTTCACCCATGAAATGATTCATCATGTGTGATAGTTGCTGCACCAGATTAAACTCTGTCGTCGGTACTGCACATGTTCCTTCTGCTCCATCCAGTGTTACCAGGTTGTTACACTGTTCTTCTGACTTTTCCCGAAAGAATGCTTGCAACCGCCTGTCATATCTTGGCGAGTACATATAACTGGGTATATAATGAACCTCTACCGCCACATCCTTAAACACTGGGAACTCAATATGCATCTTGCCCCCTTTTATGTCAGGAAATCTGCTATGTACAAAACTGTCCACTTTCTGTCGTAGGGCGACACTATCTGCAGAATCTGTCAAATCAGAGTGCCCCAATATCCATAAATCTATATCTCCCGAAGACCTCGACAACGGATTCTTGTACATCCGAGCATTTCCCTGTCCTTTTAGAACGCATGTCCTAAATCCAGCCTCAGCGAACAATTTGGTGATTTCTACACAATGCTTATTGACGATAAAGTTCTGTCGTTTTATCTGTTCCGAGTATCCTATCCATTGGTAGAGAATATCTAAAGGAGGTTTTTGCCCCTGTCTGCTTAAATGATCCAAAGCAGTGAAGGCGACACCTGTAACCGCCTGTTCCTGGCAGTTTTGATATAATCCCGACCACTCAGCTGCCGAGGGTGTCTTGCTCAAGACATCTTTGTTCCCGAGAGCGACCTGTATCAACTCGTAGAATAAACCCATTTTACAACTCAGTATTCAACTGCTGCAGCTCATCAAGCTGCTCTCCTTTTTCTTTAAGATTAGGCGAATCTAAAACCTTATCATAAAAATCATAAAGGCACTTTCGCACAAACCCCTGTTCAAATCTTTCATCAATCATCTTCCTTGCTCTGGCCGACATATTGCCCCTGTCAATAATCGATGTTAGCATTATCTTCATGGCCCTGTATAACGATTCCGCATCTTGAGGTGGCACTATCATACCATTCACGCCGTCCTTTATAATCTCACGACTACCATTGATGTCTGTCACAATGCAAGGTAGCTCCATAGCGCCTGCCTCTAACACTGTATTCGGGAATCCTTCACGGTAGCTTGCAGAAATATAACAGTCTGCTGCAGCATAGTATGCCAACAGCTCATCGCCACTCTTCCGCCCGACGGCTTCTATCCCCTCGTTATCGCGTATAGCTTTCCTTGAGTTCTCAGAGATAGGATCCAATTTATCCTCATAGTCGCCTATAAGAATCAACTTTATATTCTTATGCGTTTCTTGAAGCTTCTGAAAGGCTATAATCATCTCGTTGATTCCCTTGTCACGTACGATACGCCCAACAGTTAGAAAAGTAAAAAAATCCTTTGATTTTAGCGATTTCTGTTTGACGATTTCCATGACTTCAGCACGACGTGAGAAATGAGTCATGTCAACCCCCATCACATTGCCATAACCAAGTACCTTCAACGGTTTTCTGGTTATCTTACCTGCAATGAGATCATTTTTCACGCCTTCTCCTTCAGGAATAATGTGCGTTGCGCAAGCACAAGTCAATTTATCTGTAAGCATCAGTATTTTTCTTTTCAGCCCTGATGAAGTAGGCCACACCAAGCCAGTAAACGTATGCACGCGTACAGGCACTCCTGTCAACCATCCCGCAATCATACAAAGCAGGCCCGCCTTAGGAGTCATAGAATGTACCATTGTTGGTTTCTCCTTTCTGAATACTTTTATTATCTTTATAAGAGCCGTAAGGTCTCTGACAAGAGAAATATGCCGCTCCATGGGAACTGCTATCCCCCTTACTCCATATTGCTTAGCGATTTCATCTATCCGTTCTCCCGGTGAGGATAACAGGATGATCTCATACTTTTTGCACAAGTCTGGCAGCATGCCCTTGACAAAGCCAAGGGACTGAGGTACTGTACAGGCACGAATAATCTTTTTTTTTCTCATTTACCTGAAAAAATCAATTGATGAATCACAATTTGGCCTCGGTCAAATTACACTTTTCAGTTATTATATCCACAAACAGATTCCTTCCTTTCTTTATCGTGAAGAAATTATAAAGGAAAATTTTAAGACACTTAAAAAAAGCTCCCCATCCTTTCTTAAATAAGATTGACAAAAGCAATTTTAATGGCTGCAATTTAGTCCACTCCTTGTGGCCGATAAATGAATAAAAAGAATTAAGTTGATATGCATGATTTAAGCGGCAAAGATAATATTCAGCATTATTTTTCTTTTTATTAGTCATTCCATTTGTAGATGTATCATAATTATATATAAATGCGTTCTCTACCTCTATTTGATTGGCCATATAACCAACTTGGAAAGTAAAAAACATATCATTTCCATTAACTACTTCCTCAAACAGAATATCATACTTCTTAACAAAATGTCGTTTTACCATCTTATTCCATGGCGCATTAAATTTAAACTTTATAGTATCTAATTCACTATGTAAAAGATCGACACTTTTGTTAATTATTTTGCAAGGCAATATCTCCCCATCTCCAACTCTATTATAATTAAAATAAATAACATCTGCATTAGAATCCTTATGAAAAATCAGAAATTGAAGAAGTTCATCAGTATAGTAATCATCTGCATCTGCAAAGAACAGCCATTTACCCTGTGCCATTTCAATCCCAATGTTACGGGCATGACCAGCTCCTTTCGCTTCTTGTTTCGTCAAAAGTTTGACAGTCACTCCTTTCCTGTCTATATCTGGTTTTAAGTTGACATCACTGTTGTCATCGACAACTATGATTTGAACATCATCTCGTTGTGGTATGGAACCAACACACCTTTTCAACAACTCTGGTGAATTACGATGGGGTATTATAAACGAATAATTAATTGACATTTTTGTTACAAGGAAAGCCAGTGTTTACATTAAACTGCGAAGTGAAAGCAGCACGGGAACAAACATAAAAACAAACATACAAAACAGCACAACGCGCTGTGGCTTTTTGAAAGATGACTGGTACTTTATTACAGGATAAAGGCTGATAAATGGAATGAGGAACCAGCTGAAATAGGCCATACGGTCTGTATATGCCATGCGAATAACTAAAAGCCATATTGCATTACAATATAAATATATCTTTATGGCTTTATCATAATCTATGTCAGAAATCTTTTTGTGTATTTTATAGTAAAAGGCTATAAACAAAGGAACTATAGAATATATCAGGAAATCAACACGAAATCCTTGCTCATAGCTATCATTTTCTTCTTCCATGTTACCAGCATAACTGGAAATTCTTTCATCTACAAAGCCAACTGTTTCAAATAGGGCACTAAGGTCTATATTCAAAACTGACAATCCTAAACACACAATCCAAAAGCCTATGGCGAACCAAATATTTTTTATATAATTTGCTAATAAGAAAGCTGTTATTGGAATTATCATTGACTTATGAATAGACAAGGCAATGAGGGCAAGTATTACTTTATAAGACCATTTCAATTTCAGATTTGCAGCAATAATAAGGATTGATATTGCCAACCCTGAACGTATAACATTTGTTCCATAGTTTGAGAATCCAAGACAACCTATAGACATTACAACAAAATATCCAACATATTTTCGCGTGAATATCTTTCTCCCCCAAATGTAATACGAGAAGGTATAAATAAATGCTGTGAGGATAAAAAATAAATCAATATTCTGCCCGAAAAGGCTTCCACATAATCTGTTATAAATAACCCACCCATAATCGCGGAATTCTTCCCATCCGTTATTTATGGCAGCATAATATCCACGAACATATCGGAATTTGTCTGAACTTAACTCTTCTGGATAGTATGCTATAGCGAACATAACTGCAAGCAACAGAAGAAGTGTCCACGAGTTTGATGTTTTTGCCAAGTTTCGTGAAGAAGAAGATTTTAGGCTATAAGCCAATAGATATAAAAGTGGTGCGTATACTAATATAATACCTATTATTTCTGTACCCATATAGTTATAAAGCGAATGAATTTAACACCGATGTAAAGGAGAAACGCATAGGAAATTTATCATTTTATATAACCTTTCTGCCTGTTTAGAAGAGGCCGAATCTTCTATGCTGATTATTCTATTTGAAAGAATGTCAGCATCATTGAGTGGAATGAGAATCTCATCGTTAAATATGTCGTGCTGAATAGTATAAACTTTTAGTCCTAAAGAGCACTGATGTTTATAAATAATCGATGTTTCCGACAAAAAGACTTTGCATCCATCTCGGAAAGCTAATCGCACGTTACCCATAGCCTGCTGGCGTTCATGCCCAAAAATCCGAAAGCCACAGGTGGAAATTATTTCTTTATATTCAGAAACAGGCAGAAAATCATCTAAGGCGACGAAACGGTTACCCCATAGTCGCTCACCTAACTGTTTAATCTGCTTTCTATATCGGGAAGTGCCAGCATAGCTGAGGGGAACAAAAACTTTTCTGTCGCCCAAGTCAACTTTTGCCAATTTCTTGAATATGTCTGCATGATTGTTGGTAGGATCTGCCGAATTGCCCACCAAGATGTTCAAGCCACTGACAGGAGGGACCTCGCTCAGCATGTCAATACTAATGTTGGCGTTGGGATTAGAATACCTATACTCAATCTGCTGGGCACGGAAGAACTCGTTGTGCTTCATCATCTCATACTCTTCAGGTATGACTCCTGAAAAATAGTCTACTCGCTTTACTGCAGAGCGAAGATAATGATTCTGGGTCATCTTGTATAATCTCCGAGCCATCTCCCACAGTTCGTCTTTCCACGAAAGCTGCAAGAGCTTCAGCGTTTCCTCATGAATGACATTAGGTATTTCCACCAGTGGTTTGCTGCCGACTCTGCTGTATATGTCGAATCCCCATGCCAGCCAAACCACTTTAACCTGTTGGGGAATACGCGATATATAGCTCAAGGGCATAGATCTAAGGTTATGCAGAAAAAGAACGTCATATTTACCAGCATCAAGCCGCTCCATGAGTTGCTCGACAAAGAGATGCTCTATGCACTGCTCATTGGCTATAAAGCTAAGTTTCGTATCGGCTGACCTCTGAATGAATACATAGTCACTTTTCGAGCGATCTTTCAGAAGCTCGAATATGTTTATGATTTTTCTAGCAAACTTCTCGTCTGTGATGCAATGAACGATTCGTAACATGTCAAATTAATTGTGTCCTTTTAGTGTCTACTCTTGATAAACTTGCCTGTGAAAGGCTTTACTATTCTCTTAAGTTCCAGATATTCCTCAGGTTTTGTCAGTTCGCATATGGTGAAGAATACCATTAACCCAACGAATACTTGCAGGATGAACACAACGTAACATGGCAATGGGAGGTATTTTAAGAAAAACACAGCCGCAGCTACTATCAGGGCGATGACGTATGAGGGTGCAATATCCTTCAGCTGCATGAATGAGGTATACTTTAATTTCTTACCTGTATAGCCGGTATTAAGGAAAAACGTTATAATGCCTGCTAGGAAACTTCCTATCAGCATCCAGTAGATATCTATGAAAATGCCTATACACAGTGGACCAATAGAGATGACTTTCTTGATAATCTCAAGGTAAAGAAAAATGTCGCTGCGTCCATGCACCTGAAGCATATTTAGGTTGATGGAATGAAGGGGGTAAAGAGACATACTAAGACAGATGATGGGCAGATAAGTAGCTGCATCATGCCACTTAGGCCCTATCAGAGTGTAGATGAGTGGCTCAGCTACAGCCCCTATAGATAGCATGCACACAGAAGAAACGAACATGGTGGTTTTTATGATACGTCGATAAGCCGACACCAGTCTTGTCGCATCGCCTTGAACCTCTGCAAGGGCGGGAAACGTCACTCTCTGCACAATGCTTGTAACGCTTTGCGAGAAGATATGAGCATAGTCCCTGGCTCTGGAGTATTGCCCTAATGTCGTGGGACTATAGAACTTGCCTACCACTACCTGATAAAGTTGTTTCCAAATGCTATCCAATAGCCCAGACAGCATCAACTTCCAGCCATAGCCCCACATATAATGAAAACTGTTTGCATTGAATAATAGTGACGGCCACCATTTGTTGAAGATCCAGAGACAAATGGTATACAAGAGCCTTTCCGACAATATTTGTCCAACTAGTGCCCAAACACCAAAGCCTGTATAGGCCATGCTTATGCCTATAGCACCGCTTACGACAGCTGAGATGAAAGACGCTTTTGTCTTTGTCTTAAAGTCAATTCGTTTGCTCAGTCTGGTGTATTGAACAAGCGATAACGCTTGAAAAAATAATATCAGGCCCATCACGCGTACCAGCGATGTCAGCTCCGGACGCTCGAAGAATGCAGAAATATATGGGGCGCAGAAGAATAGTAGGGCAAATAAAGCGAGGCTCATTACCATGTTCGTGATGAACATGGTATTGTAATCATCGTTGCTGACTTCCTTTTTCCGGATGAGGGCATTAGAGAAGCCGCTATCAACAATTCCTAACAATACTGTAGTGAAAATGAGGCAGATACCTATCAATCCGTATTCAGCCGGTGACAATAGACGGGCTAGAACGATACCTACGAGAAAAGTGACTCCATGTCCTAAGAATGAGTCCACCGCGCTCCAGGCTACGCCCTTCACAGTTTTATCTTTTAATGATTCAGGCATGTTAACTTCAAAAATTTACGTTCAAAGACTTCCACAGACCTTTATGAAGCGTAATCTTATCAGATTGAATAAATGCGGAGTTTGGATTTCTGTATTTGAATGTGTAACGGTTGTTCTTTCCGTCATAAGAATAGATATGCCCTATAGCACTACAATCATACAGCACACGCATCACCTCTTTAGGATTCGTGCCATTCAACTCAGGCACTTGCGCAAACCTCTCAAGGAATTCATTATATGTAAACTCACGCTTATGGAATGAAGAGAATATGCCAAGAATATGTTCTGCCTTTTGTGAGTTAATATAGCCAGCCATCTCATCGCGGATTTCCGAAATGAAATAATTCGTTGAATATTCCTTAACTCCATTCGTAATGTCTTTAGCAGTTACGCTATGGGACGTACATTGTTTCTGTATGGAATTAAGCAGCTGTATGAAATCTCGAGGAGTATGCCGGGTGAAGTCAAGTAGTGAATTATAGATGGAATTGTCATTATACCTACCAGGGAAGAACTCGACAAAGACGTCCTTTAGATGTGGGTAAACTAAGCGTGAACGCTTGTTGGCCAATTCTATCAAACGACTTTCTGACGGTTTGTCTATTCCTTCCTTATACCATGTAAACTCATATGAGTTGTCTTGTTTTATCTTATTTTTATTAGGATCATTAAGACGGTCAAAGATATCTGTTCGACATAGTACAATAATCTTTACAGGAATACCATTATTCCTTAAGAACCTATTTAAATCCTTTACTTCATTTATAAGGGCAGCTATGGAAACGAACTGGGACTCTTGAGCAGTTAAAATATCATCTACATCGTCTATTATGATGATATGTTTATGGCTTTCCTTATATGTGCACAGAAGATTCCTGACATAGTTAATAGCCATTGTAAATGAAATCTCAGTATTTTCTTTGCATTGCGTGTGGGTAAATTCAAAAGATTTTATTTGTGCTTTGAATGAAGTTGTTGAGGTCTTTTTTACTAACGACGATATATTAGTAACGGGGAAAAGACCGGCACTAGAGAAGGTACTGATGAAACGTCGTATTTCCGTCTCGTCTGTAGAACGTGCATCTGAATCTTCGTGCAAGTTGTTGAGTACTTTTATTGCCAGCAACCATCGCCAAGCATTTTTAGCCTTTACCACCATCTCATCGTCACTAGGAATGATTTTAGAAAAATTCTTAAACGAAAAGTCCTTGAGCCCCTGTTGGTCTATGATGTACTGCTCGTCGATTGTCAGCCTAAGGTGTTCGGATAGTGAAGATTTGCCAGATCCCTTATAACCAAGAAACAAAAAGACGGAAGACTCTAAAGCACGTTTAACTACATTGGCATTGTCTATATACCCGTCACGAAGCAGTTCCGGAAAATCCTGACCTTCCGTTTGTGCATCTATCCGCCCAAAATTAATTTTTCGAAAATCCATTGTAAAAAGATTTGTTAAATATTTTTCTTGTAAGCCCTTAAATAGGCATTTTTTCAGCTTTCTATTCAGCTTGGGAGGACCGAGGTTCTTCTTCACCTTGATAGTTACATCCTTGATTTCTAACTTAGTATCTGTGGCTAGCTGGCTATACTTTTCAGCTGAGGGAGAAAATGTCGAAGGAGAGTTCCTTGAGGAAGAGTACATGCATGTTCTCAAAGCAGATATCCAAGGATAGGATGATGTGTTTTTTTTTGAATCCTACTGGCTTAAAACCTTGATGTGGATAGTGCTGATGGGTTATACTATTCTCCTTCATGCGGTAGTATCTTCACCACTTTGGCAGGGACTCCGACAGCCACGTTATAATCGGGAATGTCTTTTGTTACGACTGCACCAGCTCCAATTCGTGCATTTTTCCCTATATAATGGCAAGAGGCAAGGATAATAGCTCTTGAGCCAATGACTGCTCCCTCTTCTATGATGAGTTTGGTGGGTTTTATGATCTCCCTCGATACTTCAGGGTCAGAGTGAAAGGCATGATGATGAGTCTCTATGATTACTCCATTAGTGATTCGCACATTATCATGAATAATCAATTCACCAGAGTAATCAATGAACACATGTTTTGCCAGCAAGACGTTGTCGCCTATTGTAATCTTACCATCCAAATAGTGTTGTCGACTTATGTTAACATCGTATTCTACGGAAAGATTCTTTCCTGCACCATAGCGTTTAGTGTAAGCAGCATTTCTCTTTGCTCTAAGGGCTTCTTTTTCATATTTAATGTTACCATACTTGATATAAAAAGCCCGATTCTCATAAAAGTCCTTGACCCATGTTTCTCTTTTTCTATTTGTTTCGCTGTATTTGTTTCCGATGATCTTCCGTTGGTCTTTGTCTAAATCCCAAAACCTTTCTTTCAGATACTGATTACTCCACATTCCATATCTGTTATAGCAACTGAGGATATCTATGAAGGTAGAAATGCGTTTCTTCTTCGATAAATGTTCACAACTTATTTGTCCTGCATGTTTCCAGCCATATTGGACCAACTGCTTCAAACGATGGAATTTACTCATTCACTTATGGTCTTAAATAATTTCATTATCATTTCATTTTTCGTGACCTCAGGTCTCCAGCCAGTATCATTCATAAGTAAAGAACAATCCATGCCTGCACATACTGTTGTACCATTGTCCGATACATCATAATCCACATTGTAACCCAACGATTTGCCTATAGCTTTAACACTCTCTGCATATTCTAATAACGAATATTGGGTACCAATACCAAGATTATAGACACTAGCTCTATTTGAAGGTGCAAGCCCCACTATAGCTGTGAGTCCTTTAGCTGCATCGGTGACATCAAGCAATGCAGCATATTGGTTTGGGGCTGTAACAGTGAAATGTTCACCAGCCTTTGCCTTATTTACAAAGAAATAAAGGAAACGCTGGGGCATCAGGATGCTGGCCAAACGGATATTGGTAACATAGGGTATAGCCGAAAGTCTGAACATACTTTCGACGGAATACTTAACCATACTATACAGGTCGATAGGAACAATCGGCGAATCTTCGTTAGAAAGCTCCCCTTGGGGAAGACGTTCATATACACCCTGAGTAGAGATATTGATAACTGATTCTACTTTTAATTCCACAAATCGCCTTATTGCTCGTTCTGTGAATTCAACAGCTGCCGCTAGTTGGTGAGCGTCATTATTACGGGAAAAGGCACAGTTAATAACAGTATCAACATTAGCAAAATCCTCTGTGAATAGTTTATCTAGAGTATAAAAACGCATCTTAGGGCTCTCCGGAAGAGGATTAGCTTTGTCTTCAGGACGACCTCCTATAGCCACTATCTCAAATTCAGGGTGCGTTAAGAGTTCCTTAACTACATGATGCCCCAAAAAGCCGGAAGCACCTGTTACTAAAACTTTTTTCATCGTTATACTTCTATGATTGAGTTAAATAGGTTTTTGCATCAAAAGTATAGCACATATTATTACCTTTACTGTCTAGTACTTTGACGGATTTATTGATAGATTCGACATCTCTAACCAACTGTTTGCGGCTGTCACAGATGAGAACAAACCTAAGCATTATCTGCCTTAGTGTATTGCCATCAGGCACTATATCTCCCTCCTGGTATCTACACTCACTATCTACGATTGATGGTATAGCCTTCACTGTTTCGTCATAGTTAATAATCTCCCCAACCTTTCCCCCTTTGGCGACAAAAGACGCAACGCAGCATATCTTATTATTTAGATATGGATCATCCTTACTGCTGTCAAAACCCTCAACTCGCCCCAGAAGTGCATAATCAACAAAATTGTTCATGAAACTTATCCCATTGACTTTCTCAATCAATCTGTAAGGAGCTTCACCTGCACACCGCAAACCAGCTTCGAAAATGCAGAAGCGATTCATTGTTTTGTTATACAGACCCTGAATAAACAATACGCCCGTATTCATCTTCAAGGACTTGCACAAATCTATCACATACGAATTAACCTGCTTTATATATTCATCAGTGTACGTTGAAGGATAAATTCTAGCTAAGGGAATTGTTGTTACATCGCCAGGATGTATTGCTACTGGGACTCGATTATCAACACAGGATAGAGTAACTTCGCCATTTGCTATAGTATAATGAGCCGTAAACTCATCTCCTTCAAAGAATTCCTCAATGATAAACCGACCTCTTTCAGAGTTTCGTTTCGCTTCAGGGATTGCAGCGATTAACGTTTCTTGGTTTCTACATATCGTGATACCAATCGATGAACTTGAATCAACTGGTTTAATGATTACAGGATAAGTAATCTTTGATAAGGTTTCATCGGTCAACTCAGAGCCCGTGAAGTATGTCTTGGGACAAGGCACCTCATATTGCTTGCATAATGACCTGAACAATTCTTTGTCCTCAATACTATCCCATTGCTCTCTTGTACAATAAAAGGGGAAATGGAAGTACTCGCACAGCTTCATAGCATTTAGCAGATTGAACTCACTAACGCCAGCAAAAACACCATCAATATGCTTCTCTTCGATGTACTGCTTTAATGCTTCCAAGTCACCGGTACTTATCAATACTTCATCGTCAGACACCTGTTTCCCGAAAGATTTCTCTTTAGGCAAATAATCAGCGACTATTGTGTATGCTCCCTGCTGTTTAGCATATTGGATCATATCAATTGTGCCAACATTTGAGCCTAAAAACAGAATCTTCTTCCCAACAAACTTTTTCATTACTCTCATTTATCAGCTCTTCACCACCACTTTA
>OCTX011912763.1_pt1 | contig 11655 bp, 13 predicted proteins | sample 1539691 | NCBI WGS metagenome assembly OCTX01 (sample SAMN02144231, study PRJEB22623) | gut metagenome | biome: sheep rumen | host: Ovis aries | place: New Zealand | reverse complement strand
TCCGAGTGTTAGCTTGTGATAACTTTAAAACGATTTGTAAATATAGAGAGGTGAGAGAATATGAATTATAATTTAAAGGTGCGAAGGTGCAAAAAATGTGTTATGCCAGAGATTAAAGGCGTATTTGATTTAGATGAAAATGGAATATGTCAGATATGCAGTAAGTATCAATGTATTACAGAGAATGATGGCATTACATTTGATGAAAAACCTGCTGAGGAAAAAATACAGATATTAAAAAGAAAAATACAAAAAATGCTTCGACCTGATAGAAAATATGATTGTGCGGTTGCAGTATCAGGAGGAAAAGACAGCATTATGACGCTATATATAGCGGTTAAACAGTTAGGACTCAAACCGCTTGCCATATTTATTGACAATGGTTTTGCACTTGATCAGATGTATTCTAATGTTAGAAATGCAACGGATATTTTAGGTGTGGATCTTGTAATTTATAAAACGTCAGATGTAGCAGATATGTTCAGGATGTTTTTAAGATCAGGAAAGAAGTTTTATTATTGCCGTGCTTGTCATGCATTACTTGATTTATCGATCAATCGTATATGTAAGCAGAATAATATTAATGTTGTGCTTGGAGGATATACAAAGGGTCAGCAGTATATAAAAAATACAGAATTATTTAAGATATACAAAGAATCTGATGAGAATACAGTTGAACTGTTCAATAAAAGCGAACGCTTTAATGAATACTGTGATTTATTTGCAAATCAGAATAAATATTTCCGCCAACATTATGGAGATATTATACATATTTCGCCATTTAAGTATGTTGAGTGGAATGAGAAAAATATACTTGAAACATTAAAAAATGAACTGAAATTTGCTTTGCCTGAACGCAGCTGGCCGGATAAATCTTCCAACTGTACATTCAATTATGTGTCTCAATATCTTGTTATGAAGCAGTTTGGATTTGCTCAGCATGAAAGTGAGCTTAGCGGACAGATAAGAAGCGGTGAACTTACAAGAGAACGTGCACTTGAAATAATTGAAACACCGATAGAAACTGAAGATCTGCGTGGACCTATTGAAAAGCTTGGTCTGACTCTTGCTGACATAGGGATAAATGAATGATACTTAATGAAAGGAAAATAAATATGAAAGAAGAAATAAAAAAGATAATAAAGGATAATGTTGAAGAACTGAACAATATTGAAATAACAGATGATCTTCAACTTATAACTTCAGGCTATATTGATTCTTTTGATATAATAACTATTATCGGAATTTTTGAAGATAAATTTGATGTCGTTATCGATCTTGATAATGTTGAGCTGGAAGAATTTAATACAGTATCTTCGATATGCCATATTATAGAAAATGCAAAGTGATCATATGGAAAAAATTGTTATTACAGAAGCTGAAAAGCAGGATTTTAGTGATATTATAAGAATATTATCTGACAGTTCTCTTGGAAAAAGATACTATCCAACATCGAAAATGCTGACATCAGCAGTGCTTGAAGCAAGTGAAAGAGATAAATTTACTATAGCTAAAATAAGCGATAATGTAGTAGGTTTTGCGTGGTATACTCTTAATGGTGCGTTTGCACTTTATCCTTATCTGCATACGATAGTGGTTGATGAAAAGTATAGAAGTTCTGGTGTAGGAAAAGAACTTATGAGTGCTTATGAGGATCAATGCCTTGAAATAAAAAATGAATTAAGAGGTAAATCGTTTCTTGTAGTATCGGATGATAATCTGCGTGCAAAATCATTTTACAAGCGTCTCGGATATGAAGAACTATTTCCTGTGAATAATCTCTTTAGAAAAGGCGTTACTGAAATACTTATGAAAAAAGATATCATGAGGAGAAAAAAAGGATGACTTTTGAACAATTTTATGAATATGTTTTCAGCAAAAAAAGAGAGGAATTATTTGTATATTTTGAAAAAGGTGAGCGAATAGCTGTTTCTACTGATGAATTTTTTCGCCGCACGGATCTTATGGCTGCATATATATCAAATAAGCTTAAAGATATTGCAAAAGGATCATGGGTAGCTTTGAAATGCATTAATTCAGGTAACTGGCCGGTAATATTTTTTGCAGCATTAAAATGCGGATTTAAAGTTTTGTTGCTTGATGATAATACACAGACTCAACAGATCAATAGCTTTATCAGAAACTCGGATTCAAAATATGTTTTGACCGATTCATTTCAGCCTTTTGAGGCGGAAGTTCCTGTGCTTAATTTAAAGAATTTCAACTATAATGATTCAGTTGAAACTGACACCCAAAAATATGAGTGGGCTGATATGATAGCTTATGTTACAAGCGGAACAACAAGTGAAGCTAAAATATATACATATACTGCTGATGCATTAATGATAGAACAGCAAGGTCTGTTTAAGCAGATAAAGTCTATGGACGAAAAACATAATATCAGGCATGAACAAAGTATGCTCCAGATACTTCCGTTAAGGCATATTTTTGGTTTGGTCACTTTTTTCTGTTTGGCTTCTTATGGAAATACTATTGTATTCCCTGAAAATATTGGCGTAATGGAGCTTGTAAGAGTAATAAGGACGGAGCGTCCTTGGTTTTTACCTGCAGTTCCTGCAATTTTTAAAGGACTCATGTCAATAGTTAAGGTTAAAAATGAAGGAAGATGCAGAAGAGCAGATTTTGAACGTGTTTTTGGTGATTCGATCGTTTGCGGTGTTTGTGGCGGAGCAAAACTTGAAAATTCTGTAGCATTAGATGTTTTGAATACGGATATAGCTCTTTATATAGGTTGGGGAATGACAGAAGTAGGAACTGCTGTACTTGGTTTACATACTCCGGAAAGAATTGAAAAAGGATATACCGGAACTGTACTTGACTGGTATCAGGCAGCGGTTTTCGATGATGATGGAAATATGATTCAAAGTGGTATCGGTGAACTTGGCATAAAAGGTAAATCACTTCATTATAGTATGTTGACAGCAAACGGAGAAAAGATCCGCAGTGATGATTATTTTATGACAGGCGATATATTTGAATACAATAATGGAGACTGCTTTTTCCTTGGCAGAAAAAAGAGCGTTATTATAAGCGACACTGGTGAAAATGTATATCCGGAAGAGATCGAAGAGCAGATATTAGATATTACTTCAGTTTTTCAGCAAAGCTGTATTTTTGATTATAAAGGTGTACCGGCACTTTATGTTACAGCATCTTCATCAGGTAATCCGGATAAAATCATATCTGAAATAAAAAAGAAAAATGGCACCTTGCCTGCTAAGAATAAGATCGCAGCATTGTTCGTTTCCGGCGAAAATGTACCATTGACTTCAAAAGGAGAGATATCCCGATTTAAGATATTAGATCATATAAAAAATGTTAAAGCAAAAAAATTTATTATAATGAAAGGATTGTTATCAGATGCAGACAATGATTAAAGGAATGGGAATGTACCTTCCGGAAAAAACTTATACAAGTGAAGAAATAGAAGAAAGAGCCGGTTTCAGCAGACTTGGTGTAAAAAAAGGACTTGTAAGAATGCTTACAGGTTGTGAGATCAGACATTATGCTGCTGAGGATGAGTGGTGTTCTGATATTGCGGCAAAGGCAGGAGAAGCTGCTATAAAGGATGCAGGTATTGAACCTAATGATATAGATGCAGTTATTTTCGGTGCGATAACAAGAGATTTCGCTGAGCCTGCAACTGTAAATCGTATAATAGATATTCTTGGAATAAAAGAATGCTATGGCTTCGATATCTTCAATGCCTGCAATGCTTTTATTGGCGGAGTAGATCTTGCAGACAGTCTTATAAAAACAGGTAAAGCTGAAAATGTTCTTGTAGTATGCGGCGAAGTGCTTTCAAGATGGACAAAGTTTGATTACACTGATAAGGAAGAATTACTTATGAGAGCTCCTGTTTCTCTTTCTGTAGGAGACGGCGGAGGAGCATTTGTTATCTCAAAAGCCGATGATGACAGTTCATCACGTATAATATGTACAAAATTTAAAACCATTTCAGAACTTTGGGAAAATGGAGTTATATGGGGCGGCGGAGTGATCTATCCTAAATCCTCAGATAAGCTTTTTGTTCCGGGTACTGTAAAGAAGCTTACAGATATGCATAAGAAAATAGCTGAAAACTTTATTCCTCCAGTGCTTGAAAAAACAGGCTGGAAAGTTAGTGATATAGACTGCTTCCTTCCAACACAGATTGCAAATTGGGTCGTAAAAAATGTAAGAGAAACTCTTAATGCAAGAGAAGATCAGTTTTATGAGGTTATAGCAGAGACAGGTAATGTTGGTGCGTGCAATATTGCACTTACAAGCTGTATGGCTCGAGATGCTGGAAGAATAGGTAAAGGAAGTAATATAGCAATGGTAGGCGGTGCTGCTGGAATGAGCGTAGGTATGATAACAGCAACACTTTAATAGGAGGATAATATGACTATTGAAGATATAAAAAAAGATATAAGAAATATGCTTAGTGAAGTTACTGATGTTGATGTTGACAGTATCAAGGATGATGATCTGCTTTTTGATGATATCGGACTTACAAGCGTTGTTATAGTACAGATATTTGTTTCATGCCAAGAAAAATACGGGATATCAATGCATGACGAAATAAATATGGCTGCATCAGTAACTATTAATTATATTGCAAAAATTGTTTATGATAAAATAATAAATAAGGAGTAATGAAAAATGAATATTAGTATTGGATATGAAAATCTTGATAATGAGGATATTACTGTATTCTGTGATATGATGTCTTATGTTTCAACAGATATACTTGCTGTTGACAAGCAGAAGGATAAAGTTGTCCTTGATATAAATGAAGGTACAGAAGATGATGTAAGGGCAAAAGCTGAAGAACTCAGAAAGATGATATGCTCTAAAGAAATGAAAATGAAAAATCGTGTCAAGACTAAAGTTGTTGAGGATTATACATCCAATGAAATATCAAATTCTGAAAAGATATTTGATAAGCTCAAAGAAAACCGTGATATAATCGAAATAAGTGAAGGTGCTTTTATGTATAGCGGTATCTTCCTTAAAGTGTTCAAGTATTTTGTTCGTAAGGTCGAGGAGTTCGGTTATAAAAACTGGAAAGGTATCACAGAATTTACCACACCTGTTCTTTTCCCTATAGATATTTATGAAAAAGGTCTGTATTTTGAGAATTTCCCGCATCATATAATGTTCCAGACAACTCTTAAAAATGATATACAGGTACTCGACGAATTTTCAAAGCATGGAACAAACGGAGGAAAGATATTTGAAAATATGCAGATTCCGGAGCTCGTTTTGAGACACGCAGCTTGTGTACCTATCTATCCTATGCTTGAAAATATGAATATTGAATCAAGTGATCTTCCTAAAACATTTATGATATCAGGTAAATGCTTCCGTAATGAAGGACACAATGTTTTTGAACTTGCAAGACTCAAGGAATTCTATATGAAAGAATATGTATTTGTAGGAACTCAGGAACAAGTACTTGAAAATCTTGAAAAAGGAAGAGAACTTTGGAGATATTGGACAAAGAAGTTTGGTCTTTGCTGTAAAGTTGAAACTGCAAATGATTCTTTCTTTGCAAGTAATTACTCTAAACTTAAGATATTCCAAATGTTAGGAGATTCTAAACAGGAACTTAGAATGGTTCTTCCTGCATCAGATACAGAGTGTGCAGTTAGCTCAACAAATGTTCATAGAACCCATTTTACAAAGACGCATAATATAAAGAATGGTGATGGATATTGTGTTAGTGGATGCATTGCTTTTGGTATCGAAAGACTTGCTTATTCACTGCTTTGTCAGAAAGGCATTGATCCTGAAAAATGGGATGAAGAAACAAGAAAAGAAATATTAGGAGAATGAGAAGATGAGTTATATAGCAAAATTAGTTGGTGTAGGTAAAGCACTTCCGGAAAAGGTTGTTACAAGCGAAGAAATGGAAGCTATGATGGGCTTTGATGAACTTGGTATAAGAAAAGGCATGGCGAAAATACTTAGCGGTGTAGCAGAAAGGCGTGTTGCTGCTGATGATGTACAGTCTTCTGACCTTGCGATAGAGGCATCAAAACAAGCTCTTGCTATGGCTGGCAAAAAGCCTGAAGATATTGATCTTGTTATTTTTTCTGCACTTACTCAGGATGTTGCTGAACCAGCTACAGCAAATATAGTAATGGATGCACTTGATATAAGAAATGCCAAAAGCTTTGACATAAAAAACGCTTGCAATGCATTTGTTTGTGCAGTAGAGATCGCTAATATGTATATAAAGTGCGGCAATGTAAAAAATGTTCTTATTGCATCCGGTGAAGTTCTCAGCCGTTTTGTAAGAATGGATCTTTTAAAAGATCCTTCAAAATTGAAGGATGTTAACGCTACTTTCTCTGTAGGTGACGGCGGAGGAGCTGTAGTTCTTGAAGCACAGGAAGTAGATGATGACAGTGAAGACTTTGGAATAAGAACAGCTTTCAGAACATTTCCTGATACATGGGAAGATGGTATACTTTGGGGAGGTGGAACACGTTATCCTCATGATCCGGACAAATTCTATTTTCAGAATGAATCTGAGGAAATGATGAAGATCAATTTCAAACGCTCTATGGAATTTTTTGCAGAACAGTTTAAGAATCTTGGTGTAAATAAAGATGAAGTAGATCTGATAATACCTACACAGATTACAAAATATCTTATTGTAAAATCTTGTGAGGCACTTGAACTTCCTGTTGATAAAACTGTTTCACAGATCAATTTCCTTGGTAACATGAGTACAGCTTCGATTCCTGTTGCACTTACAAGAGCTGTTGAAAATGGAACATTGACTCTTGGCAGTGGGCAGAAGGTAGTATTGCTTGGAGTTGCTAATGGATTTAATGCTGGTTTAGTTTACCTTAGTATATAATTTGAAAAGAGGAATATTATGGACATCAAAGATAAAGTTATTGAATTGATAAGAGAAAAATTCAATATCACAGAGGATTTATTACCAGATGAGTCATTTGTTGAAAATGGTATGTTAAAATCACTTCAGGTGATCGAATTGCTTTTGAGTCTTGAGGATGAATTTGATGTTGAATTCGATTTTAATACACTTGATATTAGTGAAGTTGAAAGTGCAAAAAAGATCGAGGATTATATCAATGCCAATAAATGAACGAAAGGAGTAGATTATGAGAGTAGCAGTTCGTGAAAAGATAAATGAACTTCTTTCATCAGGAGGATTATTAGCTGATGCAGTTAAAGATGAATACGGTATAAATGTAGAGGATTTAGGTGAGAGCGACACTCCTGCTGTAATAACACAGAAGATCAATAAAGCACTCCATGCTGATGAAGTAACTTTAAGGGATATGCTTATTACTATATGCAAGGATCAGCCTTCAAGAGAAATGATAACGTTCGACGGTGAAAAGCATACTTGCAGTGATGTGCTTGAAAATACTGAATCTCTTGCAGCGGGATTTGTTAGTCTTGGAATAAAAAAAGGCACAAAAGTTGCAATTATCCTTGATAATTGTCTTGAATTCATATACTCTTACTTTGCACTTTTTTATATCGGAGCTTTACCTGTTCCAATAAATATCCGCTGGAAAAAAGATGAGCTTTACAGAGTACTTGACAATGCTGAAGTTTCATTTATTATTTGTTCTGAGAAAGCAGGAAGTATTCCTTACGGAGAATATGTCGCTGAATATTCATCTGCAAATTCAAGTGTGGATAAGGTGATATATCTTCGTGGAAATCAATTTGGCGATAAAGGAATACTTTTCTCTTCACTTATGAATGAAAAAAGGATCAGTGCATCAGATCTTGATTTGATAGCACCTGATGATCTTGCGATGATCTCGTACACTTCAGGAACAACAGGTATGCCAAAGGGCGTTTTGCTGAAGAATAATGATATCTATAAGATATCAAAGCTGTCAGCAGAATATTGGTGCTCAGACAGAAAAGACAAACCTTTTTCTATAGCACCTCTTTATTCTGCTCAGGGATTTTTGAGCCTTCTTATCAATGTAGCAACAGAATGCCCGTTTAAAATGATATCTTCGTTTAATCCTAATGATATAATCAGAGAAATATCAAAATGTGAAAATACAATAATCCACACTCAGCCAACAATGTGGAATTTGCTTTTAAATTGTAGGATCATTGATTTTGCTAAATTTGATACTTTGGAAAAACTCGTTGTATCAGGTTCATTATGCAGTCCTGCTCTTGCAAAAAAAATAGAAGAGAGAATGAATTGTCAGCTTATGAACGCCTACGGTCTTATAGAGGGTACAAGTGTAGTGACAATGACTCGTCTTGACGATCCAGAAGATGTAAGAATGAATACAGTTGGCCGTGTTATTGAAGGAGTAGAGATAAAGATTGTAGACAGCCAGAGAAATGAAGTGCCTCATGGTGAAATAGGCGAGCTTGCAGTTCGTGGATATAATATGGCTGGATATTATAAGAATCCTGAAAAAACTTCTGAAGTAATAGATGATGAAGGCTGGCTTTATACTGGAGATCTTGCTCGTTATTATGATTCCGAGAATATAAGTATCGTAGGCAGATGCAAGGATATGATAATAAGAGGCGGCTTTAATGTTTATCCAAGTGATATAGAAGAATATCTTCTTCAAGCTCCGAATGTTCAGAATGCATCAGTTGTTGGAAGACCACATGAAATACTCGGTGAAGAAATAGTTGCATTTGTATTAAGAAAAGCGGGAAGCGATATCAATGAGCGTGATATTTTAAAATTCCTGTTTAATAAAGTGTCAAATTATAAGATGCCTGATAAAGTATATTTTGTTTCTGAACTTCCGATTATTCTTGCAGGAAAAATTGATAAGAAAGTTTTGTCGGATTGGGCAGTTAATGGAATACCAGAGGATAAGCAGGTCCTCTTTGAAAAATGATAATATGAGGAGGTTACATAATGAAATTAGATTACGATAAATTTGCTGAGTATGTTTGCGGTAGATATGGAGTTTCAACTGAAGAAGCTAAAACAGGTTGTACCTTTATGGAAATGGGAATAGATTCTCTTTCAATATATAGTATGGTAGGAGAACTTGAGGAAAAGTACAATATAAAGGTCGATACTGACGATATATCTGAGATTGATTCATTGCCTCACCTTTACAATTATGTGAGTGGGAAGGTGGCAGAGCTTTGAATGGAGCTTGATTTAAAAAAAAGCATATCATATGAAGACATCTTAAAAAAAATCAGTGATCTTTCTCTTGAAGGCAGCTGTTGTATGAGATATTGTGGTATTCAGATTGAACAGTCATGCGATAACGGATATAAGATAATCGCATGGCAGTGCAATATGGCAGATATACAGAATTATGATGTTAAACTGCCTACGGTAATATTAATGTATCTTGATAACGATAGGATAATAAAGTCAATCGACCTTATGCCTAATTTTAAAGGCAGTCAGGGAATAGCGTGTTCACGTTCATATCTTGACAAAAAATTAAAAAAGATATTAATAGGTGAAAAGCTTACTGCACTTAATACCAAGATCATAGATCCATATTTGTTATGCTGCAGACATACATTTGAATTAACGGTCGGTGCAGCAACTTTACTTGATTCGTATGAAGAAAAAGTTGCGAATGGAGAGATATGCTATACTGAAGAATTGATAAGAGCATATATAGATGATAATACAATTTCATGTATAGATAAGATAAATGTGAATGATCATATTGAGAGCACACGTATTGATGTAAGCGATATTGTTGGAAACATTACTTATGGTTCAATTGGCAGGATAGAAAATGTAAACGGAATGAAAATAATCGGTTATTCATTTGAAAGCGGAGAATGGCAGAAAATAAAGGATGTTTATACCATTGATGCTGATTCATACCAGCAGTATGTTACCAAAATCATGAAAATAGTTTCAGGATATTGGGTGTCGTGTAAAAGAAAGATGGGTGTAAAAAGAAATTTCTATTTTTCTCAGATATGGGGACCAACCTTTTTCGGCATCCTTTCACAGGCGATAGGTATAAAAGTATTCAATAATAATTATGCTTATTTTCAGCATTGTATCTATGGAATTCAGCGTAATGATAACAATATTCCGCTTTGTATAGGCGTTACAGACAACATAGATGAGATGTCAGAAGTGTTTGAGGATTTTGTGATAGATGATCTATATTAAGATTATATCTGATTTTTAACATAATATAATTTAATCTGTGAGAAAGCGAGTGTAAACATGAGTTTTTTAAAATTTGAAAATGTTACTAAGGAATACAGATCGGGTGAAACAGTTATAAAAGCCCTTAATGATGTAAGTTTTGAACTTAATAAAGGCGAATTCATAGTTATTCTCGGTCCATCAGGCTCTGGAAAATCTACAATGCTGAATCTTCTTGGCGGAATGGATTTTGTTTCTTCTGGTAAGATAAGTGTTAATAATAAAGATGTTACATCAATGAATCAAAGTCAGCTAACAATGTACAGACGAAAGGATATAGGATTTGTTTTTCAGTTCTATAATATTCTTCCTAATCTTACAGCATATGAAAATGTAGATATGGCACATAGACTTTGTGAAAGTAAAATATCGGCTAAAGAAGCTCTTGAAGCTGTAGGACTTTCTAAGCGATCAAACAATTTCCCTGCACAGCTTTCCGGAGGCGAGCAGCAGCGTGTATCAATTGCAAGAGCTTTAAGTAAGAATCCTGATATTATGCTCTGCGATGAACCAACAGGTGCTCTTGACAGTGAAACAGGAAAGCTCATATTAAAAATACTGAAGAAATTAGTTGCTGATTATAATACTACAGTTATAATAGTTACACATAACGCATCAATTGCGGATGTTGCAGATACGGTACTTCGACTTAAAGATGGTAAAGTTGAAAGCATAGTTAAGAATGAAACTCCAGCAGAGATCGAGGAGGTAGTTTGGTAAATGAAATATTTATGGACCAAATTCAGAAGAGATCTGCTAAAGCTTTTTCCGCAATTTATATCAGTATTCATGATGGCTCTTCTTTCTATTACTATATTTTCTGGATTTGAAAGCGTTTGGACTGGAATGGAGCATCAATCTGAGAAATTCTATGATGATGGGAATCTTGCAGATATATGGTTGTATGGAAGTAATCTTGATAGTACAGCACTTGAAAAGATAAAATCACTCAAAGGCGTTAAAGAAGCAACAAATTCAATGTCAATCAAAGCAAGCGTGAATGATGGAAGTGAATCAGCGAGTGATGTGAATCTTATAACAATAAATGATGTTGTTAATCAGAAACCTGTTGTATTAGAAGGCGAAGATTTCAATATTGAGTCGAATGGCATATGGTTAGATAAAACATATGCTGATAAGCATGATTTAGAACTTGGAGATACTATTACTTTAAAGTACGGTGAATCACCAGATACGGCAATGATCGTAAAAGGTCTTGTCATGAGTCCTGAATTTATATATTATACCGGTTCAGCAACAGAAACTATGCCGAATCCGGAAAAACATGGTTATGGATTTATAAGTGAGAAACAAATGTCACAATTGACAGGAGCTGTATTTTATAATCAAATACGTATATCAACAGAAGATGATTGTGATGCTGATGAAATTGATAAATTGGCATCAGAAGCTCTCGGAGAACAGTTTTTCTGTACTTTGACAAGAGAGGATTTTGAATCAACAGCACAGAC
>OCTX012261424.1_pt1 | contig 11656 bp, 23 predicted proteins | sample 1539691 | NCBI WGS metagenome assembly OCTX01 (sample SAMN02144231, study PRJEB22623) | gut metagenome | biome: sheep rumen | host: Ovis aries | place: New Zealand | reverse complement strand
CCATTGTCAAAACGGTTGTCATTCACGATACGGTAACTGTGCCAAAGTACATCTACTCGGTCGAGTACGATACGATTCGCGTCCGTACTTGCAAGGGAAAGGATGTCGTTGCCGTCGACGAATACATCGACCGAAACCAGAAACTACCAACACCCTATAGGTCATCTGATGTGTTTGTTGGCTTCAAGTCATCCAATCATTTCTGGGGTCGGAAATTCGCCTCGATAACTGAATATTCGCTTGGGTGCAACGGTAAAATCAAGCGTGATATTCCGACGCATCCGGGTTGGCTCTGGTGTACTGGGGAATGGATTATGTCATTCAAGGAGCCTATTCCGCTTTGGGGAACACACCATGAATAAACAGATTAATAAAGAACTGGCCGATTTCGTCAACAGCCTCAACCCAGCCCGACTGGAGGCAATAATGGACGAAATCAAAAAGGAAGAAGAAGAATTTATGGAACATCAATCTATGATTTCTCAAATTGGCGAGATATGCAAGGACATGCCGGAACTCGGTCATGCCTTGGTCGAGAGTTACCACGCTACGAAGGATGACCTTTTCAAGGACAAGAACCTCAGAATCCTCAACTGTACCCATACAGACCTTGACGGAGCGGTGTCCGCTATCGTCATCCGCAACGTGTTCCCCAAGGCTCGTACAGTAAGGGTGAACTACAAGGGAAGCCCTGCTTATGATACGGCTATGGCTGAAATCGTCAACACGGCTGACACCTACGACGCCATCATATTCTCGGACTTCTGCCCGGACGACGAGCTTGTAGCGGCTGTACACAGCGTCAACAAGCCTTATCTGGTAATCGACCACCATCCGACCGCCGTTGAACGCCCAGACGACGAACTGGGTACATACTTCATCAAGATCGGTCAGTGCGGTGCTCTCGACTGTCTGGAGTACTTCTCCCCCATTGCAGACCTTACGAAGCTCAAGACGCTGTGTGAGGTCACCAATGACCACGACTTGTGGTTCCGCAAGATGATTCCGCTGTCCGACCAGCTCAACAACCTCTATTACGAGTACGAGCCGGAAGAGTTCATTGTGAAATTCATGGACGGCATGGACGGTTATACATTACCAGAAGAGGACTTGGCTAAGCTTGCCGAGCACGACAAGCTGGTGGACGAGTACATGGCTCAGTGTGAACAGCATGACCTCCCACACAACGGCTACTATGTCAAGAACCTCAATAAGTACGGCAGTGACATGAACATCAGGCTCAACGACAAGTACGACTGGCTCGTGTTCGACGCCGGCGAAATCAAGCCGGGTATTACTAAGCTTGAGTTCCGTACTCGCTTGAAGAATATCGACCTCGGAAAGACGTTGAAGTCGTTTGGTCGTGGCGGTGGCGGTCATCCCGGTGCTGGCGGTCAGGCCATTCCGACAGAGGAAAAGGAACAGTTCATCATGGACATGGACAAGGCTCTGTTTGAAAAATAAGAAAAGGCGGTTCAATCGAACCGCCCTTATTGTTTCTAATTTGCTTTGTTAGACCGACTTGCCCTTGCCGTTCACGGACTCGTCAAACGGGTTTTCCGGGTCGCGGTTGCTGTAGTCATAGAGAGTGCTGGACACGCGAGTCTTTTTCGCCGTGTCGTCACCCGAAGGCTCGGTGTCGTCAAAATTGCCCGGACTCTTGTAGTGATTCCAAGCGGTTTCGTAATAATCGACATCAGCTGGATGCTCGTCTTCATAGGCTCTTTCCTTAGCATTTTGGGTCGCTATGCGATCACGAACCGCACTACGGTCATAGTCATTCAGCGATCTATCCATTGCTTGGTAGATTTCTGGCTTTGTATATTTACTCTCCGTATAGTTGGTAAGAAATTCGGCTAAATTCGTTGAGTGAAACTCTCTAGCGAATTCCTCGCTATCTAATGCAAACTCGTGTCGACCGTGGTCGATGAATACTCTAAATCCAAGGCACGGCAAACCGCTATGATGAGCCGCATCTTGATATTTATCCATGTTATGCTCAGTAAGCAAATTATACCAAGCGTCATCAATTAGAATCGGCATATTTTCAACATTTATACTCGGAATTAGAGCTCGTTTTTCAACCTGTTTCCAAGTAAATGCCTTACCATTTGGTGAAATTTTCTTCTGTATATATCGGATAAGTACTGGGGTGGTATATACCGGTACAGCCTCTTGAAGCGCGTGTATGTACATTCGTTCGGCATCGTTTCTCGGACGCATCACATCAGAAATATTTTCCGCAATACGACGAACTCGTAATGGACAATACTCATCGGATTTAATTTGATTATTTAGCTCTTCATATACCGCTCTTGGAAATTCATCGGTAGTATCGGGCGCATTTGCCAACAACTTATTTAATTCAACCAGTGCATCTTCGAAATCTTCGTATGTTTTCTCGCCAGATTCACTATCGGGTTCACCAGTAACCGAATTTTCAATATCTTTTTCAGATACTGGTTCGACGTGCATAGCTGTACCGATTTCGTCGCTCAATCGATCTTCATCATTGCCAACGCTATAGGTTTCATCATTGTCAACGCCATAGGTCATCTCGAACAGGCCGTACTTGCCACGGATCGTGTTGATCTGTTCCTGCTCAGACTTTGTAGCGGCAACGCTTTCAAGCTTGCTGAGGGAGTTCACGTACTCGTTGTCGGTGCCGAACTGCTGGACATAGCGACCACGAACTGCGTTGATGGCGTCCTTTTCCGCCTTTGTGCTGGCGACGCTCTCGAGACGTGCCAGAACCTTCATATACATCTGATTAACCATTTTGGAATTCCTGTGTAGGTTTTAATCCTAGTTTATTAATTTCTTTTTCCGGTTGCGATTTCGGTCATCGCTATATCCTGAGCCTTTTCCAACAGCATGGCGTCATTCACCTTCTTACCGGCGGCGAGCTTCTTTTGCTTCAGCTTTTCATAGATTTTGTTTACACGGTCCTGGTAGGCGTCGTCTTGCCACAGATTCTTCTGGTGTTGTTCGACCGTGGTGTACTTCTTTGCCGGTTGTGCGTGCTTGTGCGGAGCCGCGTCTGCATGTGTCGCTCCGAGGGCGATTGCTCCCACCGCCGCTGCCATGCCAAGCTTCTTGACGCCGGCCTTCACCCAGTCCGCAACGCCCTCGTCGAGAACGGATATCTCGTATGCCTCCTTCAAGGCGTCGTTAAGGGTTCCCGACTCTACATACTGGTCGATAGCCTCGAATAACTGCTGTTTAGTGTCCATTATCGGTCCCGGTTTGGTCTATTCTATGTTTATTGACTTTTCATACGTTTTTGCTATATTTCAATTAGAGGATATTATGAACGCGCATACAAAGCTAATAGCACTTATTGGGCATCCGATTGGGCATACCAAGTCGCCCGAACTATTCGACCATTTTTTAGACGAATTTGAGGTTAATACTGTATATGTGCCGTTTGATGTAGAACCTGGTAACTTGGTTACAGCCATCAACGGTCTGAAAGCTATGGGATTCCACGGGGCGAACATAACCGCACCGTACAAGACACTGGTGTACAAGCACGCAAGGAAGCTGGGCATCAAGCTTACCGAAGTAGCCAAGAAATGCCAAAGCGTCAACTGCCTATACTACGAAGACGGGGTTCTCTGGGGGACGACCACTGACTTCATCGCGTTCCGCGACCTCTTCAACAACGTCGTCGATTCAGCCGTCGTTTCAAGCGTACTGGTCATCGGCTCCGGAAGCATGGCTAAGGTAGTCACTCAGGCGGTATGGAACTCGATGCTCTTCGGCTGTGTCGACTTTGTCTGCCGTGACACCGAGAAGTGCTCCGCCGAAATCATGCCGATGTACAACAAGTACGTCCGCGAATTCAAGAAGAATGTAGGAAGCCTCCGTTTGAAGTCGTCTCACCACGTACAGCCGAGCTTCTTCCAGATATCGGCTCGTAACGACATCATGCTCAACATTGTCCACCAGTACGACGTTATCGTCAACTGCACGCCGGTAGGCATGTACCCGGAAACGAGCTATTCTCCTCTGACAGAAACCGCCGCATTGACGCTCCACTCCAAGCAGACCGTCATCGACCTTATCTACAATCCGCCAGAGACCAAGCTGTTGCTCCAGGCTACCGAGCACGGATGCAACGCAATCAACGGTAAGATGATGCTTGTCGACCAGTTCGTCGAGAGCTTCCGTCTGTGGTTCCCTCGTGAGACAAGTGGTTGTACTAAGGACGAACTTGTCAAGTTCGCCTTGAAGGGGTGGTAGCATGGCACAACAAGGGATTACCATTAAGGACTTGAACCAGCCGGCACGTCTCGAGCTGTTAAGAGTCATCATGAACGCACGCTTTACGGACGCGATGCAGTCGCATACCGACGCGGAGAACGGGTATAGCCATCGCGACGTGAACAAGAACACTGATTCGTTCAAGATGTCCATCTTGAACCTTTTCGACGCGGTCGCCGAGGACATGGAAAACGGAAAGCTTACCCCGTTCTCTGGCGACTATAACAAGTGGCTCGCCGACCGTGGTTTCATAGAACCATTGCCGACCGCCGAACAGATTGCAGCATTACAAAGGGGGATTCTCAACAATGACCAAAAGTAATAGCGACAAGAACCAGCTGAAACACGAGCTGAAGCGTATCAACAAGAAGGTCGACCAGCTATCGACCACGGTTGGTCACCTCAAGTCGTGCCATGCCGTCTATGTGATCAAGTCGGAAGTACGTACGCCGGACGCCATCAAGACCGTAGAAGTCCACCGCACGAACAAGCAGAATGCGTTGGAAGCCATGGCCGAGATGTATCAAGAAGTCACCGGTCAGAAGCTTAAACAGCCGAAGGACTTTGTCCGTTACGAGGATAAGGAACGCGAAATCTGGGCAAACTTTGAAATCTACAAGCCGAGGATGTAATGAAGATATCCAAGAAGGAAATCAAGAAGTTCCGCACCGCCATCTACACCGCTATGCAAGAAGCACTGTCCATCCCCACCTATTGGATGGACAAGATGTTTCCGGGTTGGAAGCCAAAGAAACAGCATTAACGAAAGAGGATTAAACTTATGCTTATCGATCAGATAAACGAAGCTATCATAGCCAACATGAAGGCCAAGAATTCAGTGGATTCCACCATTCTGAAAACGCTGAAGGCTGACATACAGAAGGTATCCATCGACACCAGAAAGGAAATCGACGACGCTATGGTCATCGACGTTGTGAGTCGCACCGTCAAACAGTTCAGCGACGCGCTTGACATATACACAAAGTCCAACCAGGCGGAACAGGTCGCCGATACACAGCACCGTATCGACGTGGTAAAGGTGTATTTGCCGGCACAAGCCACCGAAGAAGAGGTTATCGCGGCTGTCAACGAGGTCAAGGCTAAGGTCGGAGCTTCCACCAAGCGCGACATGGGTATCATGATGAAGGAACTCTCCCCGATGTTCAAGGGAAAGTTCGACCAGAAGAGACTGTCCCAGATAGTCGGTTCAGTTCTTGCATAGGGGCATTATGAGATTCTATTTCATCAGACACGCGGCTACCCAAGCCAACAAGACCGGAATCATGGTCAACGGTTACGAGAACTCCGACATCGATAACCTTGATAAGCCGGACGACTGGGAGGAAAAGGTCGGTATACATATACCGGACGAGGCTCGCCAGTTCATCATCAGTTCTCCGGCAAAGCGTTGCGTCAGTACAGCGAAGATGCTGTTCGACCGCTATCCTGACGAGGTAACCGACGTGCTCGGTGAATTCGACTGCAAGAACCTCGGCAAGAACAAGTTCTGGGAAATCACAGAGGCGGAGTTCAACAAGCTCGTCCACTTGCCGGCTACCACGATGGCTAAGCGTGCTATGGACATCCTTACGGACATGGGAAACCTTATCCTTACCGAGCACAATACGGACTCTGTGGTCGCCATTTCCCACGGCATGATTATACGCTACCTGTATCACTTCATGTCTGGAAATCCGAGCATATCGGCGTACGACATAATCAACTCCAAGGGTTTCCGGTTCTCGAACCTTGACCTTCTCGTGGTCGATACGGAGTCTAACCGGCCTCCGGTTGCATACCAATATTCAACGCCGATCGAAAGGGCATGATGGAAACCTTAATGAAGTATCTTGAATTTTTCGACGAGCACTGGTTTATCACGCTTGTACTCATTTCTATGTTGTGTGCTTCGGCAAGCTTTATCCAGAACGGCATTCTCAAGTTTGTCGCGCTTACCAAGCTTGACCGGCTCGACAAGGATGAACGTGAGGAACTTCTGGAGAGGATTTTCCCGAAAAGGACAGACGACGATGACTGAGGATGCTTTTACCATAGACAACATGTTCTACGAGATGTGCATCAACCCTCTCGGCGTCTTCAGCCATGACGGTTCCGAAACTCGTGACAACTTCGACGCGTCGTCCGCGTTCTTCTCCGAGTACTGCCCGGACGGCACGGTGAACCGCTACAACATCGAGTCGAACACGATTCCGATGGAAACGAAGATAGACCGGCTTGACAAGTGGACGGCTTTGGATCTAATTTATAACTATACACAGAGTAACGACATCTACCAGAACGCGATGCTCTCCTATGACCGATTCGCCACGTACGAGGTGGACGGAAAGAAGCGAGTGATAGCCTGGTACAACAGGAGCAAATAGAATGGCTACAAAGAAAGCAAAGCAACGCGGTTCATACCACGTGATTACCAATGTTCCGGTGACCGACAATAAGGGTCACTACCACTATTCCATATACGACAACAATGGCACTCGTTACGTGCTTGCCCATACCGGCGACCAGCTGTACTTCAGCGACGGCAAGTCCTTGAAACGTGCCGAACGCCTTGCAGAGCTTCTACGTAAGCTCTGGCTTGAAAAGTACGACCCGACGTCCAAGTTCGTTTGGGTGAAGAAGTTCAAGCCGTCCGATAAGGAACTCGCCCTCGCCAAGTGCATGTGGCAGTACTATCTCGCATTCCATACGCACAAGAAGTACCGTGCCAAGGTTAAGTTCGTATAGCCGTTTTATGCCAATTAACCAAGACAAACAGGATATCCTACTCGGACGTGCCAGACAATGCCTCCAAGACGCCTTCCAGTACGTTAAGGCGGTCGCCGACATGTACGACGGCAAGGACGAAAAGCTTAACCAGATGTACATGCTCATCGGATCCGTCCACAACGACGTGGCGAATTTCGGCAAAATTGAGGGCGAATCCCTTGCCGACGACGCCAGATGATGCTATATTTAGGTCACAACTTCATAACACAAGAGGACTAAAAATATGGAAAAACTCAAGTCTATCGCAAAGGTCGCAATTGCATCTCTCGCCGTCATCGGCGTCACAGCCATCGTTTCCACCATACGCCGTGCGCGTCGTGCCCGTGCATTGGCAAGCCAGGCGGAACAGCAACCGGTTCATGCTAGCGAACCGAATGACGTCAATAACGCCGAAGCATAGTAGGAACTGTCCTCTACGAGTCGGTCTCCGCATGGAGGCCGGCTTTTTCGTCTGTAAATTTTCAGTTTACCTAAACTTTTTGATAACTTTTTGCTATATTCTGAATAGGAATAACTGACAATGCCGACTGAAGAACATACTATTTTCGACACCATCGACGAGCAAGTGGGCAAGCTCAACAAGAGCATCCACGACGCGGACCCGCTCCACATGAGGGACAACCGTGCCAAGCCAAACGACGGGTACGACAACTACATAACAATCGCAGAAGCCGTGGTCACCGACCGTTTCCGTGCATCGAAGGTCAATGCACGCGATTCGCTGTTGATGCTCAAGGACAATTTACGGAGGTTCTCGCATGACGACAATCAATCTGGCGGAATACCAGGATAAGCCCTTCTCCCAACTACAGTCCGTACTACTACGGTGCGGCTTTCACATCACCAGTCGAGTGAAAGACCGCGAACATGACTTGACTGGGGTTACCTTTGTCCGATCTAAGGGCGGACATGACAAGGTGAAGGTGTGGCACGGGTGGTGTATTCCAGACTCCACCGGAATATGCCAAGCTGGGCTGGTGACCGATATCGAATACAGAGACCTAGAAGTGAGGGAAGAACTTGTTATCCGAAACAATGGAAATGCTCCTCAAGAAGCACAAGGGAGCGATCCGTGCAATAGCGGAGAAGACGTCTCTTGACGCCATCAACGACACTGATGTAGTCGCGCTTTTCATCGCAGTCCACCTGAAGAGGGTGGACGTCGAGCCTAATGAAGTCAAGGAAGTGGACTCGGTCATGAAGACGCTGGTTGATACCGGATTCGTCGATGGTTCCATGCAGCCAGCCGGAAACATAATGGACATACTATGAAGCTTAAGTCCCTTACAGGAAACACGTTTGCAACCATATATGTCTATAACGACGACGACAAGTTAATCGCCAAGGTCATTGGCGACGGCAATGCGTATTGCAAAGACGAGCTGGAGCCGACCGAGTCAGCTCTTGTCCGCTTGCTTACCGACCTGGAAGACGGCTTAGTGACCGCCGCTATGCACGGAATCGAGGACGCCGACGAGAACATCGTCCGGGCTTCGGTAACATGCGAAATGAAGAGGGTATTTCCGTATATCCAGAGCATCATGCGGAAGCTGAAAAGGGGGTCCGCCATCAAGCGGGAGACCGCCCTCAACGGCATACGGAAAGAACTGAACCTCCGCTGACAGAACGGCGGAAATCATAGGAAGAAGGACAGAAAATCGTGACAGCACCAACCATAATGGAGAAGTACAAGGCGGAGTACAAGAAGGCTTGCAGACGGATTCCGGACCGCAGGACCGAGCTGGAGTACGTCAACCAAGCACTGACCGGAAACCGTGCCGCAAAGAGCACGCTGATTTACAAGTATGTGCCGTTCCTATACGCTATGGCGATAAAGATCAAGCACCGCTATAACGCGACGATAGACGAGATGGTGAACGCGTCTATCATGGGCTTCGACAAGGCTCTAGCCGAGTTCGACAAGACCCGAGGGACATCGTTCTACACCTACTACATTCCGAAGGCGTACAACGAGATGCGTAAGGAGTGCTACGGCTCCTTGCTGGTTCACCGCTCCGAGGGCAAGCTGAAAAAGCAACGCACCGAGGAAGACCTGAAGACCGTGTCGGTAGTCTCCATATACAAGGAGGACGATACCGGTAGGTCTATCATGGACGCGTTGACTTCCGACGCAACGACGGACGAGGACTCCAGAATCCAGGAGGTCAATACCCTCGTGGACGAGTTCATGTCGGTGCTACCTCCGGTGGAGAAGGAAGTCGTGAACGAGTTTTATATAAACAATCCAGATGGCATATCCTTGAACCAGATAGGTTCGAGCCTCGGCATCTGTCGTGAACGTGTCAGGCAGATTAGAAACCGTGCTCTCGAACGTATCAGGCAGTCAGCCAAGTTCGAGGATGTCGTCGCAAGCGAGAGATGTGCATGAGCAACAATAGCAGACCAGTCGACTGGCTGGAATACATCCGTCAAGCAAAGCAGAAGCCGTTCGACATGGCTCAGCTCCGCTGTGACTTCCCGGCAGACGTGATATTTGCCGACGGTCTCAACAGCGAGCAAGCCCAGGAACTGTTTGCAATCGACGAAACCGTGGACACGCTTCCCACGTTCTCCAACGACCGCGAGACAATAGTCAAGCAAGCGTTCGGATATTTCGCCCTGGAAATGAAGCTCCGTCTGTACAAGAAGGAGCTGGAGAAGAACTACGGCGTCGTCATGACCCAGTTGCTCGACGCGTTCACCAAGAGCTACTCGTCGAAGCCTATGGACGGCTTCGGATGCGACGACGCGATAAAACGGATCCGAGACTATGCCGACCTTGTCGTGTCCAGGGAAAAGAAAGAAGAGGAGTACATGGACACCAAGCGTATCGAGGACGAACTTAAAGGATTAGATAATGTTTGAAACCGGTATCAACCGAGCTCAGGTGCTGAAGCTGTTGGACAACAACGGCTTCGAGTACAACAGTGACACAAAGAAATTCGAGTACGAGGACGACGACGGCGTCAAGCTGGAGTTCCCTATCGTATGGCTTGACGAAGACGAAACCAAGCTGTACGACCTCGCCTCGGTTCGACAATACCTAATAAAGCTGTTGGACAGCGTCAAGCTGCACCAGCAGATGAAGAAGACCGCGTCAGACCAGGCGTTCATGGACGATGTAAGTGCCGCTCTAAAGGAGTTCGGCATGGAGTACGATACGGACAACGACCTATTCGCATACCAGCAGAACGGAGTATACATCTTCACGGCTCCGCTAGACTACATCGTCGCTACCGTACTATCCAAGCGGAAGGAACTGGAAGCCAAACAGAAGGAACTGGAAGCGTCGCCAGAAATGCAAAATGATAAACCTACCACTAAGAAACTGGTGACGACCGTCCTTGAATACATGAGGGACGACGCCATCGAAGAACGGAAGGAAAAGGAAGCCAATGGCAACAAAGAAAATCAATCCGCCGGTTGACGAAGAAGAGAACAAGACCGATATAATGGACGTAGAAGACGTCGTCGAGGATGTCTCCGAAGAGGAGGAAGACACCCGCGAGATCGACCTCGACGAGGACGACTATGGACGCTTGTCCGAATTTGAACAAGCGATGGAGGAACTGGACTGACCACCATCCCTTGACGGAAAAGCGTTTCCAAACTATAATTTGAAAACACAAATCCGGAGAGAGAAGATGCCAGAACAGAATGAAACCACGTCGCCGCAGATGCGTAATCTCGGCGAGACTCTTACACCACACAAGTACTCGGCTACCTATGTACGCGAGGGTACGCAAGGAAAGAAACGTACCGTCTTGCTGATACAGCTACGGGACGATAATGACAAGAATCTGTGCGACCACATCTGGGTTCGCTATAACCGTTTCATGGACCATCTGAAGCCGGGTGACACTATTACGTTCACTGCGACACCGGTACGTTACATCAAGGGGTACAGCGGCGATAACCACGTCCAGTCCGACTTCCACATGGACGTGACCCTCACCGACATCAAGACAATACGTGTACTGGGCAGCAACCCAGTAATTGCCAAAAACAACGCCGAATGGGAGAAAAACCACCCCGACATTGTCCAGAAGCAGAAGAATAAGATACAGAAAGGCAAGAAGAAATAATGTTCGTAGAAGGATTTTTGCACATTGGGCAGTTCCTTTCCGACGGTCTAAACCGTAACGCCGAGGAACTGACCAGGGAACAGATAGACAAGCTAAGTCCGGACCAACTGAAGGTGGTCATCGTAGAACTTCAGAGCTTGCTCAAGAAGGCTAAGCAGGAAAACAAGAACAAGGGCGACCGCATCTGGAAAACGTTCTTGAAAATCTAAACGCTTGACATTTTTGCGACTGCTTGCTATATTTTATTTTAAATAAGAGGTTATTATGAACGCATATACCCGTACCGAGAACGGTGCTATTGTCCACGCATCGACCGGACATACGTTACTTGATATGAATTTCAACGCTCTCGGACTCCGCAAGGTTCCGGAGGCTGACATTGTACGCCTTTTCGAGAAGGCATTTTCCGAAGACGGTCTGCTCGCCGTTCGCTGGCTCTTCTACGCCGGTGACGTCCGCGAGGGCATGGGCGAACGCCGTCTGTTCAAGACGATTCTTCCGACCGTCATCGCCAAGTT
>OCTX011772406.1_pt1 | contig 11656 bp, 8 predicted proteins | sample 1539691 | NCBI WGS metagenome assembly OCTX01 (sample SAMN02144231, study PRJEB22623) | gut metagenome | biome: sheep rumen | host: Ovis aries | place: New Zealand | reverse complement strand
TTAAGTCACGACCTCAAGACACCGATTACAGGTATTAAGCTTACTACGGAGCTTCTTAAGGCGAAGCATGAGATGAATCCTACACCGGAGTCAGAAACGGAGATAGAGAAGCTTAATAATATCTATGAGAAGGCGGACGAGATGGATGTTCTGGTTAACGATCTGTTCGCAGCGACGCTTAATGACCTGGGTGAGTTTACTGTTAATTGCAAGGATGAAGAATCAGGCGTTATCAGCGAGATTATAAAGCACTATGATGATAAGTCTTTGGTAAACGAAGGAGAGATTCCGCAGGTAATTATCAACGTTGATGTGAAGAGATTGGGTCAGGTGATAGGAAATATCATTACCAATTCTTATAAGTATGCAGGAACCAAGATAGATATCAGTTATGAATTGATTGAGGGTTTCCTTCAGATGGTCATAAGAGACTATGGTCCGGGAGTTCCGCAGGATGAATTAAGTCTTATCGCGAATAAGTTCTACAGGGGAAAGTCATGGCGGGAAAGTGATCAGAGCGGCAACGGCTTGGGCCTTTATATCGCGAATACATTGATGCTTAAGATGAATGGTGAATTAATTCCCGAAAGCCACGACGGGTTTATAGTGACTCTGCTGATACCATTAAGTTGATAAGTTAATAAGACTAACAAAAAAGGGGCTGTCTATTGACAGTCCCTTCGTTAATCTTCGATTAGGTAAGATTAAGCAACTCTTGTGAGATCCATTGTCTGCTCACCCTCTGTAAGGAGTGAGAGTGTATCGCCATCGATTGTGTATGTAGCTGTATCCTCTTCTGTACCCATATCTACCATAACAACTGTGAGTGTCTCACCGTCAGCAGAGTATGCAATCTCGAACTCAACAGAATCCTCACCAGAGGACATTGCAACAACACCTGTGTTGTCGTCGTTGAATGTGTAAGTAACAACTGTACCCTCTTCTTCCATTGTCCAAGAACCGATGAGATCCTCATCGATCTCGCCGTCGAGCTCGATAGCAGGTGCTGTCTCAGCAACAGTCTCTTCAGCAGTTGTCTCAGCAACTGTCTCCTCAGCTGTTGTCTCAGCAACTGTCTCCTCAACTGTTGTCTCAACAACTGTCTCTTCTGCCTCTGTCTCTGCGCTTGTCTCTGCTGTCTCGGAGCAAGCTGCGAAGCTGATAGCCATAGCAGCAACTACAGATACTGCCAAAACATTCTTAATCATGTTCTTCTTCATAATTCTATTCTCCTTTCGCCTCAGGCTGTTTTGCCTGAAACCGTGAATGATTATACCGCTAGCGATTTTGTACATATATTCACAGTTCTACCAATTCGGAGGCCATTTCTAAGGATTTTTTGTGTTTTTATATAGAAAAAGCACAAAAGTACTTGCAATTAAGAATTTGATAAGAATTTGATAGGACTTCGGCAAAGAAGTCTTGATTTGGAACTCATACAATACGAGCATAAGAAACTCGAATGAGAAGGAGAATAGGTATGAGTTCGGTTTTAAAGACAGAGAAATTATGTAAGTCATTTTCTAACGGCGGCGTGCAGCAGCATGTAATCAAGAATCTCGATCTGGAGATTGTTAAGGGTGACTTCACGGTAATAATGGGAGCATCCGGCTCCGGTAAGTCCACGCTTCTGTATGCGCTGTCCGGAATGGATAAGCCGACGATGGGAAAGATCCTCTTTAATGGTGAGGAAATCCAGGACATGAGCAACGATCAGCTTGCCTCATTCAGACGCGGTAACTGCGGATTCGTTTTCCAGAGCATTTATCTTCTTGAGAATCAGACGGTTATGGATAATGTCTTAACAGGCGCGCTCATCGTACAGAAGAATTCACCTGAATTAGTAAAGAAGACAAAAGAACTTCTTAAGAAGGTCGGAATTAAAGAAGAACTTTGGAACAAGTATCCGAATCAGCTCTCGGGCGGTGAGGCGCAGAGAGTAGGAATCGTAAGAGCGATCATCAATAATCCTACGATTCTCTTCGCAGATGAGCCTACCGGACAGCTCAATTCCGCATCGGGTAAAGACGTTCTTGATATCTTCACGGAAGTACATAAGAACGGTCAGAGCATCGTGATGGTGACGCATGACCTGAAGACCGCACTGCGCGGCACGAGAGTTATCTTCTTAAGAGACGGCAATGTCGTCGGCGAGTACAGGATGAGGAACTACGGCGAAGACGATATGAAGGAAAGACGCATAGGATTGCAGAACTTCCTCGATGAGATGGGATGGTAATTCACATGAAGATCTTAAGACTATCATTATTTAATTTAAGAAAGAACAGAAGAGAGGCCCTGGCAATCGTCTTCCTTTCCTTGATCACGGTCTTCCTCCTGGGAACAGCTGTTACTAACATTCTGGGCATGGATAATACCTATGATGAGTGCTTCAGGCAGACCGGAAGCTTTATGAACAGCCTGGAATTCGATGCGGATGTATACCGTTCTTTATACAGGGATATCCTTGAAGAAGACTTCGGCATCGAAGAAACGCAGAAGTTCGATCAGCTTTTTGGAATCAGCGTTAATGTTCTTTACAAAAGCGGTGAGAAGGTCGGCTATAATATCCAGATCGTGACACAAGAGTCCGAGCGTAAACTGGAAGATTTTGTTATGGAAGACAGTCTTTCTGATGACGAGATAAGTGAGCTGGAACACCCCATCTGGCTTCCTATGGCTGTGCATCTGAACGGAGGATTCGAGCCCGGTGATACATTTACAATGATCATCGGCGGAAGGGATTATCCTTTTACGGTAGCAGGTATCTATAATGCGGGTCTCGGTAACGAATCCGGATTCGGATACAGGCTTGTTATCAGCGACAGGGATTATGAACTTTTGAGAAATATATTCTCCGAGCAGGTCTGTCTGGCATTTGACACTGAAGAACGCTTTGATACGGATGCATATATAGATGAGTGCGAAGCAAGATCTTCCGAGAATCTTTCAAGCAATCTGTCTGCTCATACATACTGGTCAGAGAAGGGTAATGAGACAAGTTTTGTAAATCTGTTTATGAGTCTCTCTGCGGTTCTGGCAGGTGTCACGATGGCGGCATCCGTTCTTCTCATCAGACACAAGATAAGTAACGACATCGAGGATCAGATGCAGCAGATCGGTGTCCTGGAAGCGTTGGGCTACAGATCGAACGAGATATCATGCTCTTATATCTTCGAGTATGTGATCACCACGGGAATCGGTTCCGTCTTAGGCATCATTGCTGCCTGTGCATTCTCTCCGGTAATGGATTCGTTTGTAGGCGGTCTGATGGGACGTGTCATTCACAGATTTCCTGAAGTTATTAAGATTATTGCGGTGGCGGCTTTGGTGGTTGCGGTAACTACACTTTTCGCTTTGCTTAAGGCAAGACATATCAAGAAATTCCCTCCTGTAGTAGCTTTCCGTAAGGGTATAAAAACACACAGCTTCAGAAAGAATTTCTTCCCGCTCGAAAAGACGGGGAACAACATCAACGTAAGGCTTGCTTTTAAGAGCTTCTTCCGTAATATCATGACTAACATAGGAACGGGGCTTTGTATCGTGCTCGCCGGAACTGCAATGATGTTTGCCGTAGCAGGTTGGGATTTCTTTAAGGACAGCGATGCTATTCTGCATTGTCTTGGAATAGAGGTCGCGGATGAGAGGATACAGCCTCTGGACGGTGTGGATGCATATGAATTAGCAGATGAACTTCTTGCTTTCCCCGGTGTTCGTAAGACTATGGTTACCTATAACTTAGAGCATGTGTCTGTGGTTGGCGATCGAAGTGAAACGTTTGCAATGGTATATGAAGACTTTTCAGAGACTGAGAATATCTTTGTTTCTGAAGGAAGGTTACCCGAACACGATAATGAAGTGGCAATATCCCTCAAAAGACACAACACCGACGGTCTGAATGTCGGTGACAGCATAACACTGGAAGGCGACGGAACAAGAAAGAGCTTCGTCATCACAGGAATCGTTCCTGAGATGGGCAATAATGGTATGAATATCTACATGACTAATGAAGCGTTCTTGAGATGCAATCCCAATGCCCGTCCCAATGTGGTTGAGGTTTTCCTTGAGGAAGGTGTTGACAGAGCCGAGTTCGAGAGACAGGTAATCGGGGTTTACGGTGCGAGTGCTCAAGATGCGGCCGAAGCAGATTCGCAGGGTTGTACTCTTGAAGATCGTATCAGAAGTGCTGCGGATGCACAGATGGCAACGCTGATCTCGCGTTACGGAGTGACGGATATCGACTATGCTATTGTGATCGGCGATCAGGTTATTACAGGAAGAAGCAGCGGATTCGTCATTAAGGAGATGAATTCCTTCCTTGAGCTATCCAAGGTTCAGCTGGAGCCTATAGCAAATATGTTTAAGGTCTTCTGCGGAGCCGGAGCAATATTCGTATCGATAGTCGTTGCAGCTATACTTGCGATCATCGCGGCTTCAAACATCAGAAGGCAGCGTAAGGATCTGGGTATCATGAAGAGCATGGGTTATACATCCAAGGATCTTATGAAGCAGCTCGCGCTCTCGATGCTTCCGACGACGGTGGTTTCATCTGCGATCTCCATAGTTATCGGATCAATCGTTTACAAATTGTTCTGGGTTACAGGATTCGGATACATAAATACCGCTAACCTTCCCTTGTTGATTATCACTGCAGTATTACTTGTTGTTTTCTGCTACATCGTGACTTACCTTGCAGCAGGCAAGATCAAGCAGGTATCAGTAACAGAACTCATGACAGAATAAGAGGTAATAAGGATGAAAAAAGCTATAACAACTACATTGGCATTGGTGCTTACATTATCAGCTGTCATGAACAGTGCGAGCGCTGCTCAGACTGAGGATGTATCATCCGATACGGCAAGTACGCAGACAACGACCGACGAGCGAGTCTACTGCCTGGCTTCCGTAAGTAAGGTATATGTGACCGCGGCTGTCATGCAGCTCGTGGATCAGGGTCTGGTCGACCTCGATGCTCCGGTCACGGAGTATATCCCTGACTTCACGATGGCGGATCCGAGATATACCGATATCACTGTCAGAATGCTCATGAATCACACATCGGGATTGATGGGATCGACGGCTATTGATATGTTCCTGTACGATGATTATGATGTCGATCTGCATGAGGTCCTTCTTAATAATCTCGCGACTCAGAGACTTAAGGCCGATCCCGGAGAGTACGCTGCTTACTGTAACGATGGCTTCGGTCTTCTGCAGCTGATCGTCGAGAATGTATCGGGTATGAGTTATACGGATTACATTACAAATGAGCTTGCAGGCTCGATCGGATTAAGCCATACGGGGACGCCCTCTAATGCGTATGATATCGGTAATCCCATCGATGTATATGTTAATAATCTCCCTTACGATTATGAGTACTGCACTGATGTCGGATCAGGCGGTATCGTCGCAACTGCTTCTGATGTGGCGATGTTCGGAAGTTCGTTCTTCACAGGAAGCGAGAGCCTTATAAGCCAGGAGCTCGTCGATGAGATGGAACTGTGTTGGACTGATTCCGATAATGAGTATCTTGACGGATGCGGCTTGGGCTGGGACTACGTCGAGATGCTGCAGTATGAGCAGGCCGGTGTGCAGATCGTGGGAAAAGGCGGAGATGTCGGCACAATGCATTCACAGCTTATGGTCGCACCCGAGAATGAGATAAGCGTAGCCGTGTTATCAAGCGGCGGAAATAGCACTTACTGCATGCTCATGTGTGAGGCCCTGATGAACATCGCACTCGGAGAGCAGGGGATAGAAGTGCAGCCCCTGGAGCCCCGTGAGGTCGAGATCATTGATGACATGCCCGAGGAATTAGAACAGTACGCCGGATTCTACTGCTGTACTTCTCCGATGCCGGGCCTTGGCGAAGTAAGTTTCTCCGATAACGGGCAGATGCTTCTTGAGATCACGATGTTTGACGGCAGAACGGCGGAATATCATTACAGATACACTGACTGCGGCGGATTTGTTGAGGTTAATGACAGCGGCAGTATAAGAGCAAATCAGAGAATACTGTTCTTTGAGCGCAGTGAGGACGGACAGGTTTACATTGCCGGCGAACAGTATACCGAGGTGCCGGAAGTCGGATCCTACATAAATAACTCGTATGTTGCTCAGCGCATTGAGGCAAACCCGATAAGTGATGAACTGCAGGCGGTCTGGGAAGGTTACTGTGCAGTGCCCTATGCGGCATATAACAACAGATATTCTTCCAGCGTTTATGATTCGCCGTTCGAATTTATGCTGATGCCCGATGGACTTCCTGGATATGTGCTCGCAGGGACAGGCTTGGGAGCAAGGCTGCTTAGAATCGAAGATGAGACAACTGCAGTCGCGATCGAGACGATGCCGTGTTCCTCAAGCAGAGATCTCTGCGATTTATATATAAACGAAGACGGAACAGCAAGCCTTACTACTGGCATCTCATATGTATCTCTCGCGGCCATTCCGGAATTTACTTCTGATATAACAGAGGTCGAGCTTACAAGTGATTGTGCTTCATGGTACAGGATCGGCGATGAGATGGCTTTTGAGATGATCAATGTAGATTGTCCCGAAGACGCAGCGATCTACGTATACAACAAGTTCTTCGAGCCTGTATATACAACCCACTACCTTGATGCGGCAGACAGCATCAATCTTCCCGAAGGCGGCTACATCGTCTTCGTCGGTCAGACCGGAGAAAGCGTTACAGTTAGTTAATATCTGACATGTTAAAATAGTTTCATCATTCTACCTTAAAGGAGATCGAACTATGGAAATCAAAGTATATCGTTGTAAGCACTGCGGTAATATCGCGATAAAGGTCATCAACTCAGGCGTTCCCATGTCATGCTGCGGTGAGGCTATGGAAGAGCTTGTACCCGGCGCAGTTGATGCAGCAGTTGAGAAGCACGTTCCTGTAGTTGCACGTGATGGCGATAAGGTAACGGTATCTGTAGGTTCTGTTGCACATCCTATGACAGCCGAGCACTACATCCAGTTCGTTATCCTTGATACGACATCGGGTGTTCAGATTGCTAAGCTTAATCCGAACGATGATCCTGTTGCTGTATTCACAGTGCTTTCAGGTGCTGAGGTTAAGAATGCATACGCTTACTGCAACCTCCATGGTTTCTGGGTAAGCTGAATCAACCGGTCTGATATTTGAATAAAAAACGGGAGCTCTGTTAAGGGGCTCCCGGTTTTATACGTGAGGGACTTTATCCATGAAGACACGGATCGAAGGCGATTACATAGTAGCGTTTCCCGAGGGCCGCATTACATACGATAATGCGGGTCTGACCGAGCAGGAATTAAGAAAGATAATCGAAGATAATCCCGATAAGGAACTCATTATAGATGCCGAGGATCTCGAGTATGTATCGAGCGCGGGGTTAAGAGTTCTTTTCGCGCTGCCGCGCCGCAAGGAAGGAAAGCTTGCCATCAGGAATGCGAGTCCCGAGCTGTACGAGATACTCGATATGACCGGTTTTACCGAGCTGTTTAATGTCAGCAAGAAGATGAAGACGGTCAGTGTCGAAGGATGCGAGGTCATAGGTAAAGGCGCATACGGTACCGTCTATAAGATCGATGAGGATACCATAGTAAAAGTCTATGATTCGCCAGACAGTCTGCCGCTTATCGAGAACGAGAGGAAGAAGTCCAAGCAGGCGTTCATCAAAGGGATCCCGACTGCGATAAGCTATGACATAGTCCGTGTCGGCGACAGTTACGGTTCGGTGTTCGAGCTTTTGCAGGCGGACAATCTTAACGATTACTATCTGGATAATCCCGGCAAAGAGGATGAGATCATCGGTCAGTATGTTCAGATGTTAAAGACTGTTCATTCGGTTCAGATCGAAGCAGGTGCGCTCCCGTTCTATACGGATACCTTTACAGGCTGGCTCGACAGGCTTAAGGGTGTTATCCCCGCGGATGTTGATGAAGGGGTTAGAGCCATGATAAGTAATATGCCGGAGGATCTTCATATCGTTCACGGCGATGTCCAGATGAAGAATGTGATGTTCGCAGGCAACGAGCCGATGCTTATCGATATGGAGTCGTTAAGTACAGGCGATCCGGTGTTCGACCTTGCGGGACTTTATGTGTGCTATAAGGCATATAACGAGGATGAGCCCGATAATACAGAGCACTTCCTCGGACTTAATAAGGAAAGCTGCGACCGCGTCTGGGACAGCATATTAAGAAAGTATTTTGAAGGATTAAGTGAAGAGCAGATAATGCTCGAGGAAAAGAAGATCCGCCTCGCGGGATATATCATCTTCCTGAATAATGTTGTATTGAACGGCTTTACCAAGCCGGAGCTTAAAGATATACGTATCGGACACACTGTTGATCATATGAGAGATCTGCTGCCCCAAGTCACGACTTTAGTTACGTCGAAAATGTGATATTATTATGCACGATACAGGGGGGTGCAGTATGCCTGATAAGAAGAAAAGAGGATCATTTAAGGGGTCGCTGGGTTTTGTCCTGGCGGCTGCGGGAAGTGCGATAGGATTAGGTAATATCTGGAGATTTCCGTATCTCGCGGCCCGAGACGGAGGAGGAATATTCCTTCTCGTATACATCATTCTTGCTCTTACATTCGGATTTACACTTCTTACTACGGAAGTTGCGATAGGCCGTAAGACAAAGCAGAGCCCGCTTACTGCATATAAGCACCTGTCTAAGAAATGGCAGTGGATAGGCGTGCTCTCATGTCTTGTGCCTTTCCTAATCCTTCCGTACTACTGTGCGATCGGCGGCTGGGTAATAAAGTATCTTGTTGCTTTCTCAACAGGTCATGCGGCAGAGGCAGCACAGGACGGGTATTTTACAGACTTCATCGTAAGTGTAGATGAGCCCGGATTATATATGGTCATATTCCTCGGTATCTGCTGCGTCATCATCTACAGGGGTGTCAGTGCAGGAATCGAGAAGTCTTCGAAGTTCTTGATGCCGATACTCCTTGTGCTTGTAATAGGTATCGCGGCCTACTCCCTTACGATCAAGAGTACTAACGATGCGGGAAAGGTTGTAACAGGACTTCAGGGCCTTAAGGTCTATCTGATCCCGAATTTTACAGGAATAGGATTAAAGGAGTTCTTTAATATATTCATCGATGCTTTGGGACAGCTGTTCTTCAGCTTAAGTGTTGCCATGGGTATCCTTATCGCTTACGGTTCTTATGTTCCGGATGAAGCAAATCTGTCCAAGTCAATTAACCAGATCGAGTTCTTTGATACGCTCGTAGCTTTCCTTGCAGGTGTAATGATCATTCCTGCTGTGTATGTGTTTATGGGTCCTGAAGGGATGGCTACAGGCCCCTCACTGATGTTCGTCTCCCTGCCGAAGGTTTTCGTTCAGATGGGTAAGGTAGGAACGGCAGTGGGAATCTTGTTCTTCGCCATGGTGCTTTTCGCAGCGATTACAAGCGCGATGTCTATCCTCGAAGCGATAGTGTCGAGCTTTATCGATGCTTTTGGAATGAGCCGCCATAAGGCAACCCTGATCGAGACTGCGCTCGCACTTGCGATTGGACAGATGGTCTGCTTCGGCTATAACCACCTGTACTTCGAGTACAAGCTTCCTAACGGCTCCACAGCGCAGATCCTCGACATACTCGACTACATAACAAACAATTTCTTTATGCCGATCATCGCTATCGCTACCTGCATCCTGATCGGATGGGTGTTGAAGCCTAAGACGGTTATAGATGAGGCTACAAAGAACGGGGAGAAGTTCGGAAGAAAGACGCTTTATATCGTTATGATCAAGGTCGTCGCACCGCTTGGCCTTCTCCTGCTGCTTTTGAAGACGACGGGCATTCTGAAGTAGTGTTAGAATGTAATCATGAAATACGATTGTCTGATAATCGATGACGAGAAGGAACTTGCCGACAACACGTGCGAATACTTCAATATGTTTGAAGTGCCGTCGTATGTCGTCTATTCCAAGGCGGCTGCACTTGAGTTTCTGAAGGACAACACACCTTCGCTCATACTTTTGGACATTAACCTGTCGGACGGTTCCGGATTCGAGCTGTGCAAGCATATCAGGCAGACGCTGGAAGTGCCGATCCTTTTTATCTCCGCACGTAACACGGATGACGATAAGATAATCGCTCTTAATATCGGAGGCGATGATTATATCGAGAAACCGTATTCATTGGGCGTGGTGCTTGCCAAGGTAAAGGCTGTTCTTAAGCGTGTAAACAAGTCATACGGAACCAAATCGGATGTCTTCGATGACGGCCGTATTAAGGTGGATAAGACCAACAAGACTTTAACAGTTGAAGGTGAGCAGAAGAAGCTTACTTCCATGGAGTTCTCGCTTCTGTCGTATCTGACGGATAATGCCGACAGACTCATCACAAAGGCGGAGCTTTTCGATAATGTGTGGAAGGATAAGTTCACTTCCGACGGCACACTTAATGTCCATATACGTAAGCTGCGCGAGGCCATAGAGCCCGACCCGACCAACCCCGTTTATATCGTTACAGTGTGGAAGGAAGGGTATAAGTTCGTCTCGGGTAACGCCGGATGAAGAAGGGGTTCTTTACGGTTCTCCTTCTGGTATCGTTTATTGCCGAGGCTGTACTTTGCATCGTTCTTTACAACAAGCTCGAAGACGTTAAGCAGGATGTGGTATCGGTTAATGCCTGTCTGAAGCAGGTCGAGAACAATTACGGCGATGAGGACAGCTACCTTACGGATCTCGATTACACTCTCATAGACAACGAGGGCAATGTTACTTTCAAGACCTCTGACGGGCTGTCAGAGACTGTCGCGGAAGCCGTAAGCAACTCTGATTCCATTGTCGACATCGAAGTCGACGGCACCGTTATGGGCAAGATGATCGTACATAACACCACCTCGGACCTCGTGGCACACTATAAGACTCTGCTTATCGGCGGCATCGCCGGAATCTCGTTCCTACAGCTCGCTGTCATCGCGTGCTGTTTCATTTATATACACAAAACGGTCACGGAGCCCTTCCGTAAGCTTAACGACTTCGCCGTTAGGGTGGCAGGTGGTAACCTCGATTTACCTCTTACCATGGACAAGGCACACGTCTTCGGAAGCTTTACGGAGGCTTTCGACATGATGAGGGAGGAGCTTCGCAAGGCGCGCCAGGCCGAGAAGGAGGCAAACGACGCCAAGAAGGAGATGGTGGCAAAGCTCTCGCACGACATTAAGACTCCCGTGGCGTCCATAAAGTCTTCTTCTGAGATTGGTTACGAGATAAGCAAGGACGAGAAGACGAGGCACTACTTTAATCTGATCAACGAGAAGTCAGATCAGGTGACGACACTCGTCGCGAATCTCTTTAATTCCAGCGTGAATGACATAACCGAGATCTCGGTTACCCCTCTGGAGTACAGTTCGGAGATCCTTACGCAGATAATAAAGAACAGCGATTATCTGAACAAGGCAGGCTCGTTTACGATGCCCGGGGCGCAGATCTATGTAGATAAGCTTCGTATACAGCAGGTGTTCGATAATCTGTTTATGAACTCGTATAAATATGCTGACACGGATATCGAGGTGGAGTGCCACGCGGAGAGCGGATATCTTGTAGTAAGCATCAGGGATAAGGGCCCCGGCGTCGCTGAGAATGAATTGCCTCTTCTGCGCGAGAAGTATAAGAGGGGCTCGAACAGTTCAGG
>OCTX014519467.1_pt1 | contig 11662 bp, 8 predicted proteins | sample 1539691 | NCBI WGS metagenome assembly OCTX01 (sample SAMN02144231, study PRJEB22623) | gut metagenome | biome: sheep rumen | host: Ovis aries | place: New Zealand | reverse complement strand
ACTCGTATATATGGACAGACCGGCCAGATACTGGACAGATTGGTTCCTTGGCCTTACGGCTGTTCGTACCGATGCGTTAAATACCTCAACCATGTTTTTGGCAGTGAAGAATACACTGAAAAAGGAACTTGAAAAATCATCATTGAATGATTATCTGATCCTATGGCAGTCACTCGTTCACAGAATAAACGCGGAAAGCGCTTTCGACTATAATGAGTTCATAGAAAAACTCCTCAAGGAGTATAAACCTCAGACGGACGAACTTGACGATTCGCGAAAAGAAGCGCTGATGGATAAGCTGCTTCAGCTTCCGGAAAAAGAAGGCTTTGATATGCAGTTCAATCTCGATACCGGGGACATTGGCACCATGATGAAGTTCCAGGTCATTAAGATTGCTCCCGGAATCGAGCTAAAAATAAGCAAAGATGTCGATGTTCATCGAGTAATCAGCTCCGTTCAGGATAATAACGGAAATAAGTATATTAGAATCAGATGCACAAACAGGCAAGTACATGAACAATTTCAATGATCTTGAGAGGTTAAGTATATGGCCGGTATCAGAGAGAGTTTGCTAAGGCTTTTTAAAATCGATATATCTGAATGGGCTGCCTATTCGGCGGATGGAAAAGCCGGTGTAAGTGAAACAGGGGATTCCTTCCACCTTCATATTGAATTGCAGCCAGAACGCATGCCCGGGGAAGAAGCAATCAGAACGTTTTTAACACAGATTCAGGATTGGGATACCGCTGAATTGACTTTGCAAAATGTGACTCGGGAGGATATAGAGGGATCTTATCTGAGTATATACAAAGTTCCGGACGCGCATAAATACAGAAAATTTATTGCGCTCTTTAAAAAGAAGCAGCATATAAGTGTTGATCTTATTATAAATAAGGGCATATCGGAGAATGGCATTCGCAGCGTCTATGAATGGGAAGCATTCGCTGAGTGCATTTGTTCGAATCCTGAAGAGAAGAATCCTGAAGAGAAGAATCCTGAAGAGAGGAATCCTGAAGAGAAGAGTCTCCCGAGATTTCTGCAGAACTATTTAAATGATATTTTCAATGAACATCCTGAAGGTATCAACTTTCTGGTACTCGATCAGGAGGCGGATTTTGCGACGGAGAGCATCGCATTTGTACACTCTGCAGATAATCTTGTACACATGAAAGACAGGAGTGCAGTTCTGGAGCGCTGCAACGGTGCCAGCCTTTATATGGGAAGGACGAACGACCGGCTGCTGCCGGGGGATTTTCATGCAAATGCAGCCAGATCCAGCCTTCCCGGACCCTCCGGTCAGGCTGTGAAGGAGCTGTTCAGAAAGTATGAGACACTCTACTCGCTTATATATCTGGCTGACGCGTCATGGTTCGAGGATAAAGCGCTCGTTGTTCAGCTTAAAAAGGGCGGGATACAGTACAGGCTGCCTCTTGCGGAAATCAAAGATAACGCGAACATTTATGAGCTCACGGACTGGGTATTCGATGGAGAAAATTCAGTAGAGCGGGCAGAGATTGCCAGAGACATACTGGCTGCGCATTGCCGGAATACTGAGGACATACTCAGCATTGAGGGCGGGATAAAGGAGTCGGCACGCTCGAGCTATAAACTGTTTTCCAAAAAGGCCGTTGATCAGTATATAGCTGTTAAGCGGGATCTCATAAAGAGTATTTTTGAATCCACAAAGCAGGTCCAGGATTTGATGGGCACTTTGGCTGATACTCTGGGAAAGAATTTTGTTGCGGTCATTACTGTCGTTATCAGTCAGGTCCTGACTCAGAACATTAATATGGAGAAATGGGGGACAGAGGAATTCCTCAATAAAGAATTTAAAATAGTAGTTGCAATTTATTTTGTCGCTTCGCTGGCTTATTTGTTTGCGACTCTGCACACCGTTTATACAAAGTGGCAATCTTACAAAGAGCGTTATGATATGATTCGTGATCAATATGAGGGACTTCTCTATAAGGATGAACTCGATAAGGCCTTTGACAATGACAGATTGATCACGAAATCAAAATCAGAAGTATTCTGGTATTCATGCATCATTTCCGTATTGTGGATTTTTATGATCACGCTGATTTTAATGATAGCTCTGGAGGCAAATATATGGCAGATCGGAATTGCAATATTGATTTTTGCGGGGCTTTGTGCGTGGGCGTATAAGAATTATAAAGACGAAAAGGCACCTTTAATGAGACCCGGGGATGGACGCAAAAAAGAGCAGGACCGCTAATAGGATTTCTTTGACTTCCCGGCTTTGCTGGATTATAGTTTTTCTTAAAGGAGTGATACTGATATGGAAAGATTGACACTTGAAAAAGCCAAAGAAATAAATGCGACGATGGTCACGGAGGATCACCTTATTCTCCATGCTGCAAATGTCTCCGCAGCCATGGGTGCGATGGCCGAACACTTCGGAGCAGATAAGGAACACTGGGAAGCTGTCGGCTGGCTGCATGACTATGATTTTGAGAAGTATCCGGACGAACATCTTGCCCACACAGAGGAGCCGCTTCGCGAGCTCGGGGTCCCGGAGGAGGATATCCGGGCGATCATGGCCCACGGATATGGGATCTGCACGGATGTGGAGCCGATTACAGATATGGAAAAGAGCCTGTTCACGGTCGATGAGCTGACAGGTATCGTGCAGGCGGCAGCCCGCATGCGCCCGAACGGAATTGTGGATATGGAAGTCAAGAGCTTCATGAAGAAGTGGAAGGACAAGAGGTTCGCTGCCAAATGCGACCGACCGCTCATTCTAAAGGGCTGCGATATGCTGGGTATGGATATAAAGACGGTTTCAGGCATTGTGATCGAGGGGATGAAGGCACATGCCGAGGAATTGCAGCTCACTGGAAACTGAAGCAAAGATCGCAGGGATTCGGTTTGAAAGATGTAAGCTAACGCTGACCCGAATCCCGCGCCAAGTCTCGCGAGCGAGACTTGATTTCACAGATGTCCACACGCACGGACACTCAATGCGGCATAATGTAATCGGATGAGGCTCATATGCCTTAGCTTTAGCTGCAGGATGAATGAATACAGACAATGGCAAGAGGGAGTCATGATGAATACATATGTGGTAATTGATGTGGAGATGTGCGGAGTTCAGATCAGGACCCAGAATTTCAACCGAAGGCACGAAATCGTACAGATCGGCGCGGTCATGATGAATGAAGCGTATGAGATTATTGACAGCTTTTCTACATTTGTCAGACCGGATTACGGCAAGATCGATTATTTCATCTCCTCACTGACAGGAATTGCCAATAAAGATGTAAAGAACGCGCCGGGGCTTGCTGAAGCGCTGCGCAGTATGATGGAATGGTTCGGAGACCGCAGGATCCGTTTCTATGCGTGGAGCAACACCGATTATAATCAGATCCGCGGAGAGATAATGGATAAGAATCTCGATGAGGAGACATTCGCGATTTTCCTTGACAAAGAAAACTGGGTGGATTACCAGAATATCGTGAATGTGAGGTTCAAGATCGGCAGATCACTGGCTCTTGCCGACGCGCTGCAGATGACCGAACTCGACGTGGACGGCCGCCTCCATGACGGACTGGCTGATGCCATGAACACAGCAAGAATCATTTCGAAGCTCGAGCGGAACCCGGACTATAAGTGCACACTGGAGAAGCTGCGCGAGAAAGAGAAACAGTCAGAGCCGCTCACGACCTCCCTCGGCAGTCTTTTAAAGGGGATCGTGCTTGAATGATGTAATAGATAAGGCAGCTCCGCTAACAAGGTACGGATAATTTCCCGCTGCAGTTTTCTGAGGTTGGGAAGCATAATACTATATAGAAACAAACGAAAGGATGACTATGAGATATTCGATTAATAACACGAATTACTGTGACTTTAATACTATCGAACTTAACAAACTTCATGGCCGCACATATTTTATCCCATATCCGGACCGAGACTCGGCCTGTGCCGTCCCGCCGAAAGAGAAGCGGTATAAATCCGGGAAAGTTATATGCCTTAATGGGAACTGGGACTTTAAGTTCTTCCCGAAGCCTGCCGAGCTCCCGGCGGTCCTTGACACGGACAGTATTGAATTTGACACTATTGACGTGCCTGCATGCTGGCAGTTCAGGGGCTACGACAAGCCGTTCTATGTGAACATCCGCTACCAGTTTCCATACAATCCGCCAGTGATCCCGACGACTGAGAAGGTGGGAAAAGTATTCTCATGGATGGGCGTCGACCAGGCTCTGTCGCTTCGCTATAAAGATCCTGGTGAAGAGTATAACTTTGTCGGCGTCTACCGCAAAAAGATGACGATCGATGACCCGGATAAGCAGTATATTATCTCATTTTTGGGCGTTGCGAGCTGCATTGATCTGTATCTCAACGGTGAATTTGTCGGCTACTCCGAGGGTGCCCACAATACCGCGGAGTTCAATCTGTCCGGCAAGCTGACTGAAGGCGAAAATGAACTCGTCGCAGTCGTAAGGCGCTGGTGCACCGGAACGTATCTTGAGAGCCAGGATATGTTCCGCAATAATGGAATTTTCAGAGATGTTCTGCTCAGAGTTTCAGAGCCCACTGATTTCTGGGATATCGGAGCAGTGACAGATAAGGCAGGGGATAAATACTCTCTGAAAATGACAGCTCAGACGCTCACGGATACTGACATCACATTTACTGTCGAGGGCAACGGGATCAGTTTAACGAGAACTGTTGCCACGGAGGACAAAGTGGCGGTCGTTACATTTGATGATCTTGATGTTATCGAGTGGAACGCCGAAAAGCCCACTCTCTATAATATTTACTATGAAACAGCGACTTCCTGCGTCAGGGAGAGGATCGGGTTCAAGACGGTCGAGATCAGGGGAGACGTTTTTCTTGTCAACGGGCGCAAGATCAAGTTCCACGGCGTGAACCATCACGACACGAGCCCTACGAATGGCTACACAATGACGCCGGATGAAATCGAGCGGGATATTCTGCTGTGCAAGGTATTCAATATCGACACGGTCCGCACATCCCACTATCCGCCGGATCCGCTTCTTCTCGAGCTGGCGGACGAGCTGGGCATCTACATTGTGGATGAGAATGACCTGGAGACACACGGTACATTTGCTCACCAGCTGCCGCCCACATACAACTCCATCAGCCATGACCCGAAGTGGCAGCCGCGCTATGTGGACCGGATTACCCGGTTATATGAGCGTGACAAGATCCATGCCAACACATCGATCGTCATGTGGTCTCTCGGCAACGAAGCCGGCGGATACAATAATACGGATGCCATGTATGATTTCCTCAAAGTACACTCGAAGCTTCCTGTCCATTATGAGAGCGCGATCCACTGCAAGAGGGTTGCTTACGATGTCGGCAGCGAGATGTATCCGAGCGTAAAGATGGTCCACGACGTCGGTGAGCATGTAAGGAGACAGGCACAATTAAATGACCGCCCGTACTTTATGTGCGAATACGCACATGCCATGGGCGTAGGTCCCGGCAATACGGAAGCTTACTGGAAGGAAATCTACAAGTATGACAATCTGATGGGTGGCTGTGTATGGGAGATGGTAGACCATGCAGTGCTCCATGAAGACGGCAGCTTTACTTACGGCGGTGACCACGGCGAGTGGGAGCATGATTGCAACTTCTGCGTGGATGGCATGTTCTATCCGGACCGCAGACCGTCTGTCGGAGCCAAGATCATACGCTTCATCTACAGGCCGATGCGCGTGAGACATGTCAGAGATGACATTTTCGAGTTCTTCAACACCACCGCGTTCTCGGATGGAAAGAGATACAAAATGACCTTCAGATGGAATGACGGCTCAGCTTACAATGTGAGAGTGGGTGTGGAGCCTCTTTCCAAAAAGAAAGGAAGGGTAACATTAGGACGCGAAGTAGACGGAAATCTGTCTGTGATCGTCACGACAGTGGACACTTTGACTGACAGAGTCGTATCCGAGGAGCAGATCACTATTGCCGCATGTGTCCCGGGAGCACCGAAGACAATGCCGCTCGACTCTGCATGCGATTACAGCGGAGCTGCCTTTACTGTGACTCTGCCGGACGGCCATATTCTGTCGACAGCGGAGCAGCCCACGATCCTTTACCGTGCGGCAACAGACAATGATACTAATCCGCGTTTTATGAACACAATGGAGCCGTTCTTCGAACAGAAGGAGGAAGTCATTTCCGCTGAGATGACCGAGAATGGCTATGAAGTTGTGACTGAGCTGTCCAATAAGAAGGCAAAGTTCATTGTGACCGACACATATGAGGGCACATCTGACGGAATTCTTGTTACCAGCAGAATCCACTGTGTATCCGGCGGCGGTATACTTCCGCGATTCGGAAAAGCCTTCCGCCTTGATGATGTATTCGATATAGTGAACTACACAGGAAGATGCGGTGAGAGCTACTGTGATATGAAAGATCAGTTCCCGATCCGAAATGTCACCTGCCGTGTCGCTGATATGACAGAGCCGAACATTAAGCCGCAGGAGAGCGGCAATAGGTGCGACTGTACAATCGCAAGTGTATCGGACGGCAAGACAACCGTTACATTCAAAGCTGTAGATAAGCCGTTCGAGCTTGGTATCAAACCTTACACCGATAAGGCTTTGTTCACTATGAAACATCAGAAGGATGAGATCCGGACCGGTACATATGTAACCATCCAGGCATTCCAGCAGGGCATCGGCACAGGTGCCTGCGGACCGGCAATCATGCCGGAATATCAGTATTCCGCTAGAAAAGATTATGAGCTCAGGTTCCTGATTCAGGTATCATGAGAAGAATTTAATCGACGCTAAGCACGGAGGGCGCTATGAGAGATTTAGTTATGATTTTACTTATACTGATCCTTATAGCGCTTCTGTGCATATATCTGCACATCAGTCTGTCATGGCACGGAATAGACATTATCTCGCTTGAAGCGGAAGAGTATATTCGGGAAAAGCTCGATCCCGCCTTTGATACGGAGTGGTTCAGGAGTTATATTAATAAGCTGCTTCAGAAGATAGATTTTCTTGATGAGAACAGTGTGATTTTCTTTACTCCGTTTTATGACCGTAAGAAGAGTCAGAGTTCCCTGAACGCTCACACCGGATTGCCCGGGCAGAAGGTCATTATATTGACTCCGGGGTGGGCGGCCAGATTGTACAGGGAGTCATTTGCAGGAAACAGCGACGGCACGATCACAGATTTATTCGCGTTCGTGCTTGGACACGAGATGACACACAAAGAGCAGCATAGGCCGATTTTCCTGTTCGGCAGGAAGAGGGTCTGCGTCGGCTGGCTGAGAGAAATCAGCTCAGACTTCGGCGGAATTAAAAAGTCACATCTGTCGGCAAAAAGGGTGAAGTTCTGTCTGGAGAAAGAAATTTTGGACAAAGAAGGCAGACGGCAGCCAAGATACGGAACGAAAACGATACTGAGACCCCATCCTACATGGGAATACAGAATGAAGTGCTGGAAGGCAGGACACATGACCGAAGAGCTGGTAGACCAGATATGCCGGGACTGCGGAATAACGGACAGTCGATTTCGTTATAAAATGAAGAGGATTTACGCTGAAAAGCCTGTAAAACCGATGAAACGTGCCGGCTGATCCGGACTTATTCGGAAAAGCTGCCGGACCATAATGTGTGCCGGCTGATTTTGAGGGGGATCGAAGATTTGGAAAAGAAAATGATCCACGTTGTGCATAATATACCGCCCCAGTATGATGAAAACTCACGAATTCTCATACTGGGGTCGTTTCCTTCACCTAAATCCAGAGAAGCCCGGTTTTTCTACGGTCATCCTCAGAACCGCTTCTGGAAGGTGATGGCAAGGCTCTTTGATCGGCCGGATTTTCAGAGCATAGAAGAGAAGCGCCGCTTTCTCATAGAGAATCACATTGCGATGTGGGATTCCATATACGAGTGTGATATCTGCGGGGCATCTGATGCCAGCATAAAGAATGCTGTGCCGACTGATCTTGGCAGGATCATACGCTGCGGCAAAATCGTACAGATTTTTACAAACGGCAAGGCGTCGGGGCGGGTATTTGACAAGTACCAGGCCAGGACGCTCGGGAGAACAAGTATCACACTCCCATCGACGTCGCCTGCCAACGCAGCGTGGTCACTGGAGCGCTTAATTGATGAGTGGAGGATCGTGAAAGACACACTGGAGCAGGAAAAAACGGGTTGATTCCGGCTCGGAATTACATAAAATGGTTAAAGTTTGCACATAAAATGATTAAAGATTACACATAAAGTTTTCACAGAATTCTTTTTTAATGTATACTGTTCGGTGTCACGAAACGGACGCTGAACAGTTTTTTGTAGCACCAACCCGGCAGAACGAGGTGTGCTCGCGATAAAGGACGGATCCTTTCCGTCTCTGTTGAAGGGAGTAACATATGGATATTCACTACCGGCATGAGTGGAAGCATGAGATAAATATGGCTGACCTCTATGCAATAAGAGCAAGGCTTAAGGTAGTCGCAAGAGGAGATCCCCATGCGAAGGACGGAAAATATTTCATCCGGAGCCTGTACTTCGACAACCTGAGCGATAAGGCGCTCCGGGAGAAAATCGACGGTGTTGACCGGAGAGAAAAATTCAGGATCCGCTATTATAACAAGGACACATCTTACATAAAGCTCGAGAAGAAGAGCAAAGTGAACGGCCTTGAGACCAAGTACAGCGCGCCGCTCACGAAAGAAGAAGCCCGGAGAATTGTGTGCGGGGACTATGAATTCCTGAGGGAATCGCAGCACGCTCTTCTTCAGGAATTCTACTGCAAGATCCGATATCAGGGCCTAAGGCCGAGGACCATTGTGGATTACACGAGGGAACCATTTATTTACGGACCGGGAAATGTGAGAGTCACATTTGATTACAATATCCGCACAGGCCTTACCTGCACGGATTTTCTGAATCCGAACTGCGTAACGATTCCGGCCGGTGACCCGATTGTGATCATGGAAGTCAAGTGGGATGAATTTCTTCCCTCAATCATCAAGTCCGCGGTACAGATGCCCGGACGCAGAGTAACTGCATTTTCAAAATACGCCCAGTGCAGAATCTATGGGTAAATAGAACAGGAGTACATCATGACATTTAACGACATATTTAAATCAAGCTTTCTCGAAAATGTGACCGCTGTGAGCATTCTGGACATAATCCTTGCGCTCACTTTGGCTTTCTGCCTCGGTCTGTTCATTTTCTTTATCTATAAAAAGACCTATTCCGGAGTTATGTACTCATCGAGCTTCGGTGTGACACTTGTAGCCCTCACCATGATCACGACGCTGGTCATCTTGGCAGTAACATCGAACGTCGTCCTCTCACTTGGTATGGTCGGCGCTCTCTCGATCGTCCGTTTCAGAACGGCGATCAAGGAACCACTTGACATCGCGTTCCTGTTCTGGGCAATTGCCGACGGCATTGTCCTGGCAGCCGGTATGATTCCTCTGGCTGTGTTCGGCAGTGTACTGATCGGTGTGATCATACTTGTATTTGCAAATCACAAAGATATGTCCAACCCCTACATCGTCGTCATCCGTGCGCGCGATCACTCGAGCGAGGAGCGGGCAATGGATTATCTTAGAAACCATGTGAAGAAGTGCGTCGTAAAGAGCAAGACTGCACAGAAAGGTCTTGTGGAATTGAATCTTGAAATTAGACTCAAAGACGACAACACGGATTTTATTAACGCACTTGCGGACATTTCGGGTGTAGAAAGCGCGGTTCTGGTAAGCTACAACGGCGATTATATGGGATAAGGAGGATGCAGCATGTCAACGCACAAATATTTTGACAGGATCTGCGTTGCCGTGATTGCATGTGCCCTGGTCGTGACCTTACTTTTTATGAACGGTGAGGCCTTCGGCATTGAAAAAATCATAGACGAGGATTCGGAGGCACACTCGGATCAGCAGTATTTTACTGCCGGTGATTTAAGTCCCGAATATGATATTTCAGATGCAAATATAATTACGCTAAGCGGCGGCAGCGCACAAGTGACCGGAAACGGGGCTTACGCGTATGACGGCGGTGTCGTTATATCGAGCACGGGCGTTTACGTCATTTCAGGAACTCTTGATGACGGAAGTATCACGGTCGACGCCGATGACGCGGCTAAAGTGTGGCTGTATTTTAACGACGTAAATATAACGTGTCAGGATAACGCAGCCCTGATCATTGAAAATGCTGATAAGGTTTTTCTAACACTGGCTGAAGGCCGGGACAGCGTGCTTAAGAGCGGAAGTGAATATGAGAACTCCGCAGCGGAAGCAGGAATAGACGGAGTTATATACGCTCGGGATGATCTTACAATAAACGGAGCCGGCAGTCTTACGATATCAGGCGGTCCGGCACATGGTATAACGGCTAACGACGATCTGGTCATAACCGGCGGAACCATCAAAGTGACATCCACCAAGGACGCGATCCATGTGAATGACAGCCTTAGAATGACAAACGTAGAGTTGAGCCTGAATGCCGGCGACGACGCTGTTCAGGTCGATAATGAAGGCGGCTATATCTATATTGAATCCGGTGAGTTTGATATCATCGCGGCTGATGAGGGCATCGCTGCCGAAGGCGATATAACGATCGACGGCGGAGATTTCAAGATTGCAGTCGGTACGAGTCAGGGAAGCCACGGAATTAAGTCCGGCGATACTGTCACTGTGAATGAGGGGACGATTGATATCACCTCCTGCTGCGAGGGTATACAGGCTTCTTACATAGATATCACAGGCGGCGATATAACAATCAATTCAGTTGATGATGGCATCAACGCGAGCAGCGGCGATGGCGGTTTCGGCATGGGCTTTGGAATGGGCGGCACAGACGGCCAGGGCATGAGGCAGCGTGAATCTTACAATGCATCCGATACGGAGACGACAGAAACCGGTGAGACTTCAGAGGGAGAGAAGCCTGAGTTTGGTGAAATGCCGGAGGGCGAGAAGCCTGAATTTGGTGAGATGTCGGAGGGCGAGCCTCCTCAGTTTAGCCAGATGCCTGAAACCGGTGAGGTACCTCAAGGCGAACAACCTCATTCTGACAACACTTCGGATGAAGATACATCAACAGCTGAGACTCCGTGGATACACATAAGCGGAGGAACTCTTACAATCCTGAATGATTCAGGAAGAGACGCGGACGGCATTGATTCGAACGGTGACATCATCATAACCGGCGGCACGATCCGGGTCAGCCTGACAGGTGATGGCGGCAACAATGCTATTGATTGTGCCACGGAGAACGGCGGTGTCTGCGAGATCAGCGGCGGCAATATTATAGCCTGCGGCAGCAGTCAGATGGCCGAGAGCTTTGGTTCCACTTCGACTCAGTGCGCTGTACTCTATAATCTGCAGACAGGTGCTGAGGCTGGGACTACACTGACACTTCGTGACAGCGATGGCAATGTTCTTATGAGTTATGAGGTTCCTAATGCATTCACGTCTGTGAATATCAGCTGCCCGGAGATGAAGCCAGGTGAGACTTACACAATTTCTGTCGGTGAGACCGAGGAGAGCGTTACGCTTGAGGAGACGACCACGACATTGGGTGCAGCAGGTACATCGATGTTCGGAGGCATGAATCAGGGCGGTATGCAGAATGGCGGCTACGGACGCAAAGGTCAGGGTGGACCGGGCGGGAAGAGATTCTCGCAGGAGAATACC
>OCTX012233044.1_pt1 | contig 11663 bp, 9 predicted proteins | sample 1539691 | NCBI WGS metagenome assembly OCTX01 (sample SAMN02144231, study PRJEB22623) | gut metagenome | biome: sheep rumen | host: Ovis aries | place: New Zealand | reverse complement strand
GTCTGTTCCCCGATAGTGGAGTACAGGTTGATCCCGAACATGACTTTCTTCAGTTGGGTATGCTCCGTCGCGTACCAGAACAGTTCGATGAGTTCTCCCGTCTGCGCGCCGCCGAAACCAAGCATCGTGTACGGTTCTCCGGCGATCTCCGCGACCAGATCCATGTTCAGGTTCGCCATACGGCTGTCTCCCAGAATGATGTTGGAGGGGTGCACGGTCAGCAGTTCACGAACCGAGGACAGAGGCTTGCAGAGATAATCCGAATCCCCTTTCCTCAGATACAGATAATCGTAAGGTTCAAACGCAAAGAACAGTCCCAGCAACAGCAGGAACGGAACGATATAGATCAGCAGTTTTTTCAGCACATTTTTCAATTGCTGCCCCAAGCCTCCTTCAGTTCGAGATACTGGTCGCCGCTGTAGACCCCGACGAACTCCATACTGTCCCCCATATCGTGGACCGCATACAGGTAAACAGATCCGTCAATGCGTTCCATCAGCCCGTCGCTGAACATAGGTCCAAATTCGTCCATGAAATACTGATTGAGCGAGAAGATGTACAGGAAATCCACATCATTTTCCCGCAGGAACTCCGCGAAATTGTCCTTGTTCGCCACCACCATGTAACGGTAGAAGATGCTGTCTTTCGAAGCATCCATGATCTCCTGACTGACGAAATTGCCGCCGCCCATCGTAGTCACGGTATAGGCGGGCATAAAGGCGTAGTTGCAAAGGAACCATTCACCGCCGCTGGAATCCTGGGCGACGACATAGATCCTTGCGTCCTCCGTCAGTATAGAGCGGAAGCGGCGTTGATTCTTCTGTGCCAGCTGGATCAGCTCATTGGGGCTGATATCCACATAGTCCGAGGTAATGCTCAGAGTCTTCATGGGAAACGGCAGGAAATGCCATACGGAAAACAATGCAAGCAGCATTACGCAGAGCCCGGGAAGGATCTTCCACCGCTGTGCGAGGACCTCCGGCAGTTTCTTCAGTTCATAGGGTTCTGCTACGGAACTTGCAGCAAGTCCGATCAGGGAAAAATACCATCCGAAAGCGTAGCTGGAAACATAGCGCTCATAGCAGATCAGGGACATCCCGGATGGATAATCGAAGATCGCCGTGTACATATAGGCATGGAACAGGAAATACACGAAAAAGCCGAACAGGTTCAGCACCGCATATGCCCCGATCCGAAGTTTGTTCTTTTTGTCTTTCGCGATCAGGAACAGGACAGCCGCGACCGCAGTGAAGACGATGACCATCTCTCTGGGGGTTCCGAAATTCATGAACTGCCTCGAGGAGAATGCCTTCACCATCTCCGCCCAGACTTCCAGTGCGTGGGGGTCCTCTCCTCTCAGCATCTGCAGTGCCGAATAGGGATACGGTATCGTAACACGGTCGATGTGGATCGTCAGATTGAAATGGATCGTCCACATGAGATAGCTCGCAACGACAGAAAGCATCAGCAGTCCCGCGTCAACGAACCGCAGCAGGATTCCTGCTTTTCCTTTTTTCTCCCTGAAAGGAAACCCGCCGTCCAGAAACAGGTCGATGACCATGATGCCAGACGCTACGAGTCCCAGCGCCAGTCCGATGTCACGGACCAAAGGAAGCGCCATCACGGCAATCATGGAAGCGAGATACCGTGCTGTACCAGAAGTCTCGCAGCAATACCAGACCAGCAGTGCGCCGCCGAAGCAGAAGCCAACGATCCAGTCCGCGTAGGCGTTGGCGTATGCAACCAGACCGTCCAGACCGTAGAAGAACTCATAGATCCCGAAATAGCAGATGCCGCCTGTCGCGAGGATCCAAAGCGGATTTTTCCATCGGACTCTGGAAAAGAGCGGTGTGACTGCAGCCATGGCGAGCATATTGTATGCAGTATAGGTCTTCCACTCGCAAAAGAACGGAGACAGGAACTGCAGGAAAAAACTGTTGAGAGGCAGTCCCGGCGGATAGGAGATGTTGATCATGCTGCTCGTGAAGAGCGTGTAAACCTTCCGGCGCTCATACACCGCGCGGGCGGCGATGCCCCAGAAAGAGAACTCATCCCATACCCGGAATCCCGCATTGCGTGCCTTCAGTTCAAACCAGAAAAAGGCGGTGACCGCAAGGAAGAAAACGAAGCCCGGCTGGAACACGCCCGCCAGGATCTGTTTCCACTGATCCTTTTCTTTCACCAGCGTGAAAACGGCGGCGGCAAGCGCAGCGGCGTAGACCAGGATCATGCCCGGCACCAGCAGGTCGCAGATCCCGGCGGCGGTGAGAAAGATCATGATACCGCAGAGCGTTACAAAAGGCGTAACCGAGGCGTTCAGTTTTCCCCGCCGCGTCAGATACACGGAATAACAGGTTATTGTCACTAATGAGACGATAAGATCCATTCAGAACCTCACATGAGGAAATAATTCAGCATTAATTCGGCCGCAGCCACAAGGGAGACCCCTGCACACGTCCAGAGAGATACCCGGTCGGCGTAAGCGCCGTCTGTCTCCACCCGGATCTTCAGACGGTCCAGACCGTTGGAGACCAGTGCGGAAACACAGGGAATCATGGGGATGAGATATCTTGCCTGCACGCCGAGGATCGAACTGGATCCCAGCGTGGAACATTCGCAGTAGAAACCGGTAATGGTGATGCCGTAAAAGAACACGCAGAGCAGCGCGAACCACAGGCTGTCCCACTTTCTGCGCCCGATCCCCGCCTCGCGGGTGCCAAGTACCGACACCGCCAGCAATCCCAGCAGGGAAAGGAACGGCGTGAGGACCGTTTCCACATCCAGCCAGCCGAAAAGGCCGGCACGGCCTGCGTAGAATCCGTTCTGGTAACCATCTACCAGCATGATCACCAGATATCGCAGCGGATTGGAAAGAATGTAGCGGATCTGCGCAGCCACGTCCACTCCGGGAAGAAGAGATTCACCGGTCATTCCTTTCGAGGCCAGTGCGGCATAGCCGATCACCGAGAAATACAGTGCCGCGCCGCACAGCAGTGACATCGCACCGAGGGACACGCGCTTGCTCTCACGGGGCAGAAGCAGAAGCAGAAGAACCAGAACAGCTGCTGTAGGCTTGATCGCCGCGAGAATCCCGAAAGAGATCACGGTCACCCAACGGTCCCGCACAGTTTCCATTTCCCCGAACACGCTTCCCAGATAGACCAGAAAAGCGGAAAGATACAGCGCATCATAAGAAAGGCTGGCGCTCATATATACAGTTAAAGGCCAGAATGCGGCGGCGAGTACAGCAGGGCGGTATCTTTTCGTTTTCTTCACCGCGTACCATACCGCAGCCGTATACATCGCGGCATTGGCGATCCTGCCGAGGTACATCAACCCCAGCGCCTTCAGACCGGCCAGCCTGCCAACAGCCATGAACAGCCCGGGCAAAAGATACGGTCCCAGGATCTGGATGTGGGTCTCATAGGATGGCAGTTCTTCTGATCCGCCGACCCGTGCGAGATAGGAAAGGATGCCGGTGAGCGCGTTGCCCTTTCCTGTCTTGATGATATTGTTATGGAATTCTCCGGTGAAGATATCATCCAGAAGGAGGACGTCTGCTGGAAACTTCCGGGTATTGTCAAACGTGAAGTCCCCGGTCGAAACAGTCCACGCCCGCATGAAATGGGTATATTCGTCCGGCGCCTGAAGCGGCGCATTGGCGAAAACGAAGATCAGAGCGAGCAGCGCGGCCAGAACTGCCGCTTTTCCGTGCAGAGATCGGATCACCGATACGATATAGATGCAGATCACACCGGCCATTGCTGCAAGTCCGGCAGGCACCGCGAGGATATCCCCGACCGCTGCTGCGGCGGTAAACATCCTGCTTGCCATAAGGCCAGCAAGAGCAGCAAGCGTTCCGGCTCCGAAAGTAACACCGATCCATGGGCTCAGTGTATGGGTCCCGTTTCGGGCTGCCCGCACGATAACGACCACATAGAGGATAAAAGCCGTGAGCACCCAGAACAGGAAAGCCTCACCGAAAGAATATTCGGTGCGTCTCACCGTTTCATTCACGGTAAACCCGTCAAAAAGGATCGTCGTGTGCACCTTCTCGGTGGGATAGATCCGAATGCCATCCAGTTTCTCCATACCGAGATCCGCCACAAACCGGTCCTCATCGGTCTGTTTCAGCGCAAAGACGAATTCTCCCTGTATTCCCTCCAAAACGCCGGAAGCATAGAGTACGGTCTCAGTCGGATCGTCCGACCGGCGGGTCATGTGAACAGTCACGGAATCCGCCGCACCAAAGCTATCGAATGCATATGAAAAATAGGAGTCATATGCCAGAACTTCGAACTCGTTTTCCGATCCCGTCGGCAGGAATTCTGTCGCTTCGCAATCTGTCACCGAGACATCCAGAACCTCCCAGTCAGGCTCCTGCCTGCGGCGCACAACGAACAGCCCTGCTTCCAGAATGATGGAAAGCAAGGTGATGAACAGAAAGACGATGGATATTGCGCTGAGTCCGCGGGATGTCCGCATGGATACTCCTTCCGTCTGCCCTTCCGGGAAGGCACAAACTTCCAGTTTATTATTTAGTAATTATAGCATGCAGCAGGGAGAGTTTCACCCTCTTTGTATTCTGCCCCAAAGAAAGAAACGCCCGCCTCCCGGGGGAGACGGGCTCTATTTTCAGCCGTCCAGCAATTTCGCGTCGATGATCTGGAAGTTCGCCCGGTGGATATACAGGGGTTTCCCGTCGATGGATAGTTTGGTGAATTTTGGCAGATCGTCCGGCACTTCCCAGTAAACGCTCCTGCCGGAAAATACGTAGATCGGCGCTCCGGTCTGGGACTTGATCACCACGACCATCGGCTTTCCGATATAGTTCCGTATCGCATTGAGCCTGCCTGCGATCAGCGCCTGCTCGCTCAGTGAACCGGTCCCGTTTCCCTCGATCTCTTCCAGATAGAATTCATAGTCCGGAGTCAGCCCCTTGTCATAGAAGACACAGGTATCGCCGCAGGAGATGATCTGCCGTCCATCCACCGTGATGGTAATGACGGAACTGAGCGTTTCCAGTTTTCCGGATGCTCCATCCATCTCCATGCTCTCACCCAGAACATTGGAAGTAATATCGATATTCCGGCCATGAGTCGTCATGGTCCGAATCCCGTTGTTGTCGAAAGTATCAATCACATATTCATTGCCGAAGATGGTACCGTGCATCTCCGAGATCCGGTGACGGAGATACTCCATTCTCAGCAGGATACCGATCCCCAGTGCCAGCAAAATCAGAAGCACTGCTCCAAGGATCCACCATTTTCTTTTTTTGCCTGCAGCCATATATCCGTTACAGTCCTTTCCGCCATAAAGGCGCATTTCGTCTCACCCATTCTAGTCCAGAACCTGTCGGAGCGCAAATCATTCTATGCCCTGTGCGGACGCGGCGTCATTGATTCATCCGCTCCACGATGCTATGCTTATAATATCGAAAGCTTTTTTTCTGCTTGATCGGCGGTCGTCACGCGCACCTTTTATTTCCCGAATAGTGACGTGTCGTCCTGCTTGATCCGAATCCTTCCAGACGGATCCGGAAGAGTTCCTCCTCCTCTCCGTCTGTATGTCCGCAGACGCAGGACATCTGATGTCCTGTACGGATGCGTGGCCTTAAAGGAGGACTGATAATGAAGTATTTCTGGACACACAGGGACAATATCCCGGAAGGTCTCGGTTACGGACAGTTCACTCCAAAGCATATGGCATGGATGTCGGGCGTCGCTCTTTTCATTGCTGTTGTCACAGTATGGTACGGCAAAGCGGCGCCGGAGGGAAAACAGTTTCTGCTGCGGATCCTTGCCTGTTCTCTGATTGCGATCGACATCTTCAAGATGATCGTTATCGCAAGATCAGATGTGAAGCTCAGCGATTATCTGCCATTGGAAATGTGCAGTTTCGGCGCGTATTTCATCGTCTGTGATACCATCTGGCCAGAAAACCCATTCTTCCGTGTCATGCTGCTGACCCTGTTCCTGCCTGGTGCGTTCATGGCTATCCTGTTCCCTACGACCTCCCCGCTCCCGGCGATCAATTTCTTCACGATCCATCAGTTTCTGTACCACGGGCTGATCGTCGCTTACGGAATCGCACGTTTCGCCAGCGGAGAGATTCCTCTCGTATATGCCGATCTTTGGGGATCGATCGCGAAGATCCTGATTCTGGTCGCGGTCATGTATGTCATTGACACCGTATTCAAGAAGAACTATATGTTCCTGCGGGATTACTATGGAAATCCGTTGCTTGGCGTCATCTGGAAAGTTTGCAGAGGCGGTTTCGCCTACACCTGCGGACTGACCGTCTTTTCGGTCTTTATGATCCATGTCTTCTTCGCTCTTTTCAAATGCATTGAACTCCTGATGCTGCGCTAGAGATCTTTCCTGCATGCAGACAGAAAGGAAAATAATATGAACAAAAAAGCCTTAGCCCTTCTGGCATTGCTTCTGGTCCTCGCCGTCGGAGTGTACATCGGTTTCCGCATCGGCCTTGCCAGTGCGCCGCAGCCTGAGGTCATCCCGACACCTGCCACCGATCCCACCCCGGATCCCGGACAGACGGACCCGCTGACACCGGAACCGATCTATGAGCCGATACCCGATCCGGAGCCTGAACCTGAACCGGTCGTACTTATCCCCACGGATCCGGAACCTTCCGGTCCGGATGAACCAGAACTGCCGGAAGACGGTCAATATGACACCAAGGATGAGGTCGCTCTGTACCTGTTCCTCTATGGGCACCTTCCGGACAACTTCGTTACCAAACGGCAGGCGCGGGATGCCGGATGGTCCAACGGTTCTCTGGAACCGTATTTCCCGGGATGCAGCATCGGAGGCGACGTATTCCAGAATCGGGAAGGCCTTCTTCCGAAAGTCAAGGGACGCACCTACTACGAATGCGATATCGGAACCACCGGCAAAAAATCCAGGGGTTCCAAACGGATCGTTTTTTCCAACGACGGCCTGATCTATTACACCGACGACCACTATGAGTCGTTCACACTGCTGTATGACGCGGAGGGCAAAGTATCATGAAGATCTTCCTTTTGGACGGAAAAGATATGACAAGCCGCGAATCTGCGTACCGCAATATCGAGCGCAATATGGAGTTCCCGGACTGGTTCGGTCATAATCTGGATGCCCTGGCCGACTGTCTCAGCGAACTGGAACCGGACACCGCGGTCATTTTCGTGAACACCGACGCTCTGAAAGAGAATCTGGGCAATTACGCCAACAAGGTTCTTGCCACTTTCCGCGACATTTCGGAAGAATTTGGTTTCCGGTTCATCGAGAAAGGATAACTGCCTCAACTGAAAAAACACAACAAAAAGGCCCCGGATGACCGGGGCTTTTCATTTTGTATCAGTCGGAACCATCAGGCAGGTACTCTGCTGCGGAACATCCCTTCTTTTGCGATATAGGATGCCAGATCAGCCTGATAGAGTTGTGTGACAACATAGACGTTCAGGCTGCGCGCACCGAAGAGGGCGGATTCCCGATAAGTGTCGAAGAAAAGATCCACCACTGCGATTCCAGCCGCGGAAGCTTCGCAGTAATCCGCCGCGATTGCCCATCCATAGACGAACTTTCCATTCGAAGACGTGATGTACAGCAACGATCCGTATGGGATCAGGCTAGGATCCACCGCCACCATGCCCTGAGACAGGAACATGCCCGACGCGCCGTAAGAACCGGGCTTGAAATTGTAAGCTGTGCACCGTCCGGAATAGACTGCGGTGTACTCTGTCGGCACATTATCCAGAATCTGAACGTCGGTATACTGCGCGCCGTTAATCGGGGACGCGGTGATTTCAGCACCGACAAGCAGGATATAATCCGTCGGTTCCTTCGTGACTTCGGAATGGATCTCTTCATGACTCACCAGTTCCCCGTTGACATACTTGTCGAGGTAAGTCACTTCCCGTTCTCCGTCCCGCTTCTGAGCCTCGTTGATGGCATAGGTCCTGCCTGGCCGCAGACAGGGTGTCATCCGCTCGACCGCCTGACCTGGAATCACCTCTGCCTCCGTGTATTTTTCAAACCGTACGCGGGTGACGCGGACGGTATCTCCGTCATTGAGCGGCGTTGCGCTGACAGGTTCCACGTAATCATCGTTTTCCAGTTTCACGCCGGCAAACGTCAAAAGATCACCCACGTCCTTCACCTGTCCGTCCAGCACGCGAATCTCATGCACCGATCCGTCCACCGACAGGTAGATATTCATCGCCCGCTCCACCTCTACGGTCTGAACAGGTCCGTTTTCTTCCACGGTAACCTTGTCCGGATCCTCCAGCGGTTTGGAAGGTCCTTCTTTCACAAGTTCATCAGGATCCGTCTGATTGGAGACAGTCACGCCGAGGAATTCCCGTTCACGTCCTTCGGTTTCATTCCCGGAAGCCTGCTCTCTTTCTTCAACGAATCCTTCCGATCCAGCAGCAGAACCGGACTCCGGATGCTGTATCGGCTCCTTTCCGTTTTCTCCCATTAGCTGTGTCAGCCCAAGCTGTGCAAGGAAAGAACCAAGCACATCTTCCGTCTTGCTGACTGCAGGGACACCGCCGTTAATCTCATAGAACAGATTGACCCGCCATCCCTTCAGGTAAGCCCAGACGCCGGTTCCGATCACAGCGACCAACAGCATCGCCGCGGTACCCTTCAGAATCGTCCGGAATCGTCTGCGAAAATTTTCTCTTCTGCGTTCTTTTTCCAGTTCTTCCGGCGATTTATTCAATCCCCAGAGTTCATAGAGTTCCGCTGCGCGTCCGGATGGAGGCTCCGTTGACGCAGTCACCCCCGGCAGCAATCCATCCAGCTCCGCACCGATCTCTTCCGCGAAACGAAGGACCTCCTCTTCCGTGACTTCCACATCCGGAAGGTCTGCTCCCAAGGAAATCATCAGGGGCGGTGTCGCTACTGCAGTTTCTTCCGGAAGAAATCCGTCCAGTTCCGCGCTGATCTCTCCGGCGTAACGAAGGATCTCTTCCTCCGTGATTTCCACATCCGGCAGGTCCGTCCCTGTTGAAATCGTCAGAGGAGGCGTGGGTTTTTCCGGAAGGAGTCCGTCCAGTTCCGCGCCGATCTCTTCGGCATAACGCAGGAGCTCTTCTTCCGTCACTTCCGCATCGGGCAGATCCACGCCCAAAGAAATCAGCAGGACCGGCTTTTCAGAAGTGTTCCCTGCATCTGTTTCTGTTATAGTATTCTCTTCTTCCGGTACAGGAGATGCCTGCGGGGTCTGTTCCGCATGCATTGCCGTTTCCGTTTCATGATGAAAATCAGTACCCGACGCTTCCGCAGCATTTGCAGGGGCCTCAGGCAGTATTCCGGCAATGGCCTCATTCCCGCCTGTCCGTTCCGTCTGATCCGGAACGAGCGGGGGATTGTTTCCGGATACGATCTGTTGCTCCGGCGTATTGATCTCCTGAACCCGTTCTTCCGAAGAAGCCGCCATCCGGAGATTTTCCTTTTCCGCCATGTATTCGCGGACATCCGGTTTCAGAACAACAGAAGACACCGGAGCGCCTCCCGGCGTCCGTTTCTTTCGCGTGTTCCATTTTATCGAGATCCGCAGCATGTTCAGTCTTTATTGTCAGGGACTCGTGCCCCGTCTTTCTCCGCCCGTACGGAATCAAAAAATGTATCAAGCAGCTGTTGGCACCGTTCTTCCAGAAGTCCGCCAAAGATATCCGGTTCGCTGTCCAGATGCAGAGCCGTAAGGTCCGTTACGCTGCCGCAGCAGCCCGCTTTCGGGTCATATGCTCCAAAGACGATACGACTGAGCCTTGCCTGGATACAAGCGCCGGTACACATGACACATGGTTCCAGTGTGACATACAGTGTACATCCTTTCAGCTTCCAGTCCCCCAGTGTCCTTGCCGCCCGGTCCATGGCAATGATTTCCGCATGCCCGACCGGAGTCCGGCGGCTTTCCCGCAGATTGTGTCCCGCTCCAAGAAGGATCCCGTCCCGAACGACCACGGCGCCGACAGGCACTTCTCCCTCTTCCATGGCTTTTTCCGCCTCAGAGATCGCGAGCTCCATCCATTTCACATCTTCCATTTCCAGCCTGCCTCCATGATGATTCTCAGGACCAGCAGCGCCGCTGCCGCATCCAGGGGAAGAGACCTGAATAATCCGCTTTCTTTTTCATCCATCGTTTCCGTCTCCAATCCGCGCACCAGATGCCCGCGGTAGCGGAACACCAGAAGCAGGACCGAAACGGCACCGGTCAGAAGGAAGCCGTACATTGCAATGATATATCGGTCCGCTCTTTGAATCGCGATCAGGTAGGATAGCCAGGCGGCGATCCCGTTATTGACCATATGATACCCGATGCACGCGGGAAGAGAACCGGTGATCAGATACAGGCAACCCAGATACAGCCCCGTGCAAAAGACAGGCACGCTCTGCATGATGGTTCCGTGAGCCAGAGCGAAGAGCGCAGCGCTGATCAAAACCGCAAATCCCTCCCCATAAGGAAGCATCCTTCCCAGGATCATCCGACGAAACAGGATCTCTTCCAGAACTGCGGGCAATATCACACGCTCAGCGAGAAAATAAAGCCTCAACCCATCGGATTCCGGAAACCCACCCGCAGGCAGTCCGGACCAGTTGCGCCCCTCCAGCAGAGAAGACCATACCAGTGACAAGCTGTAAAACATACAGAGAAATGCGGATAATCCGAGAATCAGAAACCAGACCCGGTGAGCAGACCAGGAGATTCCCTTCTCCCTTGTATAAGGCACGTTCCGGAGCAGCAGCGCAGGGACTGCAAGACTCGCTGCCGTGAACATGAACCGTACCGCGTCGCCGGCAGGCGTCGCAGCAAATCCGGCAGCGGAGCGCTCAATCCAGAGACGGGCGGTAGAGAAGAACAGGAACGCGATCATCGCAGTTCCGATTCGATCTCCTTCAGTTTTCAGTGTACTTTGCCGCATCGCATACCTACCCATTATAGTGCCTATTGTACACAATTCCGGGTAAAAAACAAATCTGCCGTCCCTTGCCGGACGGCAGATTATCAAATAATTACGGAACGGTTTCATAGCGTTCCGTGTATTTTCGTTCAGAAATCCACCAGATAGATCGCGATGGATATTTTCAGGAAATCTCCCCTCGTTTCGATATCCAGCACCTTCGCGATAAGGAATTTCCCCGCATCCATAAGCCGGGCAAAGATCAGATTGTCCTTCTCGGGTACGTATCCCACTTCCCGCCCTTCCGGATCGATCAGGAGAATCGTGTTCTCGTCGAAAATATTGTTCTCTCTGCGCAGGCTGAGATTGCTTCCGGGCTTCAGTTCCTTCAGGATTTTCGGGTCTTTGAGAAAAGTGGTCCCTGCAACATAGGAATCGAACAGATGGATCTCCCGTGTCAGAGGTTCCAGCAGTTCACCGACCCCCTGCTGCCGGATCGCGGCAGTCAGTGCGCCGCTGCGCTCAGGGGCCTCCACCACCAGCGTGGCAACGCTCAAGCCGCTGATGATGCGGTTCCGGGCGGGAAAGTGCCAACTCTCCGGCGTGGTGCCGGGCGCATACTCCGACAACACCACGCCTGTTGCGGCGATGTCCTCATACAGCCGGCGGTTGGACTCGGGATATGGTACATCCACGCCGCAGCCCAGTATGGCAGCGGTAAAGCCGCCGGAGCGCAGCGCGCCCCGGTGGG
>OCTX011805975.1_pt1 | contig 11664 bp, 11 predicted proteins | sample 1539691 | NCBI WGS metagenome assembly OCTX01 (sample SAMN02144231, study PRJEB22623) | gut metagenome | biome: sheep rumen | host: Ovis aries | place: New Zealand | reverse complement strand
CTTGTGACAAACGACCAAAGCGGCCCGGCTGCCGGGGGTACCGTAGTATTCCGCGAAGAGCTGCGGATTGTCGTTGATGGCAGCTTCACCGGCCCCATCCACCAGCCCCAGGAAGCACCGGGTGTGCTTGCTGGCCCCCATGTCCTCCATCCTGTCCGGCATGTCCGCCCAGGGCTGAAGAGCCGCATAGGTGCTGGCGTTCTTTTCCAGGCGTCCTTCGATCTGCTTCCGCTCCTCCAGAATGGCACGAATATGCTCGTCAGCCTGCTCCGCCGCCTTCACATCCGCCTGAAGCGTTTCCAGCTTCTCCTCCCGGGCAGGGGCAAAGAACCCCGCCTTGGGGGCATAGGGTTTCACCGCGGACAGGGACTCGGACAGGCGAAGGATCCGCTCCGCCACCTCGTCCAGGCGGCGATCATCCTCCGCGGGTTCCTCATCGGAGGTGACCCGAATGATCTCCACCGCCCCGGCCTTCTGCAGTGCCCGTAAAATTTTCGTCTCCTCCTGGCGGATGCCCACCAGGGTGAGGCGCTTCATGGATACGATCATACCTGTGTATCGACCCTTTCCATAAGATAGGCCACCGCGTCATTGAGCTTGGCGCGGGCGGCAGCCTCCTCCCGGGCGACTCCCTCCCGGGCCGCAGAGAGGACCTGGGCGGAAAGGAGCTTGCCGTCCTTCTCCGCCTGAGAAAGAGCATCCCGGGTCTTTTGCCGCTCGCTCTCCGCCGCGGCAACGAGGCGCTCAGCCGCCTCCTCCCGAGCGCGGGCAACCATGTCCCTGGCATCCGCCGCGGCCTGGGCGCGGATATCCTCCGCCTGCTGTTCCGCCCCACGAATCTTTTCGATCATGGAATCCATAGCATGACCTCCTTTTCCTTCAAAGGGTGAGTCAGAAAATATAGAAATAGGGGCGCAACGGCCCCTTGCTCACATTATTTCGTTCCGAAAAGCCGGTCGCCCGCGTCGCCCAGGCCCGGCACGATGTATCCATGTTCGTTCAGCTTTTCGTCGATGCTGGCCACATAGATATCCACATCGGGATAGGCCTTCTGCACGGCATAGATGCCCTCCGGCGCGGAGATGAGGCAGACCAGGCGAATGGTCTTGGCGCCGGCGTTCTTGATGAGCCGGATGGCCTCGATGGCGGAGTTGCCCGTGGCCAGCATGGGATCCACGATGATGGTGTCCCGCTCGCTGATGTCATCGGGAAGCTTGCAGTAGTAGCCCGTGGGCATAAGGGTGTCGGGGTTGCGATAGAGGCCGATGTGACCCATCTTGGCGTGAGGGATCAGGTTCATCATGCCGTCCGCCATGCCCAGGCCCGCCCGCAGAATGGGAACCACGGAAAGCTTTTCGTTGGCCAGCATCTTGAAGGTGGCCTTGGTGATGGGGGTCTCCACTTCCACGTCCTGCAGCGGCAGGTCGCGGGTGACCTCATACCCCATCAGCATGGCGAGCTCGCTCACCAGCTCACGGAAGGCCTTGGTGCCGGTCTCCTTGTCGCGGAGAAGGGCCAGCTTGTGCTGCACGAGAGGATGGTCGATCACGGTCACTTTGCTCATAAATTTGCCTCCTGTTTTACTTTGAAAATTCGCCTTCATAGGCGCTTATCTTGTCGATCCGCCGCTGATGGCGGGGCGCTTCTGAAAAGGGAGTGGAAAGCCAGGTGAAGAGGATCTCCTTTGCCAGGTTCTCCCCCACCACCCCGGCGCCCATGGCCAGGGCGTTGGTGTCGTTGTGCTCCCGGGTCAGCCGGGCGGTCATGGGATCGCTGCAGAGAGCGCAGCGCACGCCCCGGACCTTGTTGGCGCAGATGCTGACGCCGATGCCCGTGGTGCAGATGAACACGCCTCTGTCCGCCTCGCCCCTGGCCAAAGCCTGGGCAGCAGGCAAGGCAAAGTCAGGATAATCCACGCTTTCCGTGCCGAAGCAGCCGAAATCCCGGACCTCATGGCCGGCGTCCGTAAGCCAGCTCTTTACTTTTTCTTTGAGGGCGTAGCCCCCGTGGTCTGATGCCACAACAATCTTCATGCTCATTTGTTGAAGTATATCACAAAACGCAGAACTCTTTCAACCCATACTTGCACAAAACCGAAAAATTGTATCGGCTCAGTTAAGATATTCCACATGAAATCCCGCAGAGCGAAGGAGCCGATTCATGAAGGCAAGGCCCGTGCCCTCGGTGCCGATGCCCTCGCAAAGGATCACGTCCGCCTCCTTATCCAGCTCCCGCAGGAGGCTGAACAGATGGCTGCACAGGGTGGTGGGATCCTGCCGGGTGCCCAAGAGAGCGCAGCGCCGGTCCCCATAGAAGGGCAGTGCCTCCGCCGTGGCGGCGATACGCGCCCGCTGTCCCCGGGCCGTGAACTGGTCATACAAAGCGGACAGCCGGGCCGCGGCGGCCTGCGCCTCCCCCACCACCACCAGTACCTGGGCGTTGGGGGCGTAATGCTTATACTTCATCCCCGGGGACGCCGCCTTCTCCCCCGCCCCCAGGGGCGCCAGGATGCTGGGCGCCAAGGCCACCTCGCCTATGACGGCGGCCAGCATCTCCTTGGTCACGGCGCCGGGCCGCAGGATGGTAGGGGTACCGACCAGGGACAGGACCGTGCTCTCCACCCCATATCGACAGGGCCCGCCGTCCAGAATCAGGGGGATACGCCCGTCCATGTCCTGCAGCACATGGTCCGCCCGGGTGGGGCTGGGTTTGCCGGAAAGGTTGGCGCTGGGGGCGGCGATGGGCACGCCGGAGGCGGCGATCAACGCCCGGGCTGCCTCGTTGTCCGGCAGGCGGACCGCCACGGTGGAGAGACCGGCCGTCACCTGATCGGGTACGATCCTCGCCCGATGGTAGATCAGGGTCAAAGGTCCCGGCCAAAAGGTGTCCATGAGCCGACGGGCGAAGGGAGGCTCCCCATCCCAAAGCCGAAAAGCGTCCTCCTTTTGGGCCACATGAAGGATCAGGGGGTTATCGTTGGGCCGGCCCTTGGCTTCAAAGATCCTATCCACCGCCGGGCCGTTCAGACCGTCGGCCCCCAGGCCATAGACCGTCTCCGTGGGGAAGGCCACCAGGCCCCCTGCGCGGATGATCCCGGCTCCCTCGGCGCCGGCCCGCCGGGGATCGTTCCCCACCGCAAACACTTTCGTTTCCATGCTTGAATTCCCTCCGCAGCGTCGCTGCTTACATCAAGAAGCGGCAGAGAGGCACGCCCCTCTGCCGCAGGAGTCAGTCGCTTATTTGCCCAACAGGGCCATCCCTTCGTCGATCTTCTGCTGGGCGGTGTCCAGGCACCGGAAGGCCAGCTCGGAGTTGTGAGCGCCTTCGGCATTCTCCACATAGCAGAAGTCGAAGAACCACTGAGCCTCCCGATAGAGCTTGCGGATCGCGTCCAGCTCCGTCTCGCCCAGCTTCCCGGCCTCCACGGCGGCAGCCAGCTCATCATTGAAGGCGGCGAGCGCGTTGCCCACCTCCGTCTCCCGAGCGGTCACCCGTCCCTGGAGCCGACGGACCATGTTCACCATATCCGCGTCCCCGTGGCAGGTGGCGCAGTTCTGGAGCAGGGTTTCATTCTCCAGAGGGCTCACCAGCAGGTGGCTGTGATAGACCGTGCCGTCCTCCGCCTGCTCCATGGGCATATGGCAGTCGGCACAGTTGAGCAGGGCGGCGTGCTTGCCGGAGAGATAGGTCTCCATCTCCGGGTGCTGGGCCTTGAGCATCTTGGCGCCGGTGCTGGGCTGGACCCAGTCATAGAAGCCCACGGTGCCGTCGGGCAGGACCATGCTGTCGTAGTAGGCCAGGATGGCTTCCGGCGTCATGGTCTCCACGCTGCTGTAGGGCATCATGGTCTCCTTATCGGTGGGCGTGAAGTAATACTCGATATGGCACTGGCCGCAGGAAAGGGTGGCCGGGTCGATGGTGCTCACGTTTTCCCCCAGGGCTTTGTTCACATAGCTGTGAGTGACCACCAGCTTGCCCTTGTCCCCCGCCTCGTTGCCGTGGCAGGTGTAGCAGCTGACGTTCTCCTCCATCATGGCCATGACCTCGTCGAAGGGCATGGTGTAGACGCCCACGCCCTGGTCGTTCACCAGCTTGGCAAAGTTGGGGGTCTTGCAGGTGAGGCAGTTGGCCATGGGATGGGGCCGCTCCGTCTTGCCCACATCCTCCAGGGTATACGCATGGCCCCGGGCGGAACCGTAGTCCTTGGCGAAGCCATAGCCCTCGTAGATGTTGACAAGATATGGGTCCTGCTCCAGATAGTCCACCACGTAGCTGTTCTTCTGATTGTCGCCCATGGTGGCCACGATGTAGGGATAGGCCGCCGTCCAATCCTTGGCGTTGATGGTGCCGTCCTTGCCGGAAGCCCCGGGGGCCTCCACCTGGGCATAGGCGATGTCGTCACGGGTCAAAGGGCCGATCTTATCCCTGTTTTTCAGGTGATACATCAGATCCTTGCCGCCCACGATACCACCCAGGATCAGCACGGCAAACACCACGATGACCAGGCCGATGAGCAGTTTTGCCGCTTGATTTCTTTTTTCCATATCAAAACCTATTCCTTTTGGCAGTTTTGCCGGTTTTGCTTGCAAAATTGCTGTGCCGGTCCACAGCAAAGACATAGACTACATGTGTGAAAAACCAGGTTTTCACACGAACGCTTACTCCGCCTTGACAGAGGCGGTCAGGGGATGCGTGATGACCTTCGCCGGGCACTTATCGGCGCACTTGCCGCACTGGGTGCAATTCTCATAGGTCACCCTGGCCAGGCTGCCTTCCATATGGATGGCGTTGAACTCGCATTGCTTTACGCACAGGCTGCAGCCGATGCAGCCGGCGGAGCAGACCTTTTTCACCAAGGGGCCTTTGTCCCGATTCCGGCACTGGACGATCACATGCTTGCTCTCGGGGACCAGCTCGATGAGTCCCTTGGGACAGGTCTTTACGCACAGGCCGCAGGCCACGCACTTGCGCCCGTCCACCACGGCCACGCCGTCCACCATCTGGATGGCATTCTGGGGGCAGACCGCCACGCAGGAGCCGAGGCCCATGCAGCCATAGTCGCACTCGCCCACGTTGACGCCGGCCAGAGCCGCCGCCCGGCAGTCGGTGATGCCCACATAGTTGCCCTGCTTATGGGTGTGCTCGCAGGTGCCCTTGCAGCGGACGAAGGCCACCTGGCGCTCCAGGATCTCCGCGTCCTGGCCCATGATGCCGCCGATCTTCTCGGCCACGGGAGCCCCGCCTACGGGGCAGCCGTTCACAGGCGCTTCCCCGGAGACGATGGCCGCCGCCATGGCGTCGCACCCGGCATAGCCGCAGGCGCCGCAGTTGTTGCCGGGCAGGCAATCCCGCACGGCGGCTTCCCGCTCATCCACGGGCACGAAAAACTTCTTGCCCGTGAACACCAGCCCCGCCCCGACGACGATGCCGATGACGGTGATGACGATCGTTGTGATGAGAATGACCATCTTCTACCTCCTCAGAACGACAGGCCGGAGAAGCCCATGAACGCGATGGACATGAGGGCCGCCGAGATGAGCACGATGGGCGCGCCCCGCAGCGGGGCAGGCAGATCCTCCTCCCGGATGCGGGAGCGGATGCCCGCCAGCAGGACGATGGCCAGGGTGTAGCCCACCGCCGTGCCGAAGCCGGAAAGGACGCACTCGATGAAGTTATAGCCGTTCTGCACGTTGGTGAGGGCCACGCCCAGCACGGCGCAGTTGGTGGTGATCAGGGGCAGATAGATGCCCAGGGCCTTGTAGATGGACGGGGAGGTCTTTTTGAGGAACATCTCCACGATCTGCACCAGGGCCGCGATGACCAGGATGAAGACGATGGTCTTCATAAAATCCAGATTGAAGGGCTTGAGGACCAGGTCGTAAAGGAGGCTGGCCACCGCAGAGGCGATGGTGAGCACGAAGATGACCGCCACGCCCAAGCTGGCCGAGGCCTTCATCTGCTTGGACACGCCCAGGAAGGAGCAGATGCCCAGGAACTGGTTCAGCACCACGTTGTTGATCAGCGCGCCGCTGATCATGATGAGGATCAGGGATTTCATTTGGCTTCCTCCTTCCTCTCGTCACAGCTCATGGCGCAGGCGGCGCAGTTCCCGCCGCAGCCGTCATTTTCCACCAGCTGCTTCTGGCGGGTCTTGATGCCGATGGCGTTCATGATGACGATGAACAGGGCGATGACGAGGAATGCGCCCGGGGGCTGGATGAAGATGCCCATGGGGCTCACGCTTTCGGGGAGCACCCGATAGCCAAAGGCCGTCCCGGCGCCCAGGACCTCCCTGAAGAGGCCCGCCAGGGTCAGGGCGATGGTGAAGCCCAGGCCCATGCCCAGGCCGTCCATGATGGAGAGGCCCGGCTCGTGCTTGTTGGCGTAGGCCTCCGCCCGACCCAGGATGATGCAGTTCACCACGATGAGGGGGATATAGATGCCCAGCGCCTCATAGACCGTGGGCAGGTATGCCTCGATGAGCAGCTCCGTCACCGTCACCAGGGAGGCCACGATCACGATGTAGGCCGGGAGCCGTACCTCGTTGGGGATCACCCGCCGCAGCAGGGAGATGACCAGGTTGGAGAGGATCAGCACCGCCGTGGTGGAAAGGCCCATGCCGATGCCGTTGATGGCGGCGGTGGACACGGCCAGCGTAGGGCACATGCCCAGCATGAGGACCAGGGTGGGATTTTCCTTGATAAGGCCGTTATACAGCCGTTCCGTGTATTTGTTCATACTACTTTCCTCCCTGCAGCACGCTGTGGAAGAAGTCCAGGCCCGCGTTCACCGCGTTGACCACGGCCCCGGAGGTGGTAGAAGCGCCGGAGATGGCATCGATGGTATCCTCCCCGGCGGCGCCGCCCTTGTTGTGGACGAACTGGCTCACCAGCCGGCCGGCGAACTGGCCCTTGAAGGCGTCCTCGTCCGCCCGCATGCCCATGCCGGGGGTCTCGGTGAGCTCCGTGAAGGCGATGCCCAGCACCCGGCCTTCGGCATCCAGGCCAAGGGACAGGGTGATGTCCCCGTCGTAGCCGTCGCCGCTGGTGACGCTCAGGGCGTACCCCACCACGTTGCCGGCATCGTCCTTGCCCACATAGACTTCATTGATGTAGGCCTTGCCGAACTTGGTGCCGTACACCTGGCCGCCCAAAGCTTCGATGGCCGCTTTGGCCTCCTCGCTCTCCTCCATGGCCACCGCCTCGGGAACCACCGCCCGGTAGGAGGCGGCGCTGGCGGCCCGCTTCTGCTCTTCGATGGTGTCCTTGGTCATATCATAGACCCCGGAGAGGGCCACGCCCGCGATCAGGGTGATCATGGCGAGAGCGATGACGGGCTTGGGGATCCGCTGCCACAGGGGCGGAAGCTTGACGCCGCTGGCCGCCCGGATGGCGGATTTGCGATAGGCGTAGGGCTTGGGGATGATGTACATGTCGATCAGGGGCGTGAACAGGTTGCCGATGATGACGGAATAGCTGAAGGAGTCGGCGTTGTGGCCAAAGATACGGAACATGGCACCCAGCACGCCGATGAGACAGCCGTAGATCAGCTGACCCAGCCGGCTCACCGGGGAAGTGGTGTAATCCGTGGCCATGAAGAAGGCGCCCATGATGACGCCGCCGCCGCACAGATGGGCCAGCAGGAACTTGGGATCGAAGCCCTGGCCGCCGAACAGGCCCATGAACAGGGTGAAGCTGCCCACCACGGCGAAGCAGATCTCCCCGTGGATGATGTCAAGCCCCCACAGGATCAGCCCGCCCACCAGCAGCGCCAGGATGGAGCTGCCGATGACGCCATTGGAGGTGCCCAGGAACATGGAGGTGATGTTCACCGCCTTGCCCGCCGCCAGCTGGGCCACGGGCGTGGCCGCGGTGACGCCGTCCAGCATGGGGAACCGGGTCATGGCGCTGCCGAAGGAGATGAGCAGGAAGCATCGGCCGGCGAGAGCCGGGTTGATGAAGTTTTTGCCCAGGCCGCCGAAGCAGCACTTCACCACCAGTATGGCGAAGACGGAGCCGATGATGGGATAGACGATGGGCGTGATGGGCGACAGGGACAGGGCCAGAAGCATGCCCGTCACGGCGGCGCTGCCGTCGCCGATGGACAACGGCCGCTTCGTCAGCAGACAGAAGAGGGCTTCCGTGCCCACCGCCGCCAGGATGGAAGCGAGGATCACCAGCAGGGCGTGCAGCCCGTTGACCACAACGCCAATGACCGCCGCCGGGATCAGGCTCAGCAGCACCGTGTGCATGATGAAGGAGGTGGTCCACCGATCCCGTACATGGGGGCTGGCCGATAGATTCAATGTCATAGCTTACTTCCCTCCCCCCTGGGCCGCCTGCGCCGCCCGTTTCTTGGCCAGTATCTCCGCTTTGACCTGCTTGAAGGTCTGGGTCAGGGGACGCTTGGCCGGGCAGATATAGGTGCAGGAGCCGCAGAAGATGCAGTCCAGACCATAGAGCTTCTTTTCATACCGATCCATATCCCCGGCGATGACGGCATCGGCCATCATCTGGGGCATGAGCCCGTTGGGACAGACCGTGGTGCACCGGCCGCAATGGAGGCAGGTGGTCAGTTTCAGCTCTGCCTCCTCCACGTCGTCGGAAAGCAGAACGGTGATGGCGTTGGTGGTCTTGGTGATGGGCACCTCCAGGGTGCTGACGGCCAGGCCCATCATGGGGCCGCCGGAGATCACCTTTTTGGGCTCCGCGCCCTCCTTCAGGCCGCCCGCCGCCTCGATCAGCTCGGCAAAGCTGGTGCCGTCCCGGGCGATGAAGTTGGAGGGATTTTTGACCCCCTCGCCGGTGACGGAGATCACGTGCCGGAACAGGGGCCGATTATAGATGACGGCCCTGCCGATGGCGTAGATGGTGCCCACGTTGTCCACGATGCAGCCCACGTCCGCCGGCAGCTTGGAGGTGGGATAATCCACCCCGGCGATGACGCTGATCAAGCTGCGCTCGCCGCCCTGAGGGTACTTGGTGCGCAGCTTTTGGACCCGGAGCCTCGGGTGCCCCTTTACCGCCATCTCCATGGCGGCAATGGCCTCGGGCTTGTTGCCTTCGATGGCGATGACCCCCTCCGCGTTGGGGAAAAGGCGAAGCATGATCTCCATGCCTTCCACGATCCCCGGGCCGTAGCCCCGCATGAGCTGATCGTTGCAGGTGATGTAGGGCTCGCACTCCGCCCCGTTGGCGATAACATATTTGATGGCCAGCGGATCCTTCGGTGCCAGCTTCACATGGGTGGGGAAGCCCGCGCCGCCCAGGCCGGTGATGCCCGCCGCCGCTACCCGGCGCAGGATCTCCCCGTTGGTGATGCCGCTGATATCCTGCTTTTGATCAAAGGTGCCGGTCTCGGTGTACAGGCCATCGTTATCGATGACAACGCAGTCCTGCAGAACGCCGGCGATGGTGCGGCGCTTCTCCACGGCCTTCACCGTGCCGGAACAGGACGAGATCACGTTGGCGGAGACGAAGCCGTCCGCCTCGCCGATGCACTGGCCCACCAGCACGGGATCGCCCTTTTTGACGATGGCCTTGGCAGGCTTGCCGATGTGCTGGGCCAGCGGGAAGACCATCTCCCCCTTGGCGTCGAATCTGCGCAGCGATGCCTCCTTACTCAGTTCCTTGCGTTCTTTGGGATGCACACCGCCGCGAAAGGTGTCCCTCACGTTCGATCCCTCCTTTGTTATGAATACTCCCGCGCCAAGCTTCGGCGCGCAAAACAGGCAGAGCCAAAATATACTCTTTTATAAGAATAGCAAAAGTGACGGGATTTGTAAACAATCCGGACGTTTTTTTCCGAAAATTGTTTTTCGTTTACCCGCCGTTCCGCCATGAGGAACCCCTTCCCTGATCCGTCCGGGGATGGTATACTGTAGCCGACGATCATCAAAAGGAGAACGCCCATGCAAACGACCCCTCAGGAACTGGTGGCCCGGTTCATCGAAAACCGGGACGCTGTCCACGCCGCCTTTCGGCTGGAGAACGACTACGCTTACCCCGTCTGTGCCCAAATTTTCCTGGCCGCCGATCGGCCGGTGGAAGCGGAACGGCTGGACCGGTGCAAGGCGCTGGTGAAGAGCACCACCGGCCCCTTCTCCAGCTTTCGGGGAAACATCCGGCTGCCGCTTGTGTGCATGCTGGCCGTGGGGGACGATCCGGACGGCCGGTGGGACAGGACCCAGCGGTATTATAAGATCCTGAAGGAGGATTTCTTCAGCTCCGAGTATCTGGCCCTGGCGGCCCTGCTCCTGGCGGACACCGTCCGGGAGGAGGACGTGCCCGCTCTGGCGACCCGGGGCAAGGCCTTATATCAGCGGATGAAGAAGGAGCACCCCTTCCTCACCGGGCAGGAGGACAGCGTATTCGCCCTGCTCCTTGGTCAGAGCCCCCGGTCGGACGATGCGCTTATCGAGGACATGGAGGCCTGCTATGCCATTTTGGATGAACGGTTCCCCAAGGGGGACGGGATCCAGTCCGCGTCCCACGTGCTGGCCCTGTCCGAAGGGACGCCGGAGGAGAAGGCCCGGCGGATGATCCGGCTCTTTGACGCGATCGAGCAGGCCGGCGGCAAATACGGCAAGGATCGCCAGCTGCCCATCCTGGCCGCCCTGTCCCTTGGGGCAGGAACGGAGGCGGAACTGGCCCGGGGTATCCTGGAGATCGACGCCCTGCTTTCGGAGCAAAAGGGGTACCGGGGCATCTTCGGTCTGGATCGGCGAACCAGGACCATGCACGCCGCCATGCTTTTGTCTCTGCCCGATGGACCGTTGGCGCTCATGAACGCCACCGCCCAGCAGGCCACCCTGGCCATGATCGCGGCCCAGCAGGCCCTCATGTGCGCGGTGGTGGCCAGCTCCGCCGCCTCCAGCGCCGCGGCTGCCAACTCCAGCCATTGAATATCTTGTAAAGAGATGTGCCCCTTTTCCTTTCAGGAAAAGGGGCACAAAAGATCAATGAAAAGGGATTGTGTTTGGCTGCACAGTCCCTTTTTTATTCAGAAGTCAGCTCTCGGGCCATGCGGTAGAGACGGGATGCGTTGATGAGCAGCTGTTCCCGGGTGAGGGCGCCGGAGCGTATGCCCCTGAGAATGTCCTCATAGTCCCCCCTGCAGCCGGGCATGAACAGATCGCCGCCCGCCGCCGCCACCAGATGCTGCTTCACGGCAGGGTATTTGTTCTCCTTGCTATCCATGAAGGCGAGGACCCAATCCGTCATGACGATCCCTTTGAAGCCGAACTCCCGGCGGAGGACCTCCTCGATCAGGTCCCGCCGCTGCGCGGAATGGATGCCGTTGATCAGGTTGTAGGATGTCATCAGCGCCTTGGGCTGGCTTTCCCGAACGGCGATGCCGAACCCCTTCAGATAGATCTCCCGCAAAGCCCGCTCGGAAACGCGGCTGTTGCTGCCATAGCGATTGAATTCCTGATTGTTGGCAGCGAAATGCTTGAGCGTGGTTCCCCGTCCGGGATGCGCCTGGACGCCCCGGGTCAGGGCAGCGGCCATCTTGCCGCCCAGGAGGGGATCCTCGGAAAAGTACTCGAAGTTCCTGCCGCAGCGGATGGACCGATGAATGTTCAGGGCCGGGGCCAGCCACAGATGGACCCCGAACCGCTCCATCTCATCCCCCACGATATCCCCGCACTGGCGGGCAAAATCC
>OCTX014570568.1_pt1 | contig 11666 bp, 8 predicted proteins | sample 1539691 | NCBI WGS metagenome assembly OCTX01 (sample SAMN02144231, study PRJEB22623) | gut metagenome | biome: sheep rumen | host: Ovis aries | place: New Zealand | reverse complement strand
TACAATGTGGTTTGCGTGGTGACTCAACCAGACAAACCCGTTGGCAGACATCAAGACACTCTTCAACCGCCACAGGTAAAGGTGTATGCACAAGAACACGGAATACCTGTGCTGCAACCAGTGAAGATGAAAGACGAGACTTTCGTTGAGCAACTCAGGTCATACAACGCTGACATACAAGTGGTTGTGGCTTTCCGAATGCTACCAGAAGTGGTATGGGCAATGCCACGCTTCGGTACATTCAACGTGCATGCTGCCCTACTTCCACAATATAGAGGTGCTGCACCCATCAACTGGGCAATAATAAACGGAGAAACACGAACAGGAGTAACAACATTCTTCCTCGACCACGACATAGACACTGGGCGCATCATAATGCAACACGAAATCGCCATCGGACCAGAAGACAACGTGGAAACTGTTTACGATGCCCTGATGGAAAAAGGAGCGGAGATTGCCATTGAGACCATTGACAAGATAATCGAAGGTGACGGTAACGTTGAAAGCATGCCGCAGGAGCAACTTACAACTTGTAGCGAAGAACTGCACAGCGCTCCTAAACTGTTCAAGGAGAACTGCATCATCGACTGGAACAAAAGTGCTAAGCAAGTGCACGACTTCATCAGAGGACTCTCCCCTATTCCCGGTGCATGGACTCCATTCGGCACAGACGGCAAGCAGACAATAAAGATTTACGACTCGCGGCTTACAGGCCTTACAACGGACAAACCCGCAGGAACCATCTTCCAACACGAAGGGCGCCTCATGGCATCAGCAGGCGGTGAGATGCTCGAACTGAAGTCAGTACAACTGAGCGGAAAGAAAAGAATGAGCGCCAAAGACTTCCTTAACGGAAGAAAACTATAATCCCACACAACCCCTTTATATAAAGGTATTCCAGAGATTTTAAAATCTCTGGAATCTTTTTACAGGAGTTTTCTAAACTTTTGTAATCTTATTACAGACGGCTTGTAAAGAGATTACAAACGCTCTGTAAAAGCATTACAAGCACCTTGTAAAAGCATTACAAGCCGTCTGTAAAGAGATTACAAAGTGGTTGTAATTGATCAATGGGTATTCAAACTACACTCCACATATTATACGAGGCTTAATCGAATAGTATATTTCGTTTACCCTTGGCAATACTTCGAAGGTCTGTTTTACATCCCCCTCTCTGCCCAGTCGCCTCGGTCGAGGGTACGGTAGCCTATGGCCTCGGCGATGTGCATCGACTCTACTTTCTCCGAACCGGCAAGGTCGGCGATGGTGCGGGCCACCTTGAGGATGCGGCTATAGGCACGGGCGCTCAACTTTAGACGTTCCATTGCCATGCGGAGCATGTCGAGTGAGGCGGCATCGGGCTCAGCAAACTCATGGAGCATACGCTCAGTCATCATAGCGTTGCAGTGGATGCGGCCTTTACCCCCGCTCTCTCCCAAAGGAAGGGAGCCAAAGCGCTCTGTCTGTATCTGACGAGCCTTAATGACACGCTCACGTATAGTTGCCGAAGGTTCTCCTGGTTTCATCTGCGAGAGTTGGGCAAAAGGTACTGCCTGTATCTCGCACTGGATGTCAATACGGTCTAACAATGGACCAGAAATCTTGTTTAGGTATCTCTGAATCTGTCCTGGCGTGCAAACGCAGTGATGTGTGGGGTCGCCATAATAGCCACATGGGCATGGATTCATTGATGCCACAAACATGAAAGAACAAGGGAACTCTATAGAGTATTTCGCACGACTGATGGTAATGGTCCGGTCTTCGAGAGGCTGACGCATCACCTCAAGAACACTGCGAGAGAACTCTGGCAGTTCATCACAAAAGAGCACTCCGTTATGGGCGAGGGATATTTCACCTGGTCGAGGATTAACGCCGCCACCAACAAGCGCCACTTGCGAAATGCTGTGATGAGGACTTCTGAACGGGCGCTGATACAAGAGTGAAGTGCCTTGACTTAGTTTTCCCGCAACAGAATATACTTTTGTGGTTTCAAGACTCTCGGATAACGTCAGCGGCGGAAGTATTGACGGCAGACGCTTTGCCATCATTGACTTGCCTGAACCCGGAGGACCTATCATTATTACGTTATGTCCGCCAGCAGCAGCAATCTCAAGAGCACGCTTTACATTCTCTTGTCCACGCACGTCAGCATAGTCTAAGTCGAAATGTGATTGGTTCTCATAGAACTCCTTGCGCGTATCGACAACTATTGGCTCATATTTCTCTCCGTTAAAGAACTTGATGACATCAACAAGCGACGGCATGCCATAAACATCAAGATTGTTCACCACCGCAGCCTCACGCCCATTCTCAACTGGAACAATTAGTCCTTTGAACTTTTCGGCACGCGCTTTTATTGCCAATGGCAGCACGCCACGCACAGGACGCAAACTGCCATCAAGGCCCAATTCGCCAACCATCATATACTGTCCGAGCATATCTGTACGGATTTTCTCTGACGCTCCTAATATGCCTATTGCCATTGGCAGGTCGTACCCGCTGCCCTCTTTCTTAATGTCAGCAGGCGAAAGATTCACCGTTAGTTCTGCAGACGGTATCTTTCCGCCGATATTAGATATAGCAGCCTTTATACGGTCGAAACTCTCTTTTACTGCGGTATCGGCAAGACCTGAGACATGAAGCAATACGCCTTTTGACATGTGAGTCTCAATGGTAACAGTGACCACATTCATGCCTGTCACTTCGGCAGAGTATGTTTTTGTTAGCATGGTTAACGAAAAGGTCTTTAGTTAAAAACAGGGACATGTAAAAGCATACACATCCCTGTTACATATTTTATATAGCGTTATGCCATTACTTCTTAATAATAGTATAGAGCAGCGTACCGAATGAAACAATACTTGCTGCGGTAGAAAGGAACCAAGTGTTGTTGCTGATGGTCTGACGGTTGATTCTCGACTTATTCGGCTCGATATAAATAATATCATTCTGCTGGAGATAATAGTAGGGAGAGTTCAGAATCTCAGCCTGGCTGATGTCCAAGCGATGAGTGCTCTTCTGACCTGTCTTGTCTTCACGTATGAGCAGAATGTTATCACGACGTCCGTACATTGTAAGGTCGCCAGCAGATGCGATTGCCTCAACGATGCTCATCTTCTCGGTGGTAACAGGTACAATGCGCGATCCCGTCTCACCAATGATTGTTACATGATAACTTGCGAGACGAACGGTAACAATAGGATTCTCACTGGCAGCCATAAAAGGCTTGATCTTTGAAAGCACCAGATTCTCGCATTCGCGTGTGGTAAGTCCCTCTACATGCAATGAGCCAACCATTGGGAAATTGATATTGCCCTGATTGTCCACAAGATAGCCATAGATTCTGCCTTGCTGATTGCCCGTGTTACCCTCATTCATATTTAGGTTGAATGGTTTAGCAGCATCCTGATCTGATGTGTTAACCCTGATATTGATCAAGTCCTTAGGCATGATGCGAGCATCATACAACCAACGAGAACGAGACAAATCTGCTGTGTCTGCACCTTGAAAGTAAACAATCTTCTTGGAACTTCCGCAACTGCCGAAAAGCACCATAAGAGCCATAATGACTACAGGGAGAATTAACTTTTTCATTATTGTTTTTCGTTTAGTTTATAATTTGGTTGCAAATTTAATCTTATTTTTTCAAATTTGCAAAAAAAACATAAAGTATTTGGTTATACTTTAAATTACATATACCTTATATATAATAATAACGACCATGGCTCTGATAAGTCATGGTCGTTATATATGTGATTGGAACTGATTGCTTAGAAGAACAAGTAGCGGTTGTCCTTAACATCTGCCTTTACGAAGTACTCCTGCAATGCCTGCTGTGCTGCCTGTGCTGCACGCTGACCAACACGCTGAGCGTATGTTTTCTCATCGTACTTGCCAGGACGTTGTGTCTTGTCCTTAACCTGGAAAAGATAAACACCAGCATTTCCCTTTACAGGAGCAGCAGAGAACTTACCCTTGGCAGTAGCAGCAACGGCACCGCTAAGTGCTGGCTCGCTTGCACCTGTTGCCTGAACGAATACCGGGGCAGCAAATGTAACCTGTGCAACCTCACTCACCTGTGCGCCCTTTGCCTTAGCAGCATCTACAGACTTCACGTCCTTAACGTTAGCAATTATCTGCTCTGCCTTCTTGTCGCGCAGAACGGCATTCTTCACAAATTCCTTAACCTGTGCATCGTCAAGGCTGCGGACACCTTTCTCGTGAATACCTGTCAGTGCACAAACAAGGAGATTATCGTTGTTACCGCACTCATAAAGTATAGAAACCTCATTTTGTTTTGCACCAAAAATCCACTTCATAGCATCGCGGGTGTTAGGTACATTTGCAACATAATGCTCTGCGCTTGAGAGGTCTTTGCGCTCCTCTACCTTATAACCGTACTTAGCAGCATTCTTCTCCAGAGCCTCGATGGTCTGACTCTCGCTAACATACTGACTGAACTTGTTATATGCAGCATTGTAAGTGTCCTTAGAGAAGTCAATGTTCTTAGAGATAACCGCTGCGGTGTACTTAGTAGTCATAGCACGACGGTCAACAACCTGAAGAATCATGTTGCCAGCAGAGAGTTGGAGATTCTTCAACTCATTCACAGACATGGTGTTGATAGCCTTGATGTAAGAACGGAAATCTGCATCGATGCCAGAGGCATTCTGATACTGGCGTGTGGTAACCCACATCTTCTCGCCTGTCTGACCGTATTTCTTAGCAAGAGCCTCAAAGTCTCCACCACCTTGCAAAGCATTGTAAATGCTGTCGGCACGCTTTGAAGCAACATCATTGTTCTGGTCGGCAACCTGAATAACACGTACCTGAACAGAGTCTGGCAGTTGCTCCTTTGCAAGCAGACGGATAATGTTTGTAGTATTGTCTGCTCCTACAACAGGACCGAGTGTCTGACCGACAGACATTGAGTCGAGTTTAGCAGCGATGACCATTGGGAATGCATCTTTACCTACAGGAACACCATTGTAAGGAACGAGTGAAGAACTCTTGCTAACAACGTTTCCTGGGTTGTCAGAACCCTGAAGTTCCTCAGCATACTTCTTCATCTGAGCGTCGAGCGCATTGCGGTCGGCATCAGAAGCAGAAACCTTAACACTAACATACTTGATGTCGCGTGTCTCCTGATATTGCTTGAACATCGGCTTCAGTTCGTCATACTTAGCCTTCAAGTCGCTCTCTGTAACAGTAACCTTGTTGTCGTTGATAGAAGAATAAGGAATTGCAGCAAGTTCAATAGTGCTTTCCTCGTTCTCTGCAGCGAATGCAGCCTTAGCCGAAACGTTGTTTGTAACCATCATACAGCGTGCGAAAAGTCCCTGATACTTCTGTGCAAGAAGTTGTGAGCGGAGATTCTTCTCTGTGAAATTCCAGAACTTCTTGATTGCCTCATACTGCTCAGCCACCTGAGGATTGTTAAGAGCAGACTTATCGTTAAGGAACTTCTGAACCATAGTATAGTCGAAACGGCCCGTCTGCTGGTTAACGAACGGTGTCTGAAGGAGCATAGGGTTGGTGCCCTCCTTCATTATGTTCTGCAACTCCTCGTCAGTAACAGTAAGACCCAGTTCGCCAGCCTCTTTCTCGATGATGCTGTTCTGAACCATTGTCTGCCATACCTGGTCACGAAGAGACGATGTTTGCTCGTCATTAAGGTTATCCATTCCACGAGCAACCTTTACATACTCGGTGAATTCGTTAACCTTCTCGTTGAAATCGTTGATGTCAACCGTCTTACCAAGAACGGTACCCACCTGATTTCTCTTGCCGAAGAGAGCGTCAACAATCTTGCTCCAGTCTTCAGCGATGAACGCGAAAAGACCCAAGCCAATCACTATAATCAGCACAGGTCCCCAGCTTCTGATTTTTCCAATTGCTGCCATTTTGTTTTTTAATTTTTTATTTTATTGTTTCTATTCTTTTCTTGTTAGTGAACCCATGTCTATGCTTGCGTTTTTGAAAACCTGCAAGACACAAATTCCTGAAAAATAAGTTTCAAGGCGCAAAATTACAAAAAAGATGATAATTATCGGCAAATTATCTGGAAAAAGTTTATTTATTTTAGTACTTTCAACTTTACCAACTCTATTTTTGTCATTGTATTCTTCATTATCTTAAACTCAAAGTCGCCTATGGTTACTATCTCGTTGAGTTTGGGGAAACTCTGGTAGTAATGCAAAATCAAGCCTCCCACGGTCATATAGTCTTCACTCTCAGGGAGGTCAAGATTGAATTTCTCGTTCACCTTGTCAATCTCAAGACGGGCAGAGAGCACATATTCCTTCTCCCCCACTTGCTTGGCGACGTAGTTAGAGTTGTCATGCTCATCCTCGATGTCGCCGAAAATCTCTTCCACGATATCCTCCAGACTTACTATTCCGCTCGTTCCTCCGAACTCGTCGATGACCACTCCGAGAGTTTTTTTCTGCTGCATGAACGTCTGCATCAACTTTTGCGCAGGCATTGTCTCTGGCACATAAGGCATGTTCTGTATGCCTTTATGCCAGTTATTGGCATCGCGGAACATCTCAGATGAATGGATGTAGCCGATGATGTGGTCGATATCTTCGCGATAGACGATAATCTTAGACTTTCCGCTCTCAACAAATATGTTCTTCAGGTCGTTCACCGAACAATCGTACTCTACGGCACAAATCTCCGTTCGAGGCACCATGCAGTCGCGAACCTTCGTGTCAGAGAACTCCAAGGCATTCTGGAATATCTTCACCTCATCGTCTATCTGAGAGTCGTCCTTCGCCTTAGCAATACTCGATTGCACGAGGTAGTCGAGATCTACCTTTGAAAACTCTTCGTCACCATTTTCCTTTTCCACCTTGATTCCCATAATCCGCATAAGCAGATGCGACAACATCGTGGAGAAACGTGATATGGGCCAGAGCAGGATATAGAAGATGAAAGCAGGGAAAGCAAATATCGTGAGCAACCTGTTTGCATTGCTCTTGAATATAGACTTTGGAAGAAACTCGCCGGTGAAAAGCACTATCAGAGTGGAGAGAATTGTGTCTGCAGGCACCGTAATACCTGGATCGAGCCCGGCAAATATCGTCTTGTCGAAGAAGCGTGCTATGAGAATGCCATAAACAACAAGCACAATGTTATTGCCGACAAGCATGGTACTAACAAAATTATTGGGATGTTTATAGAACACCTGCAATGGAAGACGCGCAAGACCAAGTTTGTCTTTGTCCATCTCGGCAAGCATACGGTTGCTCGAAACGAATGCTATCTCCATTCCAGAAAAGAATGCAGAGAGCAGCATTGTTATTATTATGCCGATTATAAGCGACAGGCTGATGTCTTGCATGATGTCAATTATTGTTAGCAGATGGTATGTTTACCGTTGTCTTCGCTTTGGGGTTAGTGGGCAATCTCAACTTTGCCTTGGCCGTATCGGGTGCCGACAATATTGTGTCGCCCTTTGAACTGCCGAAGCCGTCCTCACCTCTGACAAACGAACCTTTAGAATTGGTAATGGTGTAATGTGTGAGTTGCTCGTTACTGAGGAAACGAGTGCCTTCGAGTTCTCTTGTAGGAGTGACGATGCGCGAGAACTTGTTGCTATACAACTCATGACGGTTCTGGTCCCAGAACAGTTCCTCGCTATTGAATCGCAAGCCGTCTTTCGTCCTCACACTCACACGTCCACGCAACTCCCACAATCGCTTCACGTCATAATAGTAGGCTGTATCGGCCTGCAAATAAGCCTCAACGTGGAAGTTCTTGTCAAACTCCTCAAGGAACAGCCCGTTACGGAATATCCACCGAGAAGGATTTCTGTTCTGGTTGATCTCCCACTCCTCAGCCACTATTCTGTATTTCATTACACCAGAGTCGCTTATCAACGTGTTTACTCCGTAACTTATCATCAGCGCCACAGAGTCTCTGTCGTAAATGGCAGGAGCCGTGTGCTCCACCGCCTCCTCACACGACACAGTCATCAGGGGCAATGCAAAGGGCAATAAATACATCATGCTGCACCTCCTCAACAGAGTTACAGCAGAACGATGTATTATAGAAAAAACCTTGATGTCTATGCCCATTTCTGGTGTTAATGTTATTCAACCTTCCACTTCATGAACCACCGTTCGTTGAACGTCAGTCCTATATTGATTCTGAAGGTATTCTCCGTAATGAAACTTTTAGAGTCGGTTCTTACCCATTGAGCAGAGATATTGAGAATCGACCTGTTGTTATATGTGTTCATTATAGGTATTCCGAAGCCGGCACTAACAGAAATCTCCTTCGGTCCGTCCTGCCCGTTTATATTTAAATAAGGTGTGGCATAAGACGCACCGAATCGATAATGGATTCTGCTGAGGAACCTTCTGCTGTATTGTCCTGGGCAGTACTCGCCACCGAAGGTGAACTTATGTCTGTCCTTGAAGTAATTCTCATTAAGCGAGAAAGAAGCACTCCCATTGTTATCGCTATACACTGGGAACGGTGTGCTTGCCCACTTCTGCAATGAATAGTCAACACCCACCTTCAACTTGTTGCGGTGATTATACATCAGTCCGCCACCTATGGTTTGCGGAAGTTTGAAAGCGTTCTCCACAACGAAGGTTGTGCTGTCTTTCACACCTGTCTGGGTGTTGGTAGAGAGTATCGTACACTGGGCATCGTCATTAATCTTGTGCCCCAAGCCGTACGTTGCACCGAATGTGACGCTATTGTTCTTGTCGAACGGAATAGTCAGTTGCAAACCGAAATCCACTCGATATGTCCTGATGTCAGCACTGTAATACTTCGAAAGGTTATTGATGTAACCGTCTGTATAGGCATTTCCTATCGAGCGGCTGTAGTCTCCCCACATGTAAGAACCATTCACACCGATTGACACGTTCTTGATAGGCTCAACACCAATACCGAGGTACACCTGGCGCATACCTCCTTCTCCTTTATACGTATTGACATATCCGGTTGTCTTGTCATTATTGATATAACCGCTAGCGCTATAGTTATACCCGACGTTTGAGAACGGAACGATACCGAAACTCAGTCCGACATGCTTGAAAAGTCTGAATGCTGCTACGGCATATTCAAAACTGGCGTTCTTTGCGTTCTTCTTAACTCCGTTCTCAGAAAAGTTTGTTAGTTGTCCGCTGACACCCGCATCGAATATGAAAGTCAACGAGTCAATCGACGAATAAGACGCAGGGTTGAGGAAATTCACTTGGTTTGGCTCTCTGAAACCAATTCCCAAACCATTCATACCCCTGTTGAAACCGCTTGTCTGGTCGGCCAAAACGCCAAAGCCATACTGGCTGTATGGAGAATTGGTGCCGCTCTGCGCCATAGCGGTTAGTGTAGTGAAGACCATCATAACGATGGCAATTGATATCTTCTTCATTATCTTTTATTGTATTCAAGAATTGCGTTTAGTCCCTCTGGCACCAAATATCGGTCTTCGACGAGACTTATTTCCGCTCCTTTTTCATTTGCGATTGCAAAGGTGGGCATTTTTTCTGAGAAATGCAAATTTAGTTGCCCTCCCCCCGTTAAATAAACGTAAAGTTGGGAATATTTATGACTAAAATCATCAATATAGCCATTTATCTCGTGCAAGATGCCGCAAATCACACCGCTTCTGATTGCCGTTTCGGTAGAGACACCTATCTCTGGAGTTTCTCCCTGGGCATCAATGAGCGGCAGTTTCGAGGTGAAAGCGTTCAGCGCCTTTAGTCGCATATCCACTCCTGGCGATATGTTGCCGCCCTCATATTCGCCTTTCGCATTCACAAAGTCGTATGTTATGCATGTTCCAACGTCAATCACAAGGATGTTACAGCCCATGTTTTTATTCCATGCTCCTATCGAAGCGGCGAGGCGGTCGGCGCCCAACGTAAGCGGAGTGGCATAGAGGTTCTTTATCGGTATGGGCGTAATGCCCGGCTGGAAATGGAGCATCGGAACGCCATAAGACTCTATCACACTCATGAAAGCATCGTCTATGGCTACCGTAGAGCAAAAGATGCCGTTACGGAAACTATACTTCGAGACAAATGCTGAAGCCTCGTCACAGAAGATGTCCTTAACACGAATGCCCTCGACAACATCTGCTTTGCCTTCGAAACACACCATCTTGGTGGATGTGTTGCCAACGTCAATAACGAGACTATAATCGCTTCTCACGACAGGAAATGCGTTCAGAGTTATTACTTTTTACTTTATCGGGTGCAAAATTATTGAAATTTTTCGAAATAAAAGCACGCTAAGTGGAAAATATAAAGTAATTTTGCATCGTGAAACATAGAAATAACATTTTGAAAGTGTTTCTCTTGGCTATCATGATGCTGAGTTCCACACTTTCATCCGCTCAAGAAGAAGGGCTGAATCCTGACTCTTTAGAAATCAGTTTGCTCACCTGCTCGCCTCATCAGCAGGTGTATAGCCTCTATGGTCATACGGCAATACGTATGCGCGACCAGCGAACGGGTCTCGATGTGGCCGTCAACTATGGTGTGTTCTCTTTCAACAAGCCCCTTTTCATACCGCGTTTTGTATTCGGAATTGCCGAATACGAGATTGGAATTATTCCCTTCAGGTATTTCATTGCTGAGTATGCGCACTATGGAAGCAGCATCACCCAGCAGGTGCTCAACCTCACTGCTGAAGAGAAGATGATTATATTCGAGGCAATAAGAGTGAACAACCTGCCAGAAAACAAATACTATAGATACAACTACTTTTATGACAACTGCACCACAAGAGCACGAGATATTCTTGTGAACAACATAAAGGGAGGTGTTACTTACCAACCTCGCGACGGCAAGAGTTACCGCGAGATTATTCACGATAAGAACGAAGGCCATCCTTGGGCGCGCTTTGGAAATGACTTCTTGCTTGGAGTCGGCGCTGACTATGCCACAACCCAAGAGCAAAGACAGTTTCTTCCGGACAACCTGATGATTGACTTCGAGAATGCCACGAGAAACGACAACAAGCGCCCGTTGGTTGACACGACAATGGTGATACTCCCCGCAAGAGCGCAGGTTATTGAAGAGGAGTTCCCGCTCACGCCTACTCAATGCGGATGGGAGTTGCTCATCGTAACCGCCATTCTTACCGCCTTCGAAATCAAAAAGAAAAAGAACCTGAGATATTTCGACGCACTTCTGATGGTTGGAGCATCGGTTATGGGCATTGTGCTCTTCCTGATGCTGTTCTCAGAACACCCCACGGTGAGGGTAAACCTTCAGATTCTGCTGGTCAATCCCCTACCCCTTTTCTTCATAAGAAGACTACTCAAGAGGCAGAAGAACGGCACCAAAGACTGCCAATACATAATGTGGACGACGCTGATACTGCTTTTCTTCGCGGGAGGATTTGTGCAGTCATACGCCGAGGGAATGTATCTTTTGGCATCATCTTTGCTGATTAGAAATGTGAAAGGTATCCTTTTGCATTGCCAAAGATGCCCTTTGACAAGGTGAATGATGCCCTTTGACAAGGTGAAAGATATACATCTGAGGGTGCGAAAGATATACATTTGAGGAGGCAAATGATGCCTATTGAGAAGACGGACGACACCCAATGGAAATCAAACAGACATAAACGACATGCAGAACAATATATTTAAGTTGAACAAACGATACCTGACGGCAACGCTGCTTGCCCTCATTTCC
>OCTX012182530.1_pt1 | contig 11666 bp, 11 predicted proteins | sample 1539691 | NCBI WGS metagenome assembly OCTX01 (sample SAMN02144231, study PRJEB22623) | gut metagenome | biome: sheep rumen | host: Ovis aries | place: New Zealand | reverse complement strand
CTCGTGGATGGCACTCAGGATTCCGCATGAATCGCCGTCGAATTGATACTCTGCTTTGGTATAGCCAATGCGCTTAATTGTTTTGCGGGCTATGGTCTGCAGGTCGATGTACACATCACTGCTAACCTCACCCATGATAACAACCTGGCCTGTGGTGACAAACGACTCAATGGCACAGCGTGCCTTGGAGTCGTAAGCCAGGAATTGGTCAAGTAATGCATCAGAAATCTGATCGGCCACCTTATCGGGATGTCCTTCAGATACTGATTCTGACGAAAATAGATAACTCATTCTCTCTAAAATCTAAATACTTAATTCTTAATGTTTACTCTGCGGGCAGCATAATTACTTCGGCAGCATTGCCTGCTTTCAGTAGTTCGGCTGTAAATGCGCTGATGCTCTCAGGTGTCTGAGCGTTAACTAGCTTCTCGTAGTCGGTGTTGAAATCAAGACCGTAGTGGCGCCAGATATTGATACGTCCCAGCCAGTAGCTGTTCTGCTTTTGCTGGTCGCCAAAGCTCTTTAGCATGTATTCCTTAACTTTTTGCAGTTTGTCGGCATCGCAGTTCTTAGCCAAGTTGTTCACTTCGTCGCGAAGAATCTGGATGGCTACATCGGCTTTCTCGGGTTTCATGGGGCATTCTGCCAAAATGTAGGTCTCTGTACCGAAGTCGTCACGGCTGATACCTGCATTGGCACTGGCATCGTAAGCGGCGCTGGCATCCTCACGGATTTTCTTGAGATACTCCATGCGCAGAATCTGACCGGCGATACTCGCTTTGATATTGTTCTCGAGAGTGTAAGGTATAGCTTTGCTGTACCAGTACATTGTGGCAATAGCCTTTGGTGTTTCTGCCTTATGCTTGAAGTTATTTACAACTTTTCCTGTAAAATTGGTCGATAAGTCCTTGCTCTTCTCAATCTTTTTCTGAGCGGGCAGCGATGCGATATATTGCTCGATGAGCGGACGGATGGTGGCCTCGTCGAAGTTGCCAATGATGGTGAAATCAAAGGCAGCAGCATTAGCGGTGCGCTCTTTGGCAATCTGCAGTACACGGTCATAATTGACGTCCTTCAGACTCTCTACTGTTGGAGCTGCTTCGCGTGGGTTGTGGCAGCTCAGTGTGGCTGTCAGCGAGTCGTTGAATACGTTCTCTGGTTGCAGCAGACGGTTCTTCAGTATGGCCTCGGCAGTCTTCATCAGGTTGTCGAATGACTTCTGATCCTTGTTAATGTTGGTAAAGTAGAGGTAAACCAACTGTAACATGGTTTCTACATCCTTTGGTGTTGCGTTACCGCTGATATATTGACGGTTGTCGCTCATCGAGAATGAGGCGCTGGCAATCTTGCCTGCTAAGGCCTTCTCCAACTCGGTGTGAGAGAAGTTGCCTAAACCGCTCATGCCGATGACATCGTTAAACAGCTTGATATTGGCCATGTCTTTCTCGCCATAGAGGGCCGAGCCGCCGAAACCTTCGGCACTTAACAGTACCTGATCTTTCTTGAGATCGGTCTTCTTCAGTATCACCTTTACACCATTAGAGAGTTCCAACTCAGTATAACCGAACAGCTGATTCTTGGTCTCCTTCTTGATGCTGCCCTTCTTGGGCAAGGTGGTCATCAAGGGTTCGTTCTTGACGTTGTCAACGTAAGCCTCGATCTGTGCTGCACGAGCTGCGGCGATAGCTTTCTTTACACCCTCTTCTGTAGGATAAACGGCACCCTCTTTCTCGTTGTTCAAGCTCAAAATCACCATGTTCTTGTCGCTGTTAGTGTACAGCTCCTTCATGAGCCCGTTGATAGTTTCGAGGGGGATGACTGGTACAACCTGCTTCATGGTCTCGTAGGAGTAGTCGATGCTTGGGATAGGTTCGTTGTTCAGGAAGTTCTGCACATACTGATTGACAAACTGACGGTTAAAACGCTTGTCCTTGTTCGAATAGGTCTTATCCAAAGCACTCAGATAGTCGGCTTTAAAACGACTGTATTCTGTGGGGGTGAAACCGAATTCAGAAGCTCTGCGTGCTTCGGTGAGTATGGCTGTAAGAGCAGCCTCCGACTGTCCTTCTTTGGGCAGGAATGCCAGCTGTAAGGTGTTTACAGCATCGGTTATCTGCAGAAAACTGCCATCGCTAACAATTGACTCGAGGAATGGACTCTCGGGCTTCTGGGCATACTCTCTCAGACGGTCTCTCAACATTGAGATGGCGGCATTCTTTACATAGTCGGTAATCAGATAAGCCATATTTTCCTTCAGTGTGTCGGGGAAAGCTTCGTGCTTAAACATCACCTGCATGATATTAAACTGCTGCTCTTTGTCCTTGTCGATGACGATGATAGGCTCTTCGTTGTCAGGCAGAGGATATTGGGTTACCTTCTCAGGATTCTCAGGTAATTTGATACTTGAGAAAAGGTCCTTGATTTTCTGTTCAACCTTATCTACATCTACATCGCCCACGATAACGAGTCCCTGGTTATCCGGACGATACCATTTCTCGTAGTATGCCTGCAGGAAGGGACGCTCAAAGTTGTCGATAATCTCCATCAGTCCGATAGGCATGCGGTAGCCGTATTTTGAGTTGGGGAATAACTTGGGCAGGTTACGCTCCAGAATACGTGTCTGGGCACTCGTTCTCAGGCGCCATTCTTCGTGGATGACACCGCGCTCCTTTTCAATCTCCTCCTGTTCCAGCAGCAAGCCGTCGGCCCAATCGTAGAGAATTAACAGACAAGAGTCAACAATCCCCTCGCGAGTGGTAGGTACATTGCTGATGTTATAAACGGTTTCTTCAACCGATGTGTATGCGTTTAGATCGGTACCAAACTTCACACCGATGCTTTCGCACCAGCGCATCAGTTCGTTGCCTTTAAAGTGTTTCGATCCATTGAATGCCATGTGCTCCAGGAAGTGGGCCAGACCACGCTGGTCGTCGTTTTCCTGAATTGATCCTACCTTCTGAGCAATGTAGAACTCTGCTCGGTTTTCTGGCCAGTTATTATGGCGGATGTAATAGGTTAACCCATTGTCAAGTTTACCGATGCGCACATCGGGGTCAACGGGGATTGATGGCATTTGCATCTGTGCCATCACTGTGATTGCGCCAGCAAATGCCAGCAAGATGGTTGAAAGAATCTTTTTCATTTTCATATAAGATTTGATTGCTACATTATTTGTATCGGCTGCAAAGTTACACCTTTTTTGCTGATTTGTAGCTTTTTTTACGTTAAACCTACGTTAAATATAAACCATCATACTAATAACCGTTTTGCGAAGTAGCGCACAGGATACCATACAGAGAGGAAGCCTACAATCAAAACCGTGCAGAATACCAGAACGATATCCTCGGGATGCACGCTGACAGGGTAGGCGTTGATTACAAATGTGCCGCTCGATGAGCCTAAGGCCACAATGCCGTATTGTTGCTGCAGCCAGCACAGAGTCAGACCGATGACGATGCCTAATATGGCACCAATAGCTGATATCATACGACCCTCGAACAGGAAGATACGAACAATCTGCTTGTCGCTTGCACCAAGGTTGCGCAGCGTTACCACATCGTCTTTCTTATCGATAATCAGCATCGATAGCGAGCCAATGATGTTAAAGCAAGCCACCATCAGAATGAATGTCAGGAAGATATAGGCTATTAATTTCTCTATCTTCATAATCTTGAAGGTGTCGTCTTGTTGCTCAAAGCGGTCTTTTACTACAAACTTGGTGCCGCACAGCTGCTTGATTTGCGACTTTACTTTGTCGAAGTTGCTTCCTGGCTTCAGGCGCAGTTCGAGCGATGAGAGCATGCCCTGCTGTCCGAAGATGCGACGTGCAAAAGCAATGCTGGTCAGAATATAGTTCTTGTCGTAACGCGACTGCTTGACGTTGAACAGAACACCTGGCGAATAGAGTTCGTCTTCCTCAAATGCTTCGTCGGGGTTGGTCATGTCTAACTGTCCTTCGCGGCGTGGGGCGTATATATGAATGGGCTCTTCGTAGGTATAACCGGTGCCTAACGTCTCTGCCAGTCGGATGCCTAAGGTACCATAGTCCATATCGGCTGCATGCAGACTGAAATCGCCATCGCCTACCAGGATTTCGTTGATATGGGTGAGTTGGGCAAAATTGTCGTCAACACCTTTGATAACGACCATTGCCTGGCGCCCCCTATAGATGGCTAACGCCATATCCTCTACACTCTCGGTTGCTACCTCGATCTCAGGTAGCTGCCTGATCTCTGTCAGTATCGGATCGTCGGCCGCAACAGTTTTTCCTTCGGCAGGCACTACCTTCAACTGTGGATCGAAACTGGTAAAGAACGTAGCTACCAGGTCGTGAAACCCATTAAATACCGATAGCGTAACCACCAGCGCCATCGTTGCCACGGCTACACCAATCACAGAAATACCACTGATGACATTAATGGCATGAGTGGATTTCTTTGAGAACAGGTACCTTCGAGCTATAAAGAAGGGGAAATTCACTTTTCTTACTTGTTAACCCTTTTACCTTGTTATTTTTTCAAAAGTTCATCGATGCGCTCAATGTAGTCGAGCGAGTCGTCGATAAAGAATCGCAGCTCAGGGATGATACGCATCTGGTTTCTGATGCGAGTGCCTAACTCATAGCGTATCTGCTTGGCATTGGCATTGATGTTGGCCAATATCTCTTCGCCCTTCTCACTGGGGAAAACGCTCAGATAGGCAGTGCAGATACTCAGGTCGGGTGAAATCTTGGTACGTGTAACCGATATCATCACACCATGAGTGGCACGTGTCTGTTGCTGGAATATGAGCGAGAGTTCTTTCTGTAGCAGTCTCGCAATCTTGTTTTGTCTTGTCTCTTGCATTTTTTAATTGTCAATTATCAATTTTCAATTTTTCTAATCAGTGTCAGTCCGTCTCTCAGGGGCAGTATCACCTGCTCTACACGAGGGTCGCGGGCTATATAGTCGTTAAAAGTCTCAATACCTTGAGTCTGTCGGTCCTTGTCATAAGCATGGTCTATCACATGTCCATCCCAAAGTGTATTGTCGGCCAGTATAAAACCACCAGGCTTCAGTATGTTCATCACCATCTCGTAACAGTCGCGATAGGTGCGCTTGTCACCATCCATGAAAGCCATATCAAAAGTAATGCCTAACTTAGGAGCCTCTTGTAGCGCATCACCGATGATGAAGTTGATTTTATCGCCCACGCTCGAACCTTCTATCCACGGACGGGTAAAGTCCTCCATCTCGTCATTGATCTCGAAAGTATACAGTCGTCCGTCTTCGTCCAGTCCTTCGGCCATTGATATAGCACTATAACCGCTAAAGGTGCCTATCTCTAAGATGTTTTTGGGGCGAATCATTTTCACCAGCATCTTGAGCAGTCTGCCTTGCAAGTGCCCACTCGCCATACGTCCGTGAATGGTGTGTATGTGGGTGGCACGCCATAGTCGGTACAAGTAGTCGGGTTCTGGCTCCGTATGCTGCAGGATATACTCGTCGAGTGTCATCCCTTCAGCGCTTCTATGGCCAAACGATATGAGTCGAGTCCGAAACCGAGAATGACGCCTTTGCAGGCGCATGACAGCATCGACTTGTGACGGAACTCCTCGCGCTGGTGTACATTCGAGATGTGAACCTCAATCACAGGTGCTTTAAGCGAACGTATGCAGTCCTGCAGAGCGATGGAGGTATGGGTATAGGCGCCAGCATTCAGCACAATGCCGTCGTAGCTAAAGCCTACCTCCTGCATCTTATTAATCAGCTCACCCTCAATGTTGCTCTGATAGTACTCGATGTCGATGTCGGCAAAACGCTTTCGCAACTCAGGCAGGTATGCGTCGAACGACGACGAACCATAGATGCCTGGCTCTCTCTGGCCCAACAAGTTTAGGTTCGGACCATTGATAATCAGAATCTTCATTTTTATAACTTTGTATTAATACGGCTGCAAAGGTACGAATATTTTTCTATTTATAGAAAATTTTTTGTAACTTTGCACCAAAATTATGCAAATGATTGACCAAAATGGTATTGTAAAGGCTTATGTGCGTTATCTTAAGCTACAGCGTAACATGTCGGTTAACACGCTTGATGCTTATCAGCGCGATCTCCGTAAGCTGCTCGATTACCTCAACAAAGAGCAGATTGCTATTCGTGATGTCACGTTAGCCGACTTAGAACATTTCTCGGCCGGCTTGCATGATATCGGTATTCATCCTCGTTCTCAATGTCGCATCCTCAGTGGCATCCGCAGCTTTTTTAAGTTTGTGCAGTTGGATGGCTATCGAGAGGATGATCCTACTGAACTGTTGGAGTCGCCACAAATTGGCGATCATCTGCCAGAAGTGCTTACTACTCAAGAGGTTGATCGTCTCGAAGCGAGTATCGACCTCTCGAAGTGGGAAGGGCATCGCAATCGTGCTATCATCGAGGTGCTTTTTTCGTGTGGGTTGCGAGTCAGTGAGTTAGTTAACCTTAAACTCTCCGACCTTTATCTCGACGATGAATATGTGCGTGTATTAGGAAAAGGCTCCAAGGAACGTTTGGTGCCCATATCGTCCAAGGCCATTCAAGAGTTACATTATTGGTTTGATGATCGCCATCTGATGAATATCAAACCCGGCGAGGAGGATTATGTGTTTCTGAATCGTCGTGGTGCCCATCTTACTCGCACCATGATACTCATCATGATCAAAGCCCAGGCCAAGGAGGCTGGTATCAAAAAAACTATTTCCCCCCATACCCTTCGCCACTCCTTCGCCACTGCCTTACTCGAAGGCGGCGCCGATCTCCGCTTTATCCAAGCCCTCTTAGGTCACGAAGATATCGGTACTACCGAAATCTATACCCATATCGACACCTCAACCCTTCGACAGGAAATCCTTAATCATCACCCAAGAAACATGAGAAAAAGATGATTTTTGTCGAAATATGGTAGATATGTATTAAAAATAGTTTATAAAAAGAGTTGTCTATTTGTTTTTTTTTATATATTTGCGAGTTAAATAATCAATCACGTCTTTTTATTTATTAATTTTAAAAAAAGAAACTATTATGAAGAAATAATTTTTGATCGCAGCTATGATGGTAGCAACTTTGAGTGCTAACGCTCAGAACGAGGTTGGTCAGTGGTCTATTAAGCCAATGGCTGGTATAAACCTTGCTACAATGACAAAGACAACCGACTCTAAGATGCGTGTAGGTCTCGCTGCAGGTGCTGAGCTGGCTGTTGGTGCAGCTGAGAACTTCGAAGTAAGTGCTGGTGTTCTGTATTCTATGCAGGGTGTAAAGGGAAAGGGAGATTTAGATGGTCTTACTTATAAGCTTGACTACATTAATATCCCTATTCTGGCCAACTTCTATGTTACTCGCGGTTTGGCTATCAAGGCCGGTGTTCTGCCAGGCTTTAACGTTACTAAGAAGATAAGCGCTGATGGCGTTAGCGCAGATATCGACGGTGTTAAGGGTGGTCTGAGCAACGGATATGTGAGATTAAGTTCTGTGCCTAAGAGCTATCTTAGTGTCCATGATTTCCAACTTTCTCCGATATTGGCTGATGAGGAAACTGTAGGAGTCTGAGATTTTCCGTTCACCACGATTGATCTCTTGGCAACTTCATCTGCCACATAGCCTTGCAATTCGCCAAGAGATATATTACCCTTGCTCAATTGCAGTTTTTTTAGCAGATAATAGGTAAACAATCCATGACGCTTTTCATTATAAGGATAAGCTGTCTCTTCTCCAGTGGCGGCAGAGAAGACTACCATATTACCTTGAGGAGCACTGTTCTTTACCTTTATTGCAACACCTCGTGCTGAAGCCATCATATTGCCATCGCGCGTAGAACCACTGAAACATGCATCAAGGAAAACCATTATCGACTTGGCTTTCAGCTCTCCCAGTGTGGCATATAGTGCTTGGAGACTATAGCCAGTTGTGATGTCGGTACCGAATCCGTCAACAGGTAGCAAATAGGCATCTTTTGTAGCTTCATCCGGTATGCCGTGACCAGCATAGTATACTATGATCTTTGTTGATTCTTTGTAGGCATCAGATACCTGCTTGAGCCAGTTTATTTCGCGCTTCATATTGTTTAGCGTCGCATTCTTTACCAGATGCACATTTGTGGCAGGCAAACCAAGGCTTTTCTTGCAATATTCAGCGAAAATTGCTCCGTCATTACTGGCGTAAGGTACTTCTGCTACATCCTGATAATGCTCGTTTGCGATAATTACTGCAAAGGTGTTGGCGTTATTTACGTTTGTGGTGGGCAGATTTTCATCTACATCAGCTTTCGTCTCTTCCTTTTTTGTTGTTGGAACTTGTGGCGCATGAACTTCTGACTTTGGTGTCTGGGCTATGCTTGGGGCTGTAGTGTAAGTTATGTTTATAGTGTTGTTGGCATGGCTGTCGTCATCTTCGAGCGAGTTATAACTTCGTCTTGATGATTTTGAAGCTACATCGGCCTTTGCATACAGATTCTGAATCACGTTATTGGGTATTGGACTTGCACCACGCATATACATGCTGAAGTCATCTGCGCTTTGAACGGCGTGATATGGGTAATTGTTAATCATAGTACGCCATACTGCTTCTGCCTCCTTCTGTTTGCCCATGAGTGTAAGAATCTTACCCTTACATGCGTAGTCGAACCCTGAGCCGATGTTTTCAATAGCATTATTGATTATGCTAAGAGCCTGCTGAAAGTCCTGTTTTATTAGTATTCCCTCTGCAAAGAGCATAGCTGTATGGATGAAAGCCTCGTCGACATTCTTTGAGCATGACTTCTGGAAGCATTCCATAGCTTTCTCCATATCTCTCTCACGGCCAAGTCCTTCTTCATAACAAAGACCTAATACATAGGTGGTGTAGGAATCTATATAACTATAGTTGGTGGCCTTGTTCATCCAGTAGTTGGCTTTGGCTTTGTCCTTGTTCGTGCCTATACCTTTATATAGTATGTAGGCCATACGTGCCTGAGCGATGGGCAATCCGCGCTCGGCCACTCTGCGATATAGTGCAAAAGTCTTTCTATCATCCTTTTCCACGCCATAGCCTTCTGCCTGGCAATAGGCCAAATAGTACTGGGCAGTAACGCTACCGAAACGGGCTCCTTTCGAGAAAGATGCATAGGCATTGTCGAAGCGCCCCATGCGCAGAAATTCGCATCCGTCAACTACTTCCTGGTCGGCTGTCTGAGCCTTAAGCGATATGACTCCTATGACGCAGAAAAGGATGATAAAGGCTTTCCTCATATTTAGTGTTATTTCTTGAGAGTCTGTTCTTTCTTGAAATCTTTGGCTTTGTCCTTTGCTTTTTCCTTAGCTTTTTTGGGATTCTCGCCATCCTCTATCAGGTATCTCTCGTAAGAGTCTTGTAGAGCTTGAACCCAGTTGGTGCTTTCGCCTTCCCAAATTAGAACCTGACGAGTCTTTGAACGCTCCTCGAAGTTTGATTTCATCTCTTGGTCATTGCCCTTCTTGTCATTGCCTTTAGATTTGTTGTCTTCGTTTTCTTCTTCTTTGCCTTCCTTTTCTGCAGCCGATGCTCCTAAGCGATAAATGACGAACGTTCCCTTATCGAATGTGGTCTCATAGATATCGATCGGCGATTTGTCCTCGTCGTACTCAAAAGGAGAATCTGCAAGCACGTGCATGATGGCAGTTAATCGTCCCTGTACGTTAACGGCATTGGTTTTTTGCTTAATCTTGTCCTGCTCTTGGATGTAATACTTCGTGAGAATCATGTCGGATACCCAGGTTGAGATTGTAAAGGAGTGCTCTTCGCGTTCTTTTTCATCGCCAGAATATTTTTGTGTGGTGTATATGATATACACCTTAACCTTCATGAACGATTCATCGCCAGTGAGGTGAATGCTAGTGCACGATTTCTTATCGTTGTTGGCTAGCTCATAGCGCATGGTTTCCATATAGTTCATGACGTTGAGATCAAGGTCGGTATACTCATTTTTCTTTCCTTTGCTAGGTGTAGCACTATATTTGCCTCTTATGGGGTTTCTCAGAGTTGAAACCCATGTGTCGCTCTTTGGTGCCAATGGTTGATAATAAGAATGTCTGCTACTAATATCATCTTCTTTTTCGTCAAGACAAATAGCATCGTCGTTAATATAGTAGAACGAACTTGAGCGATCTACGAACAGAGGCTTATTGGTCTTGTTTGTTATCTTCAGGGATAGGCGCACCAATTCGGCCTTGATGTTATCGTCTTCATACACATTGTCGGTTTGCGAATAGCCCACTAGAAGAGCTTGTTTCTGAGCCTGAGCCTGGACATTGATGGCGAACATGGTAGCCAGCAATGCAATCATAAATTTCATTTTTTCCATAATCTGTATGTTTTTTAGTTATTTTTTGCCCTTTGCTGTATCAAGGAAATAGGTCATCTCGTTGTAGAGTGCCTCATCGTTCTTGAGCACCTCTTTTAGCGCCATTTTGAAGTCTTCCTTGGCCTGAATGCCATTGTAATATACCTTCACTATTACCTCGGAACTTACTGTATTCTTGCTGTTGTATAGCTCCAGCACTTTCTCGTAATCTCCTAAGCGATTCAGAATGCCTGCCTTTGAGTCGAGGATTGCCTGCACCATCTCCTGACTCTTTACTGCACCAAAGCGTTTCACGAAATCTTTATTGATAAACTGCAACATGATTTCGTGTATGATTTCGTTGGCAATATTTTCTCTTGCCATATCGTAGGCCTTGCTGGTGGCCAGCGCGTAGGTCTTAGATAGACTTTTTGCCTCACCGGGGATGTTGGTGGGGAAGAGATCATCTTCGTAAGAGTATTCCATTCTAACGTCGGTTTTTACCTGCACTTCTAGGCTTGGCAGATTGTCGGCTACTTTATACCTCTTTATTTTGTAGTCCTGAGTTCGGCGTGCATATTCGTCTAAAATAATGTCTTCTCTCTTCTTTATTTTCTTTTTTAAAAAGTCTCTTCTGTCCTTCATTATGTCACCGTCCTTGGCTTCCTCGTAAATCATTTCCATGTACTCCTTGGCAGCCTTTTTAATTTCCTTCGTACTATAAGTGGATTCCTTTTGTTCAGTTTTCATCCATCTCTTATATTCCGACTGAGCATTTACATTGCCCAAAGTAAAGCAGCATACTGCTAGTAATAATAATTTCTTCATAATATATAGTTTTTAATTTATTATTGGTATCTTGCTGCAAAGATAAGAACTTTTCTATTTAATTCCAAATTTTTGCTAGTTTTTTTTCAAAAGCAGTTATATAGGAATCTGTCACAATAGATTCCCCTATAATATAAACATTCTATTTGATATTAAAAATTGAATAATTATCCTAATGTGATGTTTTCTACCTCTACGGGTTCGTGGAGGAAGATTTGGGCTTGTTCCTTAAACTTGTTGGGGTTCTCGGTGGTGAGGTAGTGAACACCTGCACCTTTAGAACATTTGGCTTCGATATTTGGATGACGTTCCAAATAGCTCTTCAGGCTCTCGGCCACGTACTCGCCTTGGGGTACAACCCTTACGCCTGCTGGCAGATACTTCAAGATCTTGGGCATCAACAAGGGATAATGAGTGCAGCCTAAGATGATGGTATCATTTTGTACTTTTCCCATAAAACTCTGAGTTGAACACTGTCTATACCATATTCTTTATGGATAGACTTGAATGATCTACCAGTTTCTAAT
>OCTX012262715.1_pt1 | contig 11670 bp, 8 predicted proteins | sample 1539691 | NCBI WGS metagenome assembly OCTX01 (sample SAMN02144231, study PRJEB22623) | gut metagenome | biome: sheep rumen | host: Ovis aries | place: New Zealand | reverse complement strand
TGAACGCCGTCGGCTACGTCTCCGAAGGCACCGCCCACGAGTTCCTCACCTGGCGCCGCTCGCTGCGCGAAATGGCACCCCTGCTCTTCCGCTAAACCCCGACGCCCGCCAGGCTGTCTTCCTTTGACTCCCCGGCGGCACCCGCCGCCCGTCTGGCGTCGTTCTGTCCTCGTTCTGTCCTCGTTCTATCCTCGTTGTTTTTTACGAGGGTGGAACGAGGACAGATCTTTTGTAAAAAAACGCCAGCCGTGGGCTGCTATTTCGTACCTTTGCCGTGGTAAAACAAAAAAGAAAGGACAAGACTATGGCAAAGTGTGGCAAGTGGCTTTACGGCTGTACGGGCAGGCTGGCGGGGATGAGCCTGCGCTTCGACGCTCACCGCGGGTATATAGCGCGTGAGATAGTGACTCCCCATGACCCGAAGACGCCGCGCCAGCTGGAGCAGCGGCGGCTGATGGCGACGGTGATGGTGGCCTACCGCTGCCTGAAGCCCCTGGTGAGCGACTCGTTCGAGGGTGTAGCCGCGGGCTTTCCCTCGCTGCAGTGCTTCAAGCGTATGAACCTGAACCTGCTGCGCCAGCAGCTGGACACCGTCGTGGCCCAGGGCGGCCGGGCTGAGGATGCCGGTCCGCTGACGCCCATCGGCTCGGTGCAGCTGGTGGCGCGCCAGTATTTCGTGTCGCAGGGCACGCTGCCCGGCGTGCAGGTGCGCATGGTGGGGGCCGGCGGGGCCTTTGCGCTGGACGACAACAGCTACCGTGCTGTGCTGGACGCCTACGGGCTGCAGCGCGGCGACAGGCTGACGTTCGTGGCCTTGCACGAGGTGCAGCCCGGTCGGCAGCTGGTGCGGCTGGTGCGTGTGGTGCTCGACCCGCACGGGGCCGACGGCTTGCGGACGTCGTTAGACGTGCCCTTAGTGGGTGCCGACGGTGCGGTGAACATGCCGTCGCCCGAAAACGAGGGTGCCTTCGGGGCTCTGTGCTACGTCGCCGGCGCAGCGGGGCCGGGCGACGGCGCGGAGGGCGAGGTGAGGTTCTGCCTGGACGAGGGTCCGATGACGGCGGCGGGCATCGTGGTGAGCCGCCGTGTGGGGGCGGCATGGCTGCACTCTACGTGCCAGCTGACGCTGGGCGGCACTGCGGCCGTGTCTGGACCGCAGGAGGGGGGCTCTGGCGCGGGGTCAGGGCATGGCGATGGTGGCAGTGAGGGCTTGTACGCCGAGGACCTCGCTGCGGGGCGAGGGGGCTGCGCTGGCCACGGTGAGGGTGTGGAGTCCGGGCAGGAGCCGGCTGCTGCCGTCGTCCGTGACGGTGGCGAGTCGGTCGGCGGGCACGTGGAAGGTGACGTCGCGCTGCTCGCCGGGTGCGAGGGTGACGCGCCGGAAGTCGACGAGCTGTCGCAGGGGTGCCGTGGTGCCGGCGCCGGGTGCGCTGGCGTAGAGCTGCGGGGTGTCGGTGACGGCGGTGTGGCCGTGGTTGGCGAGTGTCACGGTGACGCTGACGTCGCCGTCTGCGGCGGCACTGCCGTCGGCGGCCGGCGTGGCCGTGGCGGGCGTGCTGACGCGGAGGTCGGAGTAGCCGACGCGGCCGTAGCTGAGGCCGTAGCCGAAGGGGAAGAAGATGTTGTCGGTCATGTATTTATAGGTGCGTCCCTGCATGGAGTAGCTGTCGAAGGGCGGCAGCAGGTCGCCGTCGGCGGGGAAGGTGACGGGCAGGCGGCCCGTGAAGTCGGCGTCGCCGAAGAGCAGGTCGGCCAGTGCGTAGCCGCCTTCCTGTCCTGGGTACCAGGCCATGACGACGGCGTCGGCCAGCCGTGTGACCTCGCGTACGTCGAGCGGGCTGCCGCCGGTGAGCACGACGATGACGCCCTGCTTCTTGCGGGCGCATATCTGTCGGAGGAGGTGCATCTGGCTCTCGGGTATGCGTATGTCGCGGCGGTCGCCGCTGGGGGAGTCAATGGCTTCGCCTTCCTCGCCTTCCAGGTTGCCGTTGAGTCCCATGACGACGATGGTGCGCTGTGCGCTGACGGCTTCGTCGACGGCCCAGTTTATCTGGTTCTGTGCGGGCGTGTTCTCGAGTGCTCCGGGGCGGTAGTTGACGGCGGTACCGTCGCTGACCTTCGAGACGATGCCCTGGAGGTAGGTGCAGTAGCGGTCGGAGATGCCGAAGTAGTTGCCCATGAGCCAGAAGGCGTCGGCGGCGCCGGGTCCGGTGACGTAGAGCGTGTTGAGGTCCTTGGGCAGTGGCAGCACGCCGTTGTTCTTCAGCAGTACCATGCTCTCGCGTGCGGCTTGTCGGGCCAGGCTTATGTGTTTGTCGCAGCCCACCGTGTCGGCCGGCGTGTCGTTGTAGGGACAGTCGGGGTCGTGGCCCAGTATGCCGAGCTTGAGGCGTGTCATGACGAGCGGCCGCAGGGCGCGGTCTATGTCGTGAGTGGTGAGGAGCCCCTGGTCGAGGGCCTGTCTGAGGGCTTTGAACGACGAGCCGCACTCTACGTTGAGTCCGGCCTTGACGGCTATGGCACAGGCCTCGGCCTCGGTGTCGGCGAGGTGGTGGCCTTTCCAGATGTCGGTCACGGCGTCGCAGTCGGATACGATGTGTCCTCGGAAGCCCCACTGGCGTCGCAGCACGTCGGTGAGCAGGAACCTGGAGCCCGAGGCGCTCTCGTTGTACACGCGGTTGTAGGCACCCATGATGATTTCTACGTGGGCCTGCTCTACGAGCATGCGGAATGCCGGCAGGTAGGTCTCCCAGAGGTCGCGCGGCGAGGGCTCCACGTTGGCCGAGTGGCGTGTTGCCTCGGGTCCGGAGTGTACGGCGAAGTGCTTTCCGCATGCTGCCACCTTCAGGTACACCGGGTCGTCGCCCTGCATGCCGCGCACGAAGGCCGAGCCCATGGTGCCGGTGAGGTAGGGGTCCTCGCCCCATGTCTCCATGCCGCGCCCCCAGCGGGGGTCACGGAAGATGTTGACGTTGGGGCTCCAGAAGGTCAGTCCCGTGTAGCGGGCGTGGTTGCCGTCGCGGCGTGCGCGCTGGTATTTGGCGCGGGCCTCGTCGGCTATGGCGCTGCCGATGGCAGTCATCATCGGTACGTCGAAGGAGGCGGCCAGTGCTATGGGTTCGGGGAACACCGTAGCGCGACCGGCGCGGCCCACGCCGTGCAGCCCCTCGTTCCACCAGTCGTAGGGTTCTATGCCGAGACGCGGTATGCCGGGGGTCTCGTTCATCAGCTGTGCGAATTTCTCTTCGAGCGTCATCTCGTGGATGAGCGCATCGGCTCTTTTCTCAAGTTTCTCCATATTTATAGTTGTTTGGGTGCAAAGGTAAGCATTTTCCGTCTTATATGCAAGCCTGTGGCCGGCGGTGATACAAGAGCGAAAGAACGTGATACACAGCGGAACGCCGCTTTCGGCGGTTTTTAGTAACTTTGCAGAAAGTATTAAACCGAACGATGATGAAACAGAAAACATTTCTTACCGCTGCCCTGGTGGTGCTGGCTATGGCCGGCCGGGGGCAAGACGTTCCGCGCGTGTATGACGCGGAGCACACTACACAATCAGACTCGCTGCTGCTGCAGGACGCCGTCAATGAGAAGGTGCGGGTGAATATGCCGCTCTTCCAGACCAAGTACACGGCTGACCCCTCGCCGCTGGTGGTGGGCGACACGCTGTTCCTCTATACGTCGCACGACGCCTCGCCGGAGGACATACCGGACCTGAACGAGCGCTCGTCGGCAGGGTTCTTCATGTACGACTGGCTGCTGTGGTCGACGACGGACATGGTGAACTGGACGGAGCACGGTGCCGTGGCCTCGCTGAAGGACTTTGCGTGGCGCTCGCGCGAGAACGGCGCCTGGGCCATTCAGACCGTTGAGCGCGACGGCAAGTACTACTTGTACGCCCCGCTGCACGGCCACGGCATAGGCGTGCTGGTGGCTGACACGCCGTACGGGCCCTTCCGCGACCCGCTGGGCAAGCCCCTGGTGTGGCAGCAGGAGCACTGGGAGGACATCGACCCCACGGTATGGGTGGATGCCGACGGACAGGCCTACATGTACTGGGGCAACCCGCACACGTACTGGGTGAAGCTGGGCCGCGACATGACGTCGACGGTGGGCGAGATTCACCGGCTGCCGTACCACATTGAGCACTACCAGGAGGGACCGTGGCTCTACAAGCGCGACAAATACTATCTGGCGTATGCCACGACGTGCTGTCCCGAGGCGCTGGGCTACGCCATGAGCGACGGGCCTGAGGGACCGTGGGAGGCCAAGGGCTACATTATGCGCCCTACGCAGCGCGACCGCGGCAACCATCCGGGCATTTGCGACTTCAGGGGGCATAGCTACGTCTTCGGCCAGGACTACGACCTGATGCACCTTGACACCTTTGTGCACCATGAGCGGCGGTCGGTGTCGGCGTCGGAGATGACGTACAATGCCGACGGCACCATACAGGAGATACCCTACTGGCTGGACCAGGAGCCGCTGCGGCAGCTGCAGTGGTTCGACCCGTACCGCCGCGTGGAGGCCGAGACGATGAACTGGGGCTACGGTCTGAAGACGGCCAAAATGGGTATTCAGAATACGGGCGTGGTGGCCGACATGCCGGCCTCGACGGGTCGTCGCAATATGTACGTGTACGACATTGACGCCGGCGAGTATATCAAGCTGCGCGGCGTAGACTTCGGACAGCAGGGTGCGCGGCGCTTCGCGGTGACGGCGGCTGCTGCGGGCCGTTGCCGGCTGACGCTCAGGCTGGACAGCAAGAGCGGTCCCGCGGTGGGACAGGTCACCATTGCGCCTACGGGCAACGTGGAGACATACCATGCCTTCGAGGGCGCGGTGACGGGAGCCACAGGCGTGCACGACCTGTTCCTGTGTTTCGATGAGGTGGAAGGAGAAATACGTTTAGACTGGTGGAGGTTCGAATGAGAAAGACGATGATAACGACCGTGCTGCTGGCCCTGTGGACGGCAGCCGTGAGCCAGGGGGCCCCCCGGCTGGTAGTGAAGAAGGTGGCGCGCAATGCGGTGCGCATACAGTACCGCGAGGACGGCGTAAGGGACAGTCTGCCGGACTGGCTCTACGTGCGGCACGACGAGGTGCAGGACTGTGGCCTGAAGGTGGAGAAAGACGACCGGCGGGGCACGGTGACCGTCCGTGACCGGCGGGGCGGCGTGCTGTTTCGTGCCACGCGCCACGAGTTGGAGGGCGGCACGGCCACGATGGCCTTCGAGACGGGCGCCGACGAGTATCTGTACGGCCTGGGACAGTTTCAGGACGGCTACAGCAATGTGCGCGGCCTGAGCAGGCGGCTGACGCAGGTGAACACGCAGATAAGTCTGCCCATGCTGCTGTCGAGCAAGGGCTATGGCGTGCTGTGGAACAACTACGGACTGACGGAGTATAACCCCTGCGGGCACCATGTGGCGCTGCGGCGCCTGGACGGTGCCGAGCATGAGGAGGTGGTCAGCGTGACGTCGACCGAGGGCACCCGGCAGGAGGTGCGGCGCCGCAACCGGTTCGTGGGCACGCTGGAGGTCAGCGAGGCGGGCGACTACAGGCTGCTGCTGGACGTCGGCCAGAAGATGGCGCGCCGCCACAACCTGAGCATCGACGGCAGGACGGTCGTGGAGCTGCGCAACGTGTGGCTGCCGCCGACGGCGTCGGTCATGGTGCACCTCGAGGCCGGACGTCACCGGCTGGAGGCCGAGCTGTCGGAGGGCGACCGGCCGGTGCTGTACTATGACCGGGTGGGGCAGGAGACGGTGTTCCGCTCGCCCGTGGCACAGGGCGTGGACTACACGGTGTTCGCGGGGTCGGCCGACGAGGTGATAGCGACGTACCGCGAGCTGACGGGCCAGGCGCCGCTGATGCCCGCGTGGGCGCTGGGATACATACACTGCCGCGAGCGCTTCCACTCGCAGGACGAGATACTGCGCACGGCGCAGCGCTTCCGCCAGGAGGACCTGCCGCTGTCGGTCATTGTGCAGGACTGGCAGTACTGGGGCAAGCACGGGTGGAACGCCATGCAGTTTGACGAGGACTACTATCCCGACCCAAAGGCCCTGACGGACAGCCTGCACCGAATGGGGGTGCGGCTGATGCTGAGCGTATGGTCGAAGATAGACAAGGAGAGCGCGGTGGGCCGTGACATGCTGCGCGACGGACACTACATCGCGGGCACGGACTGGATAGACTTCTTCAGCCCCGAGGCCGCCCACGCCTACTGGCGCCACTTCAGCGAGCGGCTGCTGCCGCTGGGCATTGACGCGTGGTGGCAGGACGCCACGGAACCCGAGAACGACGACCTCGCGGGGCGCCGTGTGAACCGTGGCCGCTGGGACGGCGAGGCGGTGCGCAACGTGTATCCGCTGCTGGTGAACAAGACGGTGTACGAGGGGCTGAAGGCTGCGGGACGGGAGCCGATGATACTGACCAGGAGCGGGTTCCCCGGCATACAACGCTACGGCGCGGCACTGTGGAGCGGCGACGTAGGGAACGACTGGGAGACGCTGCGCCGGCAGATTACGGCCGGGCTGGGCGTGCAGGCCGCCGGCGTGCCGTGGTGGACATACGATGCGGGCGGCTTCTTCCGGCCCCAGGACCAGTACACTGACGAGGCGTATATAGAGCGCATGCTGAGGTGGATAGAAACTGCGGTCTACCTGCCCCTGATGCGTGTGCATGGGTATATGAGCAATACGGAGCCGTGGAACTACGGCGCCGAGGCGCAGCGGGTGATAGCGGCGTGCCTGAAGGAGCGCGAACGCCTGCGCCCGTACATAGAACGGTGTGCGCGGCGCGTGTCGGAGGAGGGATATACGCTGATGCGACCGCTGGTGTTCGACTTTGCCGACGACGAGGAGGCGCTGAGGCAGAAGTATGAGTATATGTTCGGTCCCGCGCTGCTCATTAGTCCGGTGACGGAGCCCGGCGTGACGGAGTGGCGCACGTACCTGCCGAAGTCGGAGGGCGGCTGGCGCGACTACCGCACGGGGACGCACTACGATGGCGGACAGACGGTGACGACGCGCGTGGACCGGTCGTTCATTCCGGTCTTCGTGCGCGAGTCGAAGGCCGAGGAGCTGCCCTATGACGTCTACCGCACGCTGCGGACGGGGAAGATAGAGAACCCGATGCTGTGGGCCGACGTGCCGGACCCGGACGTGATACGCGTGGGCGACACGTTCTACATGGTGTCGACCACGATGCACCTGATGCCGGGGGCACCGGTGATGGCGTCGAAGGACCTGAAGAACTGGGAGACGGTGGGCTACGTCTTCGACCGGCTGACGGACTCGCCGAAGTACGACCTGCAAGGGGGTACGGCGTACGGCCGCGGACAGTGGGCTACGTCGCTGAAGTACCACAAGGGCCGCTTCTATGCCCTGCTGGCACCTAACGAGCGCGGCAGCATGGGCGACACGTATATCTTTACGGCCGAAAGGGCCGAGGGGCCGTGGACGCTCGTGTCGCGCATGAGGCACTTTCACGACTGTTCGCTGTTCTTCGACGACGACGACAGGGTGTATGTGGTGTACGGCACGGGCGAGATGATGGAGCTGAAGGAGGACCTGTCGGACGTGAAGGAGGGCACGCACCGGCGCATCTTCGAGCGTGAGGCTGACGAGCGGGGACTGCTGGAGGGCTCGCGCATGATAAAGCACAACGGCCGCTACTACCTGCTGATGATCAGTCATACCTACGCCCCGGGACGCCACCGACGCGAGGTGTGCTACAGGGCCGACAGCATACAGGGCCCGTACGAGAAACAGGTGATACTGGAGTCGGACTTCGGCGGTTTCGGACACGAGGCGCAGGGCACGATAGTGGACAGCAAGGACGGCGACTGGTATGGCATTATATTCCAGGACCGTGGCGGCGTGGGACGCGTGCTGACGGTGATGCCGTGCCGATGGGTGAACGGCTGGCCCATGCTGGGCGACGAGGAGGGCAGGGTGCCCAAGACGGTGCGCGCAGTGGTGAGCGGCGAGGAGGAGAAGGGCATCGTAAGGGCTGACGACTTCGGCGGGGAACGGCTGGGAATGCACTGGCAGTGGAACCACAACCCCGTGGACGAGGCGTGGAGCCTGACGGAACGCCGCGGGTGGCTGCGACTGAAGACCAGCCGGGTGGTGAACACGCTCTTCCTGGCTCCGAACACGCTGACGCAGCGCATGGAGGGTCCGCAGTGCACGGGCAGCATAGTGCTGGACGTCAGCCACATGAAGGACGGCGACTGTGCGGGACTGGCTGCCTTTAACAGCGACACCGGTGCGCTGGTTGTCCGCAAGCAGGGCCGGAAGACGGTGCTGAGGATGGAGGAGATGAGCGTGCGGCTGTCGGAACGTGACAAGGAGGTGACCGACGTCGAGGAGAAGGCGGTAGAGAGCGTGGAGCTGACCGGGACACGGGTGTGGCTGAGGATAGACGCCGACTTCAGACCCGGTGAGGGCGGCGGGCGCGACGCTGCTAACTTCTACTATAGCAAGGACGGCATGACGTGGACACCGTTAGGTACGCGTGACTACCGGATGCGCTTCGACTGGCAGCGCTTCTTCATGGGGACGAAGTTCGGTATATTCTGCTACGCGACGAAGAAACGCGGCGGATGGGTGGACGTGGACGCCTTTGACTACAGGAAGTAGATAAGTAGTCAGTAGTTAAGTAGTTAAGTAGTTAAGTAGTCAGTAGTTAAGTAGTTAAGCCAAATGACTGCGTGGTGGAAAGCAACCGAAAGAAGTAATGGCTTATCTACTGTCCGAAAGGACGAGCGAAGCGATAACTACTTAACTCCTTAACTACAAAGAAGTTGAGCTGAATTAGTAACTTAAAACAGATTTATGGAAAAAGAGGAGAAGTACAGGTTGTTGCTGGCGCAGGTGACGTCGCTCGTGGAGGGCGAGGACGACGAGGTGTCGGTGATGGCTAACGTGAGTGCCGCCATCCATGAGACGATGGGGTTCTTCTGGACGGGCTTCTATGTGGTGAAGCCGGTGACGGCGGATGGCGACGGGAAGGAGGAGCTGCGGCTGGGCCCGTTTCAGGGTCCGGTGGCGTGTATGCATATAGGCTACGGCCGCGGGGTGTGCGGTACGGCATGGCAGCGGGCAGAGACGGTAGTAGTGCCCGACGTGGAGGCGTTTCCGGGACATATCGCATGCAGCAGTCTGTCGAGGTCGGAAATCGTGGTGCCTGTGTTCGACGCCCGTCACAGGGTGAAGGCCGTGCTGGACATTGACAGCAGGGAGCTGGGCACCTTCGACGAGGTGGACGCCCGCTGGCTGGAGCAGATAGTGACGCTGTTAGCGTAAGGACGGCAGCGGACTATGACGGGACGGGCAGCGCGTCGGAACGGGCCGGGCTATAGGGCTATTTCGCCGGAGCCGAAGCAGCGGTGGTGGTCGGCATCGTAGACGACGCAGAACTGTCCGGGGGCTACGCCGTGGATGGGCTGTTCGGAGTGGACCATGTATTCGCCGTCAGCGAGGGGCTCGATGGTGGCGCGGAAATAGTCGGACGTGTGGCGTATCTTGAAGGTGACGCCGGGTGTGGCCGATAGGGCGAGACACTGGCTGAGGGGCAGGGTGAGGGCGTGGAAGTCGCGCACCCGGAACTGCTGGCGGTAGGCCGAGGCGGGGTCGTAGCCGTGGGCGACGTAGAGGATGTTGCGCTCGATGTCTTTCTGGATGACAAACCACGGACCGCCGCCGAAACCCAGGCCCTTGCGCTGACCGATGGTGTGGAACCACAGGCCGCGGTGCCGGCCGATGAGCTTGCCGGTGGCCAGCTCGACGACGTCGCCGGGCTGTTCGCCAAGGTAACGGCGCAGATAGTCGTTGTAGTTGATTTTGCCTAAGAAGCAGATGCCCTGCGAGTCGCGGCGGTGGGCAGGAGCGAGGTGCTCACGCTCGGCAATCTGCCGAACCTCGTCCTTCAGCATGTGGCCGATGGGGAAGAGGGCCTTGCGGAGCTGCCAGTCGTATATCTGGGCCAGGAAGTCGGTCTGGTCCTTCACGGGGTCAGGGCTGGTGCAGAGCCAGGTGAGGCTGTCGGCCGACGGGTCGCCGGCGGCAGCGGAAGACTGGACGGAGGGGGGAAGGGGCTGACGCTCTATCTGGGCGTAGTGGCCGGTGGCGATAAGGTCGTAGTCGTGGCCCCGCTTCTGGTCGAAGGCACCGAACTTGATGAGGCGGTTGCACATGACGTCGGGGTTGGGCGTGAGACCGGCCTTTACCTTTTCCATGGTATAGGTGGTGACTTGGTGCCAGTATTCCTGATGGCAGTCGATGACTTCCAGACGGCAGCCGTACTTGTGGCTGACGGCGGTGGCCATCTCAAGGTCTTCCTCGGAGGAACAGTCCCACTCTTCCTCTTCTTCGGGTCCTATCTTGATGTAGAAGCAGTCGGGGTGCAGTCCCTGGCGTACCAGCTCGTAGAGTACCACGGAACTGTCGACGCCTCCCGAGAGCAGCAGGGCTATGCGCTTGTCTTTCAGATTCATGGGTGCAAAGTTACAACATTTTTGGGCATGTGTCGCATGGTTGGCGGATATTATTTCGTAAAAAGTTGTTAAATATGAGGTGGAGCCTATTGTCGTGAGAGGAAATGTTTATATTTTTGCAATATCAAAATGATATCATAATTCGCGAAGGCGGGACGGTAACGGATTATTTAGGCATTGAGCCCACACTGCGGTCGAGTGCCGACGAAATCAACGAGCAGCTGCAGTGGATTATCAACGAGGCACTGCGCAAGGCGAAGCGGCTACCTAAGAAGAAGAAAGGAAGCAACAATGGAGAAACAGATGTTTAAAGTGGGACGCACACCAGAGGGCAATGCTTTCGAACTGGCATTTGTCGTGTCGGCCATACTGGTATGTGTGTATGTCGTGCTTGTTTACCTTCAGGCACCAGAAACTGTTGCAACGCACTTCGGACCGTCGGGCATGCCGGATGCCTACGGACACAAAAGCAAGATGCTCATTCCTTGTGTAGTGACTTTTATTGTGGCGGTCTGTATGATGGTGGGAGCCTACTTCCCGCATCACATCAATTTGCCTGGCATCGTGACTCCCAATGTCCGGCAGGTATCATTATCGATACGTATGGTGCGCGTATTGGGCATCCTCATGCTGACACTGACGGCAGCTGTTGCTCACGACACACAGCGGGGCCATATCCTCATGGTGTTCGTCGTCCTCGCTGCGATGCTAATGGTCTGCGTGGTATTTATCTGTTTGATTTACAAGGCAAAGTGATTCGCGAGGGGGCTTCTTTATGATGATGCGAACAGACTGGTCTTTTTTTATGATGATGCGAACAGACTGATGGAGGGATATTCACATCGCATGGACAGGCGCAGCAACTGCCACCATTACAGTTGGCCGGGCGTGTATCACCTTACAATCAAAGTGAATGGCACCCTCTATCAGCCGTTGGGCCGTGTGGTCGGTGATAGCAACGAGGCTGACGGAAAGCCCAATGCACCAAGGGTGGAATTGTCGGAGACAGGCCGCATGGTGGAGTATGAGCTGACGACCAGCATCAGCAGGCACTATCCGATGGTAGAGGTGCAGGACCATGTGGTCATGCCGGAGCATTTGCATGCTATCGTGGTGGTGAAGAGGCGCATCGTGACTGCTAACGGGCGCGAGGCGCATTTGGG
>OCTX012205431.1_pt1 | contig 11672 bp, 9 predicted proteins | sample 1539691 | NCBI WGS metagenome assembly OCTX01 (sample SAMN02144231, study PRJEB22623) | gut metagenome | biome: sheep rumen | host: Ovis aries | place: New Zealand | reverse complement strand
GATGGCGAGACCTATTCGCTCATCTATCCTGAAGTAACGATACCTTATACAGCATATTATGCTCCTGTCGTTGTGGCTCGTGGTGGTAAGGATGTGACTTTGGATGAGGCTCAGTATAATAATGAAATAGGTGTACTGCTCGAATCTACTATCGGCATCTATGGTACAGGACTGACTGATGCTATCCCCGATGCAGATATTACTGCCCAGTGGGAATCAGAAAGCAAATACTTCAATAGCATCGGACGCACTGATGCCTTGAATCCAGCTATGTGGAATCAGGCCACCAACACGTGGAACAGCTATTACACCAATACACTGCAGGGCGACGGCACCAAGTATGTGCGCCGTTATACCTATGCCATGTCACGTGGTCCTATTCTTGACGCAGCTGGAGCCAACGCCATTTGGAACATCACCAACGTTACTCGCTCCGACCGTCGCTATCACTACCTCGACCTCGCCGGCACCTACTATGCCACGAAGTCGTCAAAAGACCCTGAGGTGCAGGCTGGCTTCACAGAGTATATCAATCGCGTGGATCCTGCGAACGCTCATCCCGAGTGGCACACGGGCAATTTAGAGAAGGATATTTATACCTACCTGACCAGTAAATCGCTCGAACCTGAGATGACTGATGCACAGTATAAGAATCTGATGATTTGGCATCGTGGTTTGGCCGTTCCAGCTGCCCGCAATACCACGACCGAGGACTTTAAGAAAGGAAAAGAACTCTTCACTCAGATTGGTTGCGCAGCTTGTCATCGTCCTTCTTGGCAGACAGGTGATGATCATATCCAAGACCCTGCCAAGTTCTTCACGTCCGACAGCGATATGCCCCGTTATCCACATCAGAAGATATGGCCTTACACCGATTTCGTGCAGCACCGTCTTTGGATGAAGAATGATATTCGCACGGGCTGGTGTCGTACTACTCCATTGTGGGGACGTGGACTGGCAGCCAAGTGTGGTAGTGGTGTAGAGCGCCTGCACGACTGCCGTGCCCGTAATGTGAAGGAGGCTATCATGTGGCATGGATGTAAGAAAGAGGGTGGAACAAGTGATGCCTATAACAGTGTTGTAAAGTTCCGAAACCTATCGAAGAAAGAACGTGACCAAGTTGTATTTTTCATTGAATCCATTTGATAAATCGTAAATTGTAAATTGTCAAATAGTAAATTGAAAAGGCTTATAATTACCCTATACATACTCATCATAGTGTGTATAGGGTTTGCCACTGTTGTTGAGAAATATCGTGGCACTGCATTTGTTGGTGAACATATCTATGGTGCCTGGTGGTTTTCTGCCTTGTGGGCAGTGCTTACGGTTGCTTCCCTTGCCTATATCATGAAGCAGCATTTATACAAGCGCATGGCAGTCATGTTGCTGCACCTGTCATTTGTGGTGATTTTAGTGGGCGCATTTGTTACTCATCTTACTGCCCAACGTGATACTATTCATTTGCGTGTAGGAATTCCCTATCATCTTACGTCTTCCTCTCAAATTACGCTCAAGGAGTTTCGTATCATCAACTATCCTGGTACTGATGCGCCCCTTGACTACCAGAGTGTCATCCTTCATGGCAACGAACAAGTGCTTGTTTCCATGAATAAGGTTGGGAACATAGATAACTACCGTCTGTTCCAACAGAGCTATGACTCCGACGGAGCTGGTGTTTCACTGGGTGTTAGTTATGATCCCTATGGTATTGCCATCACTTATTTTGGGTATCTCATGCTCCTCATAGGCATCATCGCCACCTTGTTATCACGTCATACCCAGATGCGTTCACTTTATCGTAAAGCAATGCGTCCGATGGCACTACTATTCACTATACTCTATTCACTATTCACTAGCGCAGCGCCCCTGCCAGTTGTTGACAAGGATATCGCTCATCGTATGGGCTCCATCCAAGTGCTTTACAACAATCGCATCTGTCCGCTCAACACCGTTGCCACCGACTTCACGATGAAGATGACGGGCAGTGCTTCGTGGAAAGATTATTCTGCTGATGAGGTGTTCTTCAGTTGGATGATATACTATATGCCGTGGGAGAAAGAGTTACTTCTTAATAATCCCAAGAAAAAAGGTGCCGAGGATAGGAAAGCTGTGGTGGAGATGTTCTATAATGGACAATTCACCAAGATATTTCCCTATCGTATCGGTCATGCTGTTAACTGGTATTCCCCAGGTGGTCAGGTGTTGCCAAGGGAAATCCCTGTGAAGGAACAGTTCTTTATCAAGCAGTCGATGGACTTTCTGACGGAGGCTATTGTTACAGGTCAGCGTGACCGAGCCTTTGAAATCATAGCGAAGATAAAGCTCTTTCAGCGCGACATGATTGGCGATGTGTTGCCCAGTGAGAACAGGACTCAAGCAGAACTCTTCTATAACAAACTTCGAAGCATCAAGTTCCCTGTACTCATTACCGCACAACTCGGCTTGCGCTGGTGGCTCAGTGGACATATACCCCTTAGCAACGGCTATGAAACAATGCTCTTTATGGCGTGGGTATTGTTGGTACTGACGATAGTCCTTTTCCGCAAGTTCCGCTTTTTCTTGTGGATTGGACCGCTTGCTGCATGCTGTTGTCTGCTAGTGGCAATGATGACTGGAAGTGGTTCGCAGATTACTCCGCTCATGCCCGTGCTCCAGTCACCCTTACTCTCTGTCCATGTAATGACGGTCATGTGTGCCTATGCTCTGTTTGCCCTGCAAATGATGCTGGGCATCTATGCCCTCTACTGTTCACTGTTCACTATTCACTATTCACTAGAAAGAGTCACCGCTCTTTCGCAACTCTTGCTCTATCCTGCCATTTTCCTGCTTACCATTGGTATCTTTTTGGGTGCCGTTTGGGCGAATGTGTCATGGGGAAATTACTGGTCATGGGACCCTAAGGAATCGTGGGCTCTCATCACCCTGATGATTTATGCCATACCGCTGCATAAGGCATCCATAGGGGTATTCAACAAACCTCGCTTTTACCATATCTATATGATAAGCGCTTTCCTTGCAGTACTCATCACCTATTTTGGCGTGAATTTCATATTGGGAGGAATGCACAGCTATGCATAAAAATAAATAGTATCTGCTTTGTTGCTAACGAAATTTAAGCTTGTTGCCAATGAAAGTAACTCTCGCTTCAAACGAAAACGAATCTCGTTCTCAACGAAAGTTACTCTTGTTCGGCAGGTACAAGTTTGTTTTCACAGACCAGTGTAACCTGACTTTTAGTTATTGGAATAGACCTTCTTGCCCTCGAAGTAGGTTGCTGTTGGCTTGGTCGAGTGGATTTCTGTCACTGGACAGGTCAGAACGTCCTGGTTGAGGAGCAGGAAGTCGGCATATTTACCCGTTTTGATGCTGCCTCGCTCCTCTTCGATAAACATCTGCTTGGCGCAGTTGATGGTCATGGCAGTGAGGGTCTGCTCACGGGTGGCTAGTTCCTCAGGCCACCAAGGCGTGCCATTCTCGGACCAAAGTACACCCGTCACGGCTATCTCCATGATGCCGAACGGATCGTCGGGACTGCCGCTCAATGCAGGATAGTCTGAGTGGATACTTACAGGGATGTTGTTGTCGAAGTATGACTTAAAGGGATAAGACTTGTCTTCCTGACCTGCAGGAACCATGGTCTTCAGAATCTCAACCGCACCAGTCGGCATGTGATGCCAAGTCACACCCGAGGTCACATAAATGTTGTGGTCGGCCATACGCTTGTAATCCTCATCATTGACGTTACGCACGTGTACCAGCGTATTGCGCATCTCGTCCTTTCCACCATTGATGAAGGCGTTGACGACTTGACTGACGCCCTTGTTTCCCATGACGTGAATGTGGATGGTCAGACCTTGGGCATTGGCCTTGCGCGTCAGTTCAGTCACCTCCGCTTCCGTCCAGTTGGCAATGCCCTGGTGTCCGTCGGGATAGAGGGGATCTACGATGGCCGTACCGGCTTCTACACCACCGTCGAAGAGCAGCTTAATCCATCTGGGCATGACGCGCTTGGAAGCGAACTTCTTGGCATCGACGGCTCTACCCAGCGCCTCGTCCATATCCATCCAACTCTCAATCTCGTAGGGCAGTCCTAATACAAAGTTCAGTTTGCCGGCCTGGTCCATCTGCTGGGCTGCCTGATAGTAATTGGTGTTTACGAAATAGTTGCCCCAGCCGCCGTGGTACATGGTGTAGCCCACTGATGCCAGATATTGGTTGATTTCGACCAAGTTAGACAAAGCTCTGTCGAGGGTATAGAGGTTGTCGTTGTCCAGGAAGGAGCGCAGGTAGGTCTGGGCTTGTTCTTTCATCAGACCTGTGGGCATGCCGTTTCCATCAACCACAATCTCGCCGCCGCGCAGGGTGGTCATGCCGGCAGTACCGTCTTCGTTGATGATGCCAGCCTTTTTCAGCAAGATGGTATTACCCAATGCCTTATGACATTCCTCGTCCAAGAAGTACATGGGGATATCGCTGCAGATGGCATCCAGGTCCTCACGGGTAGGCATCGGGTCGAAACTCTGGAGGCGCCAGCCTTGGCCGAAGATGGAGGTTGCGCCTTCAGCCCTGGCCTTCTGGACCGCAGCGGGCACGATTTCCTTCAGGAACTGCTCCGTAGTAACATCCAACCCAATCATCGTGCCGATGGTCTTGAGGGCATAGCCCAGCATGTAGTGAGCGTGGCCGTTGCCGCAGCCAGACATCACAAGGCCCTTTCCGCTATAGTCCACCACCTCGGTCTTACTTTCTTCAATAAAGTCTTCGGCACCTGCCTTGTCGCCTACATAGACGTACTTGCCATCCTTCACGGCAAATGCCTCTACAATCTGGTTATTCTCAGAGGTAAAGATCTTGCCATAGACCACCAAGTCGGCACCAGTCTTTTCGTCACTACCTGGGTTGTCATTCGCTGCGCAGCCGGCAATCATGCCCATACCCAAAATCACACCGATGCAAAAAAACATCTTCTTCATACTTTTACTTGTCTGTTTCATTTCATTAAATTTAAGAGATTAGAAGTATTGCAAAGATAAGAAAACTTACCCAACAAAAAAAGCCCTGATTGCTTTGCCAATCAGGTTTTGTGATTTTTGAGACTCTTTTTGTGAATTTTGAGAGTCGGACCGCTAACTTACTTGTTGTTTCGCATCCAGTCAGTTACAGACTGACCCATGCGCTGCTTGAAGGCAAGTGCGAAAGTGCTATAACTCCGGTAGCCGCTATCAATTGCCAGCTGTTTGGCTGATAAGGAACATTTGGTAGCAATGGACTTGCGATAGAGACTGACGAAATGATTGATGCGCAGATCGTTGATATAGGCATTGTAAGTGATGCCCTGATTAGTGAAATAGTTAGTAAGATAGGTGCGATTAGTTCCAACGGCTTTGGAAAGCTGCGAGAGATTCAAATCGTGTTGTAAGTAGAGTTGTGTCTCTATGCAATGTTGCTTTAGCAAAAGCCCGATGTTCTTTGCTGGCAAAGTGGCCAAGGCCGGGCGGTCTTGGGATACGGGCTCAATCAAATCTACGGAAAGGCTCTGCTGTTGCGAGATACTCAGGTCGCTTAGCGTCTCGACACGCCACAAGAGATAGCCAATCAGCACAATGACGATTAGCTGAAGGAGATATTCGTACGACAACCCCTCGCCACTTAACGCATAGATACAGAACGCCAACAGAATGATGGCCAGCACCACGAAACTCTGCCACACCTCCTTGTGCTCCAGATCGACATAGTTATCGCGCAACCAGCAACCGTATTGTCGCAACGCGCGAACCATATATATGATTAAGCCCGTGCTCATCAAAAGCAAATAGCCAATTAACACTGGGACAAGGGCTTCGCTACGGGTGGCAACACTCCACACCATGCCTACAACAAGTGGCACTACCATCACGGCAACAGGCCACAAAGGTCGCCGGCGGTCTTGAAGCATAGTAAACAATACGATGATTGCTAAAGGAAAAAAAGTGATGCTGTCAATCAATCCGCCTATCAGGTCAGTCATCATTATATCCTCGTCTGAGGTGAGGAAAAATGTTGGCCCCATATACCATATATGATTCACAACGAATACTGCTAGGAAGGCTGCAACCCAACGACGCAGGCGTGCAGGCGGTGTAACGCCAGGGGCAATAGCATTACCCCTACGGAACAGCAGATAACAACTTGTCAGCATAGCCGTAGTTGTTACAGCTGCATAAAGCATTATATAGAGCGTATCTTCCCGAAGTTGATCGTACATGGTGGAATGTTGTTTAATCTTGCTGCAAAGATACATTATTTTTCCATCACAGCAAGTATTTCACTCAGAAATATTTCAAAAGATACTCACCATACTCACCCAACAAGCCTCAAATGCCGATGTGCATTGAGTTTGGCGTGGGTGAGTATCTATAAAAGACACTCACCTAGTGACTCACCTAGTGACTCACCCGCAAATGTATAGATATACAGCATTGGAATGAACGGAACATTCAAGGGGAATTAGCAACTAAAATTCGATAAAACAAAAACGGCAGGTTCCTGAGTGGGAGCCTGCCATTATTCTTTTTCTGCGAATGATTATTCTACAGCTATGAGTTCTCTGCCTATTTTATGAAGCCCTTCTACGATGCGACGACGCTGTTCTGGGCGAGGCTTCTTCAAGCCATTGGCGTAGTGGCTGAGTTGATGTTGGTTGATGCCTGACACGCGACTGATGGCTGCAATAGATGCATAAGGGGAACACATCTGCAATAGGGCAGCTGTATCCAAATGGTATTCGAATTCGTAGTCGCCATCGCGTAACCATTGAGGCACTTCGTCGCCATCTGCAATCATTCCCTCTACGTGAAATTGAAGGGTGGCCTTCACCTCATCAATCAATTCGTCGTATGATTTTGCAGTTACCACCACAGCACCAGGCACATTGTCGCTCAGCGCTGCACCATAATTCTTATCACACCAAGATACGTTTACAACAATTTTTTCCATAGTCTTACCTTTTATTTCCAACCTGCCTGTTTCCAAATACTATTCAAGAGAAATTGGCTTAACACCTCATTCTTTATATAATGCTGTAAAGGTAATAAAAAGAATACCATTTTCAAAGAAAAACCAGAGAAAAAGTATTCGTTTTAATACTCTTTAAGAATGTATACATATTATCAAAGAGACTCACCATATTCACCCAACAAGCCTCAAATGCCGATGTATAAAGGGATTGACGATGGTGTATAGTTGCTCAAACACTACACCATCACTACACCAACACTACACCCAAGGTTTTTAGAAGTCGATTCAAGGTCTTGGTGAATGGTATGGTGTATAGTTCGGAAACTATACACCATGCGCAAACGCCCTGTGTATCGTGGTTTGCGGGGCGTTTGGTGTATAGGGGGATAGTTTTTGCAAATAATGACAGCTGAGCAATCAGCGGAGTAACTTTTGACATCGTCTCCAAAGGCTTCTCGCATCGTCTCGAGTGGCTCCTGACATGCTGCCGAGCCTATGGAGACGATGTGAGTATAGGCTACTCGCATAATAAATATAGGCTCCGCACCATGTGAGAAGCCTATATGTGCATCGAACATATCGTATATGTTTGACATACATAACGTATATGTATGACATACATAGCCTATATGTTTAATCCATTTCTTGGATTTACGATTTATACCTTATTATTTAATATATTCAGAGAAGTCTGTCAACTTCATGTCGCCCTTGCGAGCCAATGTGTCGTGCATAGCGAAGGCGGCAGGCAGGTTATGACGGGTCTGTCCCATCTTCGCAATCTTCAGGTAATCCCACAACAACTGCTTGTAGTCAGGATGTGCACAATTCTCGATGATGCACTCTGCACGCTGGATGGGACCCTTGCCACGCAGGTCGGCAATACCCTGCTCGGTTACGATGATGTTCACGTCGTGCTCTGAGCTGTCCTGATGGCTTACGAAAGGTACGATAGACGAGATAACACCACCCTTAGCCACAGAAGGACAAGTGAAGATAGAGAGGTATGCGTTGCGGATGAAGTCGCCCGAACCACCGATACCGTTCATCATCTTCACACCACTGATGTGGGTAGAGTTCACGTTACCATAGAGGTCGGCCTCAATAGCGGTATTGATGGCAATGACACCTAAGCGACGAATAATCTCAGGAGAGTTTGATATCTCACTCTGGCGCAGGGTCAGGTGGTTCTTGAAGTAGTCCATGTTGTCGTAAACCTGCAGCAAGCACTCGTTAGATACGGTGAGTGAGCAAGCCGAAGCGTCTTTCACACGTCCGTTGAGCATCATGGCTACAACACTATCCTGAAGTACCTCGGTATAGATGTTGAAGTCGGGCACGTGCTTGTCCTGACCCAGAGCACCGAGGATAGCGTTGGCCGTTGAACCTACACCACTCTGCAAGGGCAGGAACTCCTTGGGGATACGACCCTTGTGCATCTCCTCAACAAGGAACTCAGCTGTCAGGAATCCAATCTTATCAGTAACGGGGTCACTGTCCTTGAAGGAACGGGCCTCGTCAGGGATGTTGCACTCTACGACACCTACCACCTTCTCCTTGGGGATAGATACATAAGGAACACCGATGCGGTCGCCTACATGCTCAATGGGGATAGCCTTACGGTAAGGAGGATCCAGAGGCTCATAAACGTCGTGGATGAACTTGGCATTGGGGTTATGGAAGCTGTTCAACTCCAGGATGACGTGCTTAGCCAGACGGGCTGCTGTGGGAGAAATACCACCAGCGGCAGTCAGATAGACATGATAATCGTTACCCACCTCTTCAATGTCGCACACTTCGAGGATTGCCCAATCCAAAGGACCGTAGAAACCATAGCGCAACTCCTGTGCCATGTGACTCAGGTGCAGGTCGTTGTAGGGAATCTCACCAGCATTTACATGCTTGCGGAAATCGGGGTTGGTGGTGTAGGGGGCACGATAGAGGATAGCCTGCGCATTAGCCAGGTCACCATCTGTCGACTGTCCTGTAGAAGCACCCGTGAAGATTGCCACTTTGAACTCACGTCCAGCCTCATGCTCTGCAATGGCAAGCTTGGCCAGTTCCTTGGTTGTTGCCTTGGCCACACCAGCAGGTGTGAAACCACTCATGGCGATGTGTTCGCCATTCTTAATCAATGCTGCAGCCTCTGCAGCTGTCATACGTGTATAAGCCATGTTAATTAACAATTTGACAATGTACTATTTACAATTTTGGTTGCAAAGATACAAAAAATAAATAAAAATGTGTAACTTTGCAGCGTTTTTAATAAAAATGTTATGGAATCAAGATTGGTAATATACAATACGCTGACGCGCCAGATGGAGCGTTTCGAGCCTTTACACGCCCCTAATGTGGGCATGTATGTATGCGGTCCTACGGTCTATGGTGACCCCCATTTGGGACATGCCCGCCCTGCCATCACCTTCGATCTGCTGTTTCGTTATCTGAAGCATCTGGGCTATAAAGTGCGCTATGTACGCAACATTACGGATGTAGGCCATTTGGAGCATGATGCCGACGAGGGCGAGGACAAGATTGCCAAGAAAGCCCGTCTGGAGCAGTTGGAACCCATGGAGATTGCCCAGTACTACACCAACCGCTACCATCAGTATATGGATGCGCTGAACGTATTGCGCCCCTCTATTGAGCCACATGCTACAGGTCATATCATCGAGCAGCAGCAGTTGGTGCAGCAGATTCTGGACAACGGCTTTGCCTACGAGAGCAATGGTTCTGTTTATTTCGATATCGAGGCTTACAACAAAAAGTTCAAGTATGGTATTCTCAGCGGACGTTCGCTGGAGAATATCAAGGACGAGAGTCGTGAACTGGCTGGTGTGGGCGAGAAGAAGAATCAGGCCGACTTTGCCTTGTGGAAGAAAGCTCAGCCCGAACATATTATGCGCTGGCCAAGTCCTTGGAGCGACGGTTTCCCCGGATGGCACTGCGAATGTACGGCGATGGGTCGTAAGTACTTGGGCGAGATGTTCGACATCCATGGTGGTGGTATGGACTTGGTGTTCCCCCACCATGAGTGTGAGATTGCTCAGGCACAGGCTTCGATGGGTCATCCTGCCGTGAAGTATTGGATGCATAACAATATGCTGACCATCAACGGCAAGAAGATGGGCAAGTCATACAATAACTTCATTACCCTAGAGCAGTTCTTTACGGGTAACCATCCGTTGTTGGAGAAAGCCTATTCTCCTATGACCATCCGTTTCTTCATTCTGTCGGCACACTATCGCGGCACCGTAGATTTCTCGAATGAGGCACTGGTAGCTGCTGAGCGCGGACTGGAGAAGTTGCTCAATGCCATCAACGATCTGGAGCGCGTACAGGCTTCTGCTGAGTGCGACGCTGAGACCAAGAAGGTGGTGACGGAACTCCGTCAGAAGTGCTATGACGCCATGAACGAAGACCTTGCTACGCCTCAGGTTATCAGCAACCTTTTCGAGGCATGCACGGTTATCAACAAGCTCGTAGATCACAAGGGCACTATCTGTGCCGACTGCCTGAAGGAACTGAAGGACACCATGCACCTCTTCGCCTTCGACATCCTCGGACTGAAAGCAGAGAAGAGTGGTTCGAACGATGCCCGCGAGGAAGCCTTCGGCAAGGTGATGGACATGGTACTTGAACTGCGTGCCAAGGCCAAGGCCAACAAGGACTGGGCAACCTCTGACAAGATTCGCGACGAGTTGGCTGCTGCTGGCTTCGAGGTGAAGGACACCAAGGACGGTGTGACGTGGAAGCTTAATAAGTGAAAAGTGAAAAGTGAAAAGTGAAAAATTTGCTTCCGCTCAATTAAGGGAAAATAATTTTTCGGAACAAAAAAAGGAAGCCTACTCGTTGTAGTAGGCTTCTTTTGTCATATAAAGGGCTACCATGTCGCTCCACATCTCGTCGGCAGGCATATAGACCAGTCCGCCATGAGGCTGGTCGGTGCCCCACGAGTTCTTCATCACATAGTAACGTTGCTTTTGGGAGTCGTGGGCCAGTCCGACAATAGACATCGCGTGTCCCCGACTTTCCCAGCAGACGGGATGACGGTGCTGCAGGGCGCGGTCGGTGTGCGCCTTGAGCGTGTCGAGTGGAATGTTCAGCAGACGGTTGTGCTCCCAGTTGTCGGGCACAGGCACCTCCACCTTTTTATAATAAGGAGAGTCTGGCCAGCAGGTCAGGGAGAGGTATTCGTCAGGAGCGCATACGGAATGGGCAAATTCCTTGGGCGTATATCTGGCTCCCAACATAAACACCCACTTGGGGGTAGACAATTCTTTGGTGGCATCATCAGGCAGAACATCGTAGCCTACGACACCATCGTGTTGCAGTATGTTCAGCGCAGTCTGTCCCATAGCTCTTTGATTGTTACGCTTCAGCATCCTTCCCACATAGACGGCAGACAGGTTGACGGAGTCGCCACGCAGGATGTGTTCCGTTTCGATGGTTGCCAGCATGGCATAAGCCCAGCACAACTGCGATTGCCCTTGATCCTTGATGGGAGTCATGGGTAACAGCACATCGTGTACATACTCTTTGGGCGGGCGGTCGCTGCATCCCGTGAGCAGTAATGCCACCACCATGAATACAACAGACCGTATCTTCATTCTGCGACGGGCTCCAGTTTGATGTAGAAGAGGTTGACGCTCTTATCTTTCGTCAACTCGTAACTG
>OCTX012183621.1_pt1 | contig 11672 bp, 7 predicted proteins | sample 1539691 | NCBI WGS metagenome assembly OCTX01 (sample SAMN02144231, study PRJEB22623) | gut metagenome | biome: sheep rumen | host: Ovis aries | place: New Zealand | reverse complement strand
TGCAGCACATCCGGCTACGGCCGAAGGCATTTGCCGGCAGAACGACATCCGCTATATAGAGGTCCGCGACATGCAGCATCTGCAACGGGCAATGGACACCTTACTGTATATGGATAGCGACCGTCCAGTCCTTTTGGAAACCTTCACAGATGCCGCTACTGACGAGCGTGCCATGAAGGATTACTACAGTTCGCTCTCGCATTAGAACTTGAAACTGCTGCCGCCTACGAACTCACGCATGATGCTCGTAGGCGGTATCTCTTTGTCGGATACCGGCAGGAAGTAATGGATGAACTTTAGCAGCCTGTGGGCCTCGGCATATTCAGGACAGTTGCGGGGTACCGACTGCAGAATGATGTCAGCATGGGTACGCAGCACGGCAAACTCAATGTTCAGCGCCGAGTTGAACATTACGTCGGCCGTTTCCTGATAGGGGAATATCCACTGGTCTTCGGCTTCGCACACGTTCTTCCACTGGCTGATGGTTTCGCGGGCGGTGAAAGCCCCCTTGTTGTAGTCTCGAATGATGCGGCGCAGCAGCCGGTTGTCGCGTACAGGAATCCAGTTATGGTCGTCGAGTGAGATACTGGTCAGTGCCGAGATGTATATCTTGTACTTCATCGAGTCGTCAATCTTCTTTGTCAGCAGGGGATTCAGCGCATGGATGCCCTCAATGATGAGCACCGTGTCATTCGACAGTTTGAGCTTCTTGCCGTTCCACTCGCGCAGACCGGTGGAGAAGTTGTACTCCGGCACCTCTACACGCTCGCCGTCCATCAGCCGTTGCAGATGGTCTTCCAACAGCGCATACTCCACGGTCTCTATGTTGTCGAAGTCGTAGTCGCCGTTGGGCAGCTTCGGGGTGTCCACACGGTTCACAAAGTAGTCGTCGGTCGATACCGACAGCGGGCGCAGACCGCATGCCAGCAGCTGTACCGACAGACGCTTGCAGAACGTCGTCTTGCCCGACGATGAGGGCCCCGTGATGAGGATAATGCGCACGGGGTGCTCCTTCTGGTGGAAACGCGTGTTGATGTCCTCGGCTATTTGTACTATCTTCTTTTCCTGCAGGGCCTCGCTGACCTGTATCAGTTCCGAGGCGTAGCCGCGCTGTATGGCGCGGTTGACATCGCCGGCATTCGACAGACGCATGATGATGTCCCAGCGTGTCTTCTCGGCAAACATCCCGAAGGTCTTGGGCATGTCCACCTTCTCGGCCACTTTCGACGGGTCGTTCCAGTCGGGCACACGCAACAGCAGTCCCTGTTCGTAAAGCTCCAGGTCCCACACCGTGATATATCCGGCCGAGGGCACCAGCGGACCGTAGTAGTAGTCTACAGTATCGCCCAGCGTGTAGTAGTCGGTATAGGCCTGGCCACTGGTCTCCAGCAGTTTCACCTTGTCTGAGAATCCGCGCTCGCTGAACACGCGTATGGCTTCTTCTATGGGTACCTGTGTTCGGCGGAAGGGCATGTCCAGGGCAATGATTTCCTGCATGCGCGTTTTGATATGCTCTACGTCGTCCGACGTCAGCGTGTCGTTATGGCGTTTCTTGAAGTTACAGTAGTAGCCTCGGCTCAGCGAGTGCTCAATAAACAGTTTCGAGCCGGGAAAGAGGTCCTGCGTGGCCTTGTAGAGCACGAAGCTGAGGCTGCGTACGTAGACGCGGTGGCCACTGCCCTCGCGGGCATCCAGAAACTCTACGTCGCGGTTCTGGTAGACGCGGAACTTCAGTCCCTGCGACACATTGTTCACCTTTGCCGACACCACGGGGTAGGGCAGCCGGATGTCGTCCTGAAACTCCTGATAGATGTCGAGCAGCGACGTGCCCTCTTGAAACGATTTCGTCACTCCCGTATTCTTGCAGCGTATCTGTAGCATATCTGTCGAGCTTTTAGGTTTACGGATGCAAAGATAGTGAAAAAACCTCTAATGGCCAACCTCTTCTTCAATAATATTTAGTACCTTTGCGGGAAAAACCAGAATAACGTATGGAAAAGAGACAGTGGAAAGAGATTAGGAAGTTCGAAGAGATACGCTTCGAAGAGTATGAGGGCATCGCCAAGATTACCATCAACCGTCCGCGCTATCGCAACGCCTTTACACCGCGGACGACGCTGGAGCTGAGCCAGGCCTTTGCCCAGGTGCGCGAGATGCAGCGCATCCGCGTGGTGTTGCTCACGGGTGCCATGAGCGAGGTGCCTGAAGGACAACGGCCGGAGGATGTCAAGCATGCCTTCTGCTCAGGTGGCGACATGCATGTAAAGGGCCGCGGCGGCTATATCGACGACGAGGGTGTGCCCCGCCTGTCGGTGCTCGACGTGCAGATGCAGATACGCCGTCTGCCTAAACCTGTCATTGCCATGGTCAACGGCTATGCCATCGGCGGCGGTCACGTGCTGCACCTGGTGTGCGACCTGACCATAGCGTCCGAGAATGCCATCTTCGGACAGACCGGTCCCAAGGTGGGGTCGTTCGACGCGGGCTTCGGCTCGAGCTATCTGGCGCGCATCGTAGGCCAGAAGAAGGCTCGCGAGATATGGTTTATGTGCCGTCAGTACACCGCACAGGAGGCGCTACAGATGGGCATGGTCAACAAGGTGGTACCGCTGGCTGACTTGGAGGACGAGTGCGTCAGCTGGGCCCGACAGATGATGCTCCATTCGCCTCTGGCACTGCGCATGATAAAGGCCGGACTGAACGCCGAGCTGGACGGCCAGGCCGGCATACAGCAGCTGGCAGGCGACGCCACCATGCTCTACTACTTTCTCGATGAGGCCCAGGAGGGCGGCCGTGCCTTCCTGGAGAAGCGCAAGCCCGACTTCGATAAATACCCGCAGATACCGTAAGACAGAGTAACTGATTTAAGACATAATAACAGATTAACAATTTAAAGACATAGTAACAGATTAACAGATAAAGACAGAGTAACATAATAACAGATTAAAGACATAGTAACATATTAACAGATTAAAGACAGAGTAACATAATAACAAATAAAATTGTTTATGATGGATATTGAATTGATGATACGTACGGTCATGCAATGCTCTAAGAATATACGCAGTCATTTGGGGCCGGGATTCTTGGAGACGGTATATAAGAATGCCATGCTGGTGGAACTGAGAAAGCAAGGCTTGGCGTATCAGGTGGAGATGCCTATCAACGTCTATTACGAAGGCGTTCTGGTGGGCGAGTTCAAGGCCGATATTGTTGTGGAAGACATGCTGATATTGGAGCTGAAAGCCGTCAACTCCTTGCACATGGCACATGAGGTTCAACTGGTAAACTATCTTACAGCCACAGGTATAGACAACGGACTGCTTATCAATTTCGGCTCAGAAGAACTGCAGTTCAAGCGCAAATACCGCATCTACCGCAAACGATTCACCTAACCCCACCTCTAAATATGTTACTACGATGTCTTCAATCTGTTACTATGTTACTATGTCTTAAACCTGTTATTATGTTACTATGTCTTTAAAGTTACTATGTCTTCAACGTTACTCCGTCTTCAATCTGTTATTATGTTACTATGTCTTTAAAGTTACTATGTCTTAAACCCGATACAATTCAATAATATATTATGATGTCAATAAAAGTAAATATAGAGGAGCGTCAGCTCCATTTCCGCCAGCCTGCCGGCACCAGCCGTGGCGTGTACACCGAGCGCCGTATATGGCTTGTCACGATGTCCGATGGAGAGCGGACAGGAGTAGGGGAGTGTGCTCCACTGCCAAAGCTCAGCTGCGACGACATCTCCGATTACGAGTCGGTCCTGCGTCGTTTCTGCGACATCGTGCAGCAGACCGGCCAGATACCCTATGACGACCTGCGCGACTACCCCTCCATGCTCTTCGGGCTGGAGACGGCATGGCTCTCGCTCCACGCAACGCCGCACACTCAGAGCGAGAATGCAACGCCACACTCGCAAGGCGGGCTCCCCCAGTTCTTCGATACCCCTTTCAGCCGTGGCGAGGAGGGCATACCCATCAACGGGCTGGTGTGGATGGGTACCTTCGACGAGATGCGCCAGCGCATAGAGCAGAAGCTGGAGCAAGGCTTCCGCTGCATCAAGCTGAAGATTGGTGCCATCGACTTCGACTCCGAGCTGACCCTGCTCAAGCAGATACGCCAGCGCTTCGGACCCCTTGACGTCGAGCTGCGCGTCGATGCCAACGGAGCCTTTACGCCAGACGAGGCGCTCTACCGGATGGAGCTGCTGTCACAGTACGCCCTGCACTCCATCGAGCAGCCCATACGTGCCGGACAGTGGGGCATGCTGTCCGACCTCTGCCGCGAGTCGCCGCTGCCCATAGCACTTGACGAAGAGCTCATCGGCGTCAACGACCCGGAGCAGAAGCGCCAGCTGCTGAACATCATACGGCCACGCTACATCGTGCTCAAGCCCTCGCTGCACGGCGGCATGGCAGGCTGTCGCGAGTGGATAGACATAGCCCGTAGCATGCAGATAGGCTCATGGATAACGTCAGCCCTCGAGAGCAACGTCGGACTCTCTGCCATCGCCCAGTTCTGCAGCCACGTCTACGGTCCTGCCATCAGCCGCCCGCAAGGACTGGGCACCGGACAGCTCTTTACCGACAACATACCCATGCCCCTGGAAATACGTAATGCCCGCCTATGGATCTCCAGTCATTCATAGCCCAGTGGCACGACTCCAGTCCCACGCTGCTGGTACATACCAGCGGCTCCACGGGTCGTCCCAAGCCCATGCTCGTCGAGAAACGCCGCATGCAGGCCTCGGCGCGCATCACCTGTCGGTTCTTAGGACTGCACGAGGGCGACAGTGCACTGCTCTGCATGCCCCTCGACTACATAGCGGGCAAGATGATGGTGGTGCGCGCACTGACCTGCGGACTCCGTCTGGTCAGCGTCGAACCCAAAGGCACCCCTGAGTGGGACGGCGCCATCGACCTTGCCGCCATGGTGCCCCTTCAGGTCTATAACCTGCTGAACGACCCCTCGGGCCGACAGCGACTCCGTCAGGTGCGCCACCTCATCATCGGCGGTGGTGCCGTCCACGACGACATGGCGCGCCAGCTGGCCACCTTCCCCAACCATGTGTGGAGCACATACGGCATGACGGAGACGCTGTCGCACATCGCCCTAAGGCCGCTTAACGGCCCCGACGCCTCCCCGTGGTACACCCCCTTCCAGGGCGTCACCCTCGCGCAGGATGCCGACGGCTGTCTCGTCATTGACGCCCCGGCCGTCCACGACGGGCCGCTGCAGACCAACGACATTGCCGAGCTACGTCCCGACGGCCGCTTCCGCATCCTCGGACGTCGCGACAACGTCTGCTGCTCCGGAGGCATCAAGATACAGATAGAACAGGTAGAGCAGCTGCTGCACCCGCATCTCGCTCAGCCCTTCCTGGTCAGCAAGACCCCTGACGACCGTCTGGGCGAACAGCTGGTGCTGCTCACCCAGGATGCCGACCTCGACGCCGTGCGCCGCATCTGCCGTGACGTGCTGCCACGCTACTGGCAGCCACGGCGCTTCCTTCACGTCGACGCCATACCCCTCACCGACACCGGGAAACCCGCCCGCGCACAAGCCGCAGCTCTTTTTTTATGAAAAAGCTGGTTCCACTCTGCCTCCATAAAATAGAATGGAGATAGAATGGAGGTAGAATGGAGATAGAATGGAGGTAGAATGGAACCAAAATGGAGCCAAAGTGGAACCAACATGGAACCAGACCATGAAAAGAATCCCAGAAGCGGGGTAAAACTTCTGGGATTCTTTTAGAAAGTCGTTTTATTTTGTTTTAGTATAAGGGTTGTACCCTGGGTTCTGCCCGAACTCCTCGCCGTTCTCTATCTTGTCGAGGAAGTCGGTGGGGATGGGCCACAGGTAGTTGTGCTCATCGACGGGCTGGTCGAAGCGCATGGAGGGGTTGTGTCCCTTGAGGTAGTCCACCAGATGGCGGGTACGCTTCAGGTCGAACCAGCGCAGCCACTCGCCGCAGAGCTCGCGGGCACGCTCCTCGAGAATCCATTCTATGGTCATGTCGCTGGCGCTGACCTTCATCTCGCTGGCGTTGTGGCCGGGCTTCAGGATACGGCTGGTGCGGATGCCTCGGGACTCGTCGTTGATGATAGAGGCGGCCTCGGTGGGGTTGCCCATGGCAATCTGTGCCTCGGCAGCGATGAGCGGCATCTCGGCATAGCGGAAGATGGGCACGTCGGCATAGCCCACCTGTGCGTTGGCGGCGGTGAGCAGGAAGGTGCCGTTGGGGTCGCGGTCCCAGATGCGATACTTGCGGAAGCGGGGGAACGAGGTGTATACCCATGCCGACGAGGGATAGTCGTCGCCGTTCTCGCCGTTGAGGTCGCGGATGCGGGCACCGCCCATCGGGGTGACCTTGCCTGCACGCAGGTCGTAGATCATGTCGGCGCTGACCACGGCAATGCCTTGCTGGGCATACGCCTCACGCTCGGCAGCGGTCATGGCCTTGCGGGTGATGATGAGGGCCGTCTCGCCCTTCTTGCGGGTCTTGCCTACGAGGGTCTTTGAGTTCTGATAGTTGGTGACGGCCTGCTCCTCGTTCCATGTCCAGCTGTCGGCACTGACGGGGAACTCCTCCTGGAAGAGCACGTCGTAGCGCAGGTCCCAGTCCTTGTAGAGGTTGAGCAAATAGTAGGTAGGACAGAGCAGCACGCTCTCGCGCGGATACTCCCAGTTGGTAGCGGTCTGGGTGTTGCCGAAGCGGTTGAGCAGACGTGGCGACCAGTACATGTGGAGTCGGTTGGGGTTGCCGGAGTTGGCATTGAGCGACGAGTTGCTGGAGTGGGTCACAACGAAGAGATACTCGGAGTTGGTCTTGTTGTTCTTGGCCTGCCATATCTCGTCGTAGGTGGGATAGAGCTTGATGCCCAGCGACGACATGTTGTCCATGACGTACTTGGCGGCGTCGTAGGCCTTCTGGTAGAAGGCGCGCTGCTCGCTGCTGCCCTGCGACTCGTACTGGGCACGCGACAGGGCCACACGGGCCAGCAGGGCGTAGGCGGCCTTCTTGGTGGCACGCCCCACATGGCCCTTGTAGGGCTCTACCTGCAACATCTTGGTGGCAGCCTCGGCGTCGGGGATGATCACCTCGTCGTAGATTACCTTACGGTCGGTGCGCTGCGACGAGAAGGTGGGCGAGCTAGTGCCGTGGGTGCGCATCTCGATGTCGCCAAACCACTCTACCAGCCACCAGTAGGCGTAGGAGCGCATGAAGCGGGCCTCGCCCTCGAAGTCGGCGCGTGTGTCGTCCTTGAGGCCCTCGGTAGAAGGCAGGTTGTCGAGCACGGTATTGGCCAGATTGACAATGTCGTAGACTCGGTTCCAGGCTCCCTTCACCTGACCGCGGTCGCCCTGCAGGTCAATGAAACGGGTAAGCTGCATGCCGTAGGTGTACTTGTCGGGCATGTTGGCCCAGATGTCGCCTGCACCCTCGAAGTAGAGCACGGGGTCCTCACGGCCATAGTACTTCCATCGGAAGTTGTAATACATCTGATTGACGAGACCCTCCATGCCCTGTTCGGTGGCGAAGACGGCTTCCTCGCTCTCGGAGGAGGGGTTGTACTCATCGAGGTCGCACGATGTGAGACCGACGGTGGCAGCGCCCAGAAGCAGCGCTCCCATGAAATATTTTCTGAACTTATTCATAGCTGTTGTGTCCCATTAAAAATTAACATTCAGTCCAAACGTAATGCTGCGCTGTTCGCCCTCGGGGTCGAAGTGCTTCATCCAGTCGCTCTTGACATAGCAGAAGGGGTTGTTGACGGTGGCGTAGACGCGCACCTTCTCGATGCCACCCAGTGCCTTGAGCACACTCTTGGGGAAGGTGTAGCCCAGGGCAATGCGCTTTACCTTGATGAACGACTGGTTGACATACCAGTAGGCGGTATAGCCCTTGTAGTCGTAGAAGTTGTAGTTCTGCATCAGGGCGGGGAACGAGCCACCCTCGTTGGTGCCTGCCACCCAGTAGTCCATCGTGGTGTACTTGCCACCGGTCTGGGGGTTGAAGGCGGCCAGGGGGTTGTCGCCCCAGTGGCCCCAGCGGGCGTAGATGTAGATGTTCAGGTCGAAGTCCTTGTAGCGGAAGTCGTTGTTGAAGCCGGCAAACCACTTGGGCGACTGTGAGCCTACGTAGGTGTAGTCGGTGCTCTGGTCAATCCAGCCGTCGCCGTTGATGTCGGCCACCTTGATGTCGCCGGGCTTGAACGGTGTGGTCTTGTTGGCGTCGGTGAACAGCTTGGCAGCTTCGTCGGCCTCGCTGGTCTTCCAGATGCCCTGGTAGTCGAAGGTGTAGTACGACTTGATGGGCTGTCCCACGATGAGCGTGGTGTTCTCAGGGGTGTTGTTACCCATGGTGATGCGCTCGTTGCCCTCGTAGAGCTCGAGAATCTTCTCTCGGTTGGCCGAGAAGGTCAGCGTGGAGTTCCAGCTGAAGTCCTTGGTGACGATGTTGCGGCTGTTAATGGCTATCTCGACACCGGTGTTACGGGTGGAACCGATGTTGGTATAGGTCTGGAAGGCACCGTCGTTACCTGACGTGGTGGGCAGGTTGCGGGCCATGATGAGGTCCTTGGTCTTGGTGGTGTACCAGTCGAAGGTGACGCTCAGACGATTGTTGAGCAGTACGAGGTCGAAGCCCAGGTCGAAGGTGGTCGACATCTCCCACTTGGTGTCCTTGTTGGCCACGATATAGTTGCTGCCGTCGGGCACGCCCAGCTCGTAGCGGCCCACCTGGGTGTCCTGGAAGCCGAGCTTGGTATTGTAGTACATCACACCCGACATGGTGCCGTAGACGGGAATGCCGGAGTTACCGGTGACACCGTAGGTGGCACGCAGCTTCAGGTCGTCGAGCCATGACTTCGTCTTCTGCATGAACGGCTCGTCGCTGACACGCCAGGCCAGAGCGGCAGAGGGGAACCACTCCCACTTGTGACCCTCGGCCAGACGCGAGGCACCGTCGCGGCGCAGCGAGGCGGTGAAGAGGTAGCGGCTCTTCCAGTCGTAGCTGACGCGGGCGGCATACGAGAAATTCTGTTCCTGCTCGTACATGCTGTCGTGGGTCATGTGGCCTGCGCCACCATCGTTGCTGGCCAGATTCCACCACAGGTTGGAGGCGAGCGTCTGACCGATAGAGTTGGCCCAAAGCTCGTCGTACTTACGACGGTTCCAGGTGGTCAGGGCGGTGAGGCTGAGGTGATGGTCCTCGGGCAGCTGCACGAAGCGGTAGGTCAGCACGTTGTTCCACTCGAGGTACAGACCGTTGGTCTTGGTCTCGGTGGCCGAGGTCACCTTCGTGCCGTTGTAGGTCTGTGTGGCCGAGTTGCCGGCGGTGAAATATCCGTCGTTGGAGTTGGTGATATGTGCATTCACCTGGGTGCGGAACGAGAGTCCCTCTATGGGATGAATGTCAAGATAGCCGTTGGCTACGACATTGGTGCCGTAGGTCTCGCGGCTATAGCGGTCGCCACCGAGCTTGTTGATCAGCGGGTTGACATAGCCGCCGGCGTCGAGCGGGCGTTCCACCATCTCGTTGCCAATGATATACTTGCTCGAGGCCTGGTCGTAGTAGCCGTAGGGCGAACCCAGCTGCATATCGGTGGTAGAGGCCTCCTCGTAGGCCGAACGTGTAGAGCGGTTGTGGGTGAGCTGGAAGTTGACACCGCCACTGATCCATTTGCGGATGTTGTGGTCGATGTTGGCACGCAGCGTGTAGCGGTCGTTGCCTTTGCTCTCCTTCCACTTGCTGCCGCGCTTGGCGTAGCCCACGCTGAAGCGGGCCGTGGTCTTGTCGTTACCGCCGGAGAGGGTGATGCTGTGGCGGGTGCTCCAGGTGGTAGACTTCTGCACCTCGTCCTCGTAGTTGGTCCAGGCACCGGCCTGATAGGCGGCGTAGGCCTCGGGGCTGCCACCGAAAATGGCTGCCAGGTCGTCGGCCGAGCTGGTCCATGTGCCGGCGTTCTGAGCGGCTATGCGACGGGCGTCGTACCAGTTCTGACCCTCGCGGTAGTCAGGATGCTGCTCGCGGAAGGCTCCCGTGACGAAGCCGTTATAGCTGACGTGGAAGCGGCCTGCCTCGGCCTTCTTCGTGGTGATGATGATAACACCATTGGCACCCTGCGAACCGTAGATGGCGGTCGACGAGGCGTCCTTCAGCACGTCAATGCTCTCGATGTCGTCAGGGTTCAGGTCGCTCATCGAGCCGCCCTGCACACCGTCGATAATCACCAGCGGGGCATTGTTACCGCTGATGGAGCGGTTACCACGGATGCGCAGGTCGCTGCCGTTGATGTCAAGACCCGTAATACGGCCCTGCAGGGCGGTAGCCACGTCGCTGGTGGGCGTCTGTAGGATGGCGTCGCTCTTAATCTGAGCCACCGAACCTGTCAGGTCGCGCTTCTTTACACTGCCGAAACCGATGACCACCACCTCGTCGAGGCCCATGGCGTCAGGTTCCATCTGTACCTTCATGCCATTGCTGGCCGTGAGTGTCTGCGTCTTGTAGCCAGTGTAGCTAAACTGCAACTGCTGGCCTTGAGCGGCTTGGAGGGTGAAGTCACCATTGATGTCGGTGACGCTACCGCCTGTTGCTCCGACGAATTTCACGGTGACGCCAATCATGGGTTCACCATTCTCGTCGACCACATTACCTTTAATCGCCTTGGCCTGCTGAGCGGCAGCAGGCCTGCTGGGGGTAGTCGCCGTGTCGGCCAGTGCCGTGGCGGGCACTAACAAAGCAGCTACCATGCCATAAGCCAGATAGGTTCTCAATGTTTGTTTCATGTTCATTTGTTTTGGTTAGTAATCACAGATTATAAATATAAATAGGATTTTGCTATTTAGAACTTCATTCTTCAACCCTTACATTAATATGACGCTCCTGCTCCGCTTTTGTCATCAATTCTCCTCATCATCCATCTCCATAGATTTTTGCCCCAACCGAATCTTTCGTGCCGTTTCCCTTTGATTATTCAGTTTTATTTCGTAACTTTGGAAGAAATCGCAAACCTTTTGTAAATAAAGGCAGTTCGGAGGATTGAGAAAAATCTGGGTTACGAACTGGCAACGGTTCTTACACCTAAAGGTATAAGCGAGCAAGCTCGTGGCTCATTTCCTCATTCTGCCATGATTTGCTTGTCAATGAACTCCCGATACTGAGCCACCAGCCTGTTTCAATGGCTCGTTGTCGGGGGCAAAGGAACAAAAAAATGTCAGGAATCATTCCTAAATTATTAAATCTAACATTTCTATCGTCAATATTAATATGCGATGTTAACTCATATAAAACTCTGGTAAACCAACTAATAATATATAAAAAGGTATATCAAAAAACTGATTTCAGCAAAAAAGTAGTTAACTTTGCATTCAAATTTTTAGATGACCACATTATATGGCAGAAAAAAAAGAATTCCTTCAAGGCAAAAAGCCTGTGACTTTCGTTGACCTCTTCGCGGGAGCGTAAATCATTCAGGCACATTCGTTACCCGCTCGAAAATTCCATTCGGAGAAAACGCAAATGGATATAGTTTAAAAGTCTGCTATGGACACTATTATTAGACGAGACATAATTTAGAGTATTAATTATGGATGAACTAAATGCATTATACGAAACCATCGCTGCCGAAGGCTTTTCTGCCGGAACGCTGAGA
>OCTX012261709.1_pt1 | contig 11676 bp, 13 predicted proteins | sample 1539691 | NCBI WGS metagenome assembly OCTX01 (sample SAMN02144231, study PRJEB22623) | gut metagenome | biome: sheep rumen | host: Ovis aries | place: New Zealand | reverse complement strand
ATAGGCCGTCGTGTCCGCGAACTCGACACCTTTTGCGAGATTATGCCTTACAACAAGTTCCCCAAGGACGACCCCGATGTCATTGGTGTCATCCTGAGCGGTTCGCCCTACTCGGTTCACGACCCTGAGGCTTTCAAGGTCGATTTGAGCCAGTTCGTAGGTCGCCTGCCCGTGCTGGGCATTTGCTATGGCGCCCAGTTCATCTCGCACACCCTGGGTGGCAAGGTGGAAAAGGCTGATTCTCGCGAGTACGGACGTGCCAACCTCCAGACGGTTGACGTCACCAACCCCCTGTTCCATGGTTTCGAACAGAACTCGCAGGTATGGATGTCGCATGGCGATACCATCACCGCCATCCCCGAAGGCTTCGAGGTTATCGGCTCGACGAAGGATGTCCAAAATGCTGCCTTCTGGTGTTCGCCAGACAAAGTTCAAAGTTCAAACCTCAAAGTTCCGCTCGAGCTCCGCTCGCTCTCAAAGAGAGAAAGTTCAAAGGGTATTTGGGCCGTTCAGTTCCACCCTGAGGTTTACCACACCTTGCAGGGCAAGCAACTGTTGAAGAATTTCGTTGTTGACATCTGTGGTTCCAAGCAAGACTGGAGCGCTGCTTCGTTTGTCGATACCACGGTGGCTGAGCTGAAGGCGCAGTTAGGCAACGATCGTGTCATCCTGGGTCTCTCAGGTGGTGTCGATTCCAGCGTGGCTGCTGTCCTGTTGAACAAGGCCATTGGTCAGCGACTCACCTGTATCTTTGTAGACCACGGCATGCTGCGCAAGAACGAGTTCCAGCAGGTCATGGACGACTACAAAGTGCTTGGTCTGAACGTGATTGGTGTCGATGCCTCCGAGAAGTTCTTTGGCGACTTGGCAGGTGTTACCGACCCTGAGCAGAAGCGTAAGATTATCGGTCGCGACTTTGTCGAGGTGTTCAATGCTGAGGCTCGTAAGATTACCGATGCTAAATGGTTGGCCCAAGGCACCATTTATCCCGACCGCATCGAGTCGCTGAACATCACGGGTAAGGTCATCAAGAGCCACCACAACGTGGGTGGACTGCCTGAGGAGATGCACCTGCAGTTGTGCGAGCCCCTGAAGTGGCTGTTCAAGGACGAGGTACGTCGCGTAGGTCGTCAGATGGGCATGCCCGAACATCTCATCACCCGTCATCCCTTCCCCGGTCCTGGCTTGGCTGTCCGCATCCTGGGCGACATCACTCCCGAGAAGGTGCGCATCCTGCAGGACGCCGACGACATCTTCATCCGTGGACTCCGCGAATATATCGATACCGATGGCGAGACCCTGTATAATAAGGTATGGCAGGCAGGCGCTATCCTGCTCTCCACCGTTCGCTCCGTGGGTGTCATGGGCGACGAGCGCACCTACGAACATCCCGTAGCCCTGCGTGCTGTCACCTCTACCGATGCCATGACTGCCGACTGGGCCCATCTGCCTTACGACTTCATGGCCAAGGTCAGCAACGAGATTATCAACAAGGTGCGTGGCGTCAACCGCGTCTGCTACGACATCTCATCAAAACCACCTGCAACTATAGAATGGGAGTAGTTTTGGGACATTTTTAGCCCTTTTTAATCTATATAGTGAGCCTCAAACTATGGTTTGAGGCTTTTTGTTTGTCTTGATTTTCAGAGATTTACATGTGTTTTTAAAAGACTTTTGCAAAATTCTTAATTTTTGTAATTTGACACCACTTTTTGACACCACTCAACTTTGATGTGTTTGTTGATTTAGGATAAAAGTTGTAATTTTGCATTTTTTAAAACTTGATTTTTCTTTTTTCTATGAGAAGTATGTATCTTTCCAACACTCGAAGTAAGTTATATGGTGATGGCTTGCCTCGTTTAAGATATACATCACTAAAATTAGTAATATAAATTATGATAGAAAATAATATTTCAATTGATTCATCCTTCACGATGAGAGTTAACTTCAATTTAGTAAACAAGAGAAATAGTGACCAATCTCAGATTTGGTTAACGACAACCATCAAGGGTAGGCGAGTGAGAGTGTATACGGGTTTACGTATTGCTCCCAAGTATTGGATTTGTAAAGGGCGAAATGAGAGAGGTGAGCGTGCCCTTGAAGATGGTAATATCTCAGTAGTTCAAATACGTTATAATAAGCATGTCAATTCTGAAATTCAAAAAATACTTGAGTATTGCCATGAGTATGGTGTGTTGGTATCTCAGTCAGATCTGCAGAGTAATGCTGTAGAATTGTCTAAAGAGACCTTTGTGGATTACTTAACTAATAAAATAAGAGGTCGTGAAGCGCATATTAAAAAGAATCCACGTGAGTTTATCGAAGACTATATAGAACGAAAGAAACTCATGGTAAATATTAACACACATCGAATTATAAGTAAGGGGACAATATATAATCATGTGAATGCGCTACAGAGGCTATGTAAGTTCTGTGAAGAAAAGCGTTTAGGGCTTGTTTGGGATCTTTTTAATCGTTCATTCGAAGCGAAATTCACAGCGTGGTTGAATGAAAAGAATTATGCCGCTAATACAATTGCTTCAGAGTTCAGTATAATTAAGGTGTGGCTTGGTGAGGCAGCAATGGAGGGATTGGTAAATAAATCTTCTTTTGATAAATTTAAAACTAAGACTGATGATGTTGATAACATATATCTTACAGAGGATGAGATAAATCGTATATACTCAATTGATTTCAATGACGAGTTAGTCAAATCTCAGATTGATGCAAAGAGCAATATAGAGCAAACGAGAGATTTATTTATTGTTGCTTGTTGGACGGGACTTCGTTATGGCGATTGGCGTGATCTGTCCAAGGCTACGATTAGTGGTAACAGGATGGAAGTGGTTACGCATAAGACACTTAAATGTATTACCATACCTTTGCATCCTCATGTCAAAGCAATTATTCAAAAGTATGGTGGGCAACTACCTCGAAGTGTTGACAAGGCTCATACAATTTCACAAATTAGATTGTGTGGCAAATTGGCAGGTATTGATAATGAGGTAATGATAAATCGAATACAAGGTGGAAAGTCTATAAGTTTGATCCGTCCTAAATATGAATTTATAGCCAATCATACTGCTCGAAGAAGTTTTGCAACGAATATGTATCTAAAGGGAGTGCCCTCTATTAGTATTATGGCAATTACAGGTCATACAACAGAGACAAACTTTCTAAAATACATAAAAGTTGATCGTGAACGACATGCATCCATTGTTGAGAAAGGATTTAGTGACTAATGGATATGTAGGGGATCTGTTGCCTTTATCATGAATCTGATTCATGCTATATGTTGCAACAGTTCCCTGAAAAATTCCGGATCCGGATCACAAAATTATGAGGCTTCCTCCCCTATCTCAGCCTTGATGGTCGGATAGAGATTGTTTTTGTGATAATGTTTTTGTATGATCTCTTTGACATCATCAGCCGTTACACCTTCATTATCCTTGCAGTCCAAAAGTACCAAGGCATCATGGATGTTTACCGCTTTCCAACCCCTTTTCCAACAATCCTGTAGGATGGGGCGGAATAGTGAACTTTCAAGCGACATCATGGTATGAGGCAACTTGTCCTCCGTACTAACCTTGGAATTGTAGATGACACTCCAAACATGTGGGTACTTCTGTTTAAACGCTTTTAGGTATTTAGTGCTATACCTGTTATTGTCTTGCAGATGTGAATAAAACACGTGTTGAAACAACTTAGTCTTAACCTCAGATCTGTCTTGATCATGGAATAAGTCACAGAAGTCCTCATAGAACTTACCTTGCATAGTTTTAACCATGTACTCCAATACATCATCAAAAATATGGTCTTGTATATTATTGTGTTTCAGTTGGTTATGAATATATTCCGAATCATAATGATATTTATTAATATTATTATTAGTATTATTATTATTTATAATGTTATCTATTATCTTTAATACACCCTTATTAATATTATAATATTGAATTAGTAATTGATTGAATAGCATAGGATGTGAGTTAGCAATATCAAATTCATACTTAATGTTATAATACGGGCGCAACACTTTGGGAAGTGAAGTTAATATATGGTATATCCTCCCCTGATCATCTATACTATATATGCCTTTGTTGGCTTGATCTATATTGTCAATGAACCTCATATTATAATGGTATTCATGTGTATCTTTATTAAAGTTATCATTGATGTATAATAAAGCGCCGTCACGATCGACGAGCCTTACCTCCTTCAAGGACTTGTTGTAGTTGTCTGTGAAAGCAGACCTCTTGTACTTCTTCTTATTGTCTTTGTTGTGCTTGGTTAACTCCTTTGACCACTTAATTAACCTGACGTTGGTTGATTCAGCATAGTCTATGTTCCAATCCATCAAAAAATAAGGTGTTGCTTCCTTCTTCACCTTGACATTGCTTACCACGCTGTATGTGCCTGCGCTATAGGATCCACAACTTATTATGCCCATTTGGCATAGGTTATAGATCATGGGCGTGAACTGATCGTGGAAGATGTGATGTGTGAAGAATGCTGAATTAAGGGTACACTTGTTCTTGTCGCTCTGCATACACCTTGTTATAATAATATGCAAGAGAAACATGTACTTCTGCTTCAAGATTGTCACGTTAGCCTTAGGATAAGCCTTTACGGTAGTAAACACAGGGTTTGATGCACCTGTGCAAGTAACCGATGTATAATCCACCTCGGTCTGAAAACAAACCTGTGTGATGTGTCTTTCAACTACCCTGTCTAAATCAAGGTTAACCAAATAGGCTATCTTAATCGATTGCTGCTTCATTATTTTCGTTTTTAGCAAAGATACAAAAAAAATTCGAAAAAAAAAATCTTTTTGGATCTTCGTTATATTTATTGATGAATAACATTCATTCTAATTCATAATAAATATATAATGAACAACGAAAACAATAGGGATCAGACAAAGATCAATTCAAAGGAAGGAAACTTAAATCCTATGTTTGGGAAAAGACATAGTTATGCTACAAAGTTGAAGATGTCTAAGGCTCAGAAAGAGCGATACTCAACGATGAGACAAGTTGCAAATGAGGAAAGGATTAAGCAACTGACCGAATCCCCCAACATGCATGCACTGATCACAAGAGTGGTTGATGAGACATTAATGAAGTTATCAAAGAAAATAGACACCGATGATAACAACTAATTTTCGCAGATACGGCTCCAAAGCCCTGAATACGTAGAAACAAACTGATTGGCGTGTATTGCGCCCATAAAATTGAAAATAATCGTCAAATGATGCTAACACCTTTTGACACCAAATAGATTAATAAGATGAGAACAAATGATGAATGGGTATGGCCTTACGACTATAGCATAAGTCAGACTCTATACGACAAGATCATGGCAAAGTATGAAGCAATTCGAGGCACGGATCAAGAACGTGAGTTCATAGACAGATTGAACCAATGGATCGATAACAAGGAATATCCTAAGACCTTCCACAACAACCACAGAGTCTTGTTAAAATGCTTAATTAAGGCATCCCGATCACGCACATGATTGGGATTTTTTATTGATCAGCACTCTTAATACCCCTGTTTCCCTTCTTGGAAAGCAACACACCTTTCCTAATGATGCACTTCTTGTTTTGGTAGGGATGATCTGCAGACAAGCCATAGTTTCTGAGACTTGCATAAGTGATTCCAAGTTCGTCGCTTGTGTAGAACTCATACATGTTTGCGACACTACCATAATAATGGTGCTGATCATTGATCTGAAGATGAATAACCGTTCTTTCTTTTTCCATAGTCTTTGTTTTGGGTGCAAAGGTAGTGGAAATATGACAAATATCCAATAAAAGTAATGTAATTAACTTTATTTAACTCCAAATATTTGCATATATTGAATAGATGTCATATCTTTGCATTGTAAAACAAATAAAATAGAATATGAATAGCATCCTCTACAGAGTCAACAAGAACGGTCAGTTCAAAAATTACGTGAACGGCACTTACGATCAGGTGCAACAAGCCTCAGACGATCTTCGTAGCCGTGCAGCATCTAAAGGCTTTACGATGATAACTCGCTCAGTTGGCAATGCAGGTGTTATCCTTACCTACACTGACGGCAAGACTCAGGTAGAGATTGCTTATACGATGAGTGAGGACGAAAAGATAATGTTAAACCATTTATTTAGATAGGATTATGAAACAGATTGCAGCATTAAGCGCCAACGAGATTACACGTTACGCAGTTAAGAACGTTGTATTTAACCATGTGGATATGATTACAGCCACATCCAAGGGGTTAGCCCTCGAAGCAATGAAGAAACGCATGATGCGTGGTGAGTGTGTGCGTTTTGCTTATATGAAGAAGGATGGATCGGTTCGTGTAGCTGTAGGCACATTACAGGCTCAGGCAGTTAAGGCTAACATACAGGGTACAGGGATCCCCAAAAAGTACTGTGGAATGTTTGCCTACCTTGATTTGGAGAAGATGGCTTGGCGTGGATTTTTAGAAACCAACTTTATTGGCACAATTGAGAACTAACGAATCATAGAGGGGCAACACCCTCCATCTTAAACGTACTCAAATAATAAGGTGTCATCAAAAAAATCAAATATATCTATTCACAAGTTCAAGTTGGTCTATTAAACATGTTCACAGATTTATCAAAGATTAATATGAAAACAGCAGTAATCTATTCTCGCACAAGTTCAAGTGGCTACCAAGTCAACCGCCAAGATACAACAAGACAAGTTCAAGACCTGAAAGACTATGCCGACTATGCACAGTTGACAGTGGTAAAAGTATATGAAGAACATGTTAGCGGTGTAAGCAAACAGAAACCTACACTTGTTGAGGCTATCGATTACTGCAAGCGTGAACATGTTGACATGCTACTTGTAAGTGAGTTAAGTCGCGTAGGTCGTAACGCTTTTGAGGTTCTTGCTACAGTTAAAGAGTTAGTGGATCATAAGATTAACTTGTTCATGCAAAAAGAACAATTGATTTTGCTTGATGAAAGGGGTGAACCGACACTCTTTGCACCTATTATGATTGCCACACTTTCTACTTGTGCGCAGTTGGAACGTGATAGCATCAGTTTTCGTCTCAATAGCGGACGTAAGCAATATGTGGAGAATGGCGGTCAGTTAGGGCGCAAGAAAGGTAGCGTCAAGACGAGAGAGCAGAAGGAAAAGCAATATAAAGAGGTGCTTACCTACCTTCGCAAAGATTACTCTATTAGGATAACTGCTAAACTTACAAACGTTAGCGTTGCAACTGTGCAAAGACTAAAAACGGAGTTTGAGATATAAAAATATAGGTGTTAGTATAAACTTATTCGGAAAAAGTTTGGGTTTTTCGGATATAATGCTTATATTTGCGCCATGTACAATTAAAACATGGATGCTTATGACGTAGAAATACAAGACATATAGGAAAGGAACGTTAACTCATATTTGGGCTCCCGAAAATCGCCAATTAGGAGGTGCCGCAAAGAGTATAGTTGATGTTCACGTCGTTTGACGTGGACTTTTACTCGGATATAGCGGCATGGTGTTTGGCGATACCTCGGGAGCGTAGACGAAGTTAAGTAGTCCACGTTCTTTTTTGTGCATATAATTAAAGTTAACTAAAACTACAACTATGAAGAAAGATTATTGGGCATATTTGGGAGTTGTAATAGGTTGTTGCCTATTTCTTGCAACTTGTGACGGATGTGAAGGAGAAGGTGACGAGACTTATGAAGAATCATCAGGTTATTACGAGCAACCTCAAAGTAGTGAATATGAAATGGGATTCTCAAATGAACAAAGTGTAAGGAACTATCTTTGTAATCATCGTTTCTCATCGAGTGACGGAACAAGACTTTCGTTTAGTGATAATGCCAATGCTGTTTATGTAAATGGAACTCAACTGACCTCTACAACAGATGTTAGTTTGGTTAATGAAGGTCGTGCTTTAATTAGGACACATGGGCCTTACGGAAATACGACTTTTATCCTTACCATATCATCTTCAGGGGATGGATTAATACAAGATAGGAATGATGGAGAAACATACTTTGCAAATTAATATATAACTTTAAATTAATGGTATTATGAAATGTAGTAATTGTAATCATGAATTTGAAGATGGAATGAAATTCTGTCCTAATTGTGGATCACGTGTTGAAGAACCTCAAAGTTTGAAATGTCCTAAATGTGGCGCGGAAGTTGCAGAAGGAATAAACTTCTGTCATGAATGTGGATCTCCAATTGGTGGGAAACAGCCAACAAAGTGTTCAAAATGCGGTATGGAACTCGAAGAAGGAGAGAAGTTCTGTTGCAATTGTGGAACTCCTGTTGGCGAAATATCCAACCTTCAATCGCATGATAGAGTAAACACTAATGTGAGAGGTACAACAGTCCGACTGTGTTGGGATGGTGGAAGAAGAAAACCATTATGGAACAACCCTATTACGGTATATAGTGAGAATGCAAAATGTGGATACTTTTTCCCTAAGGATACCTTTGAAAAAACATTCACGAATGTATCGCAGAACTTTGATATTCAAATAGAATATGGAATCGGGCCGTTTAATAAAACGGACATCAGTTTAAGTTTAGAACAAGGTCACAATTATACATGCGTTTTTTATTTGAATACAGCAAATGGTTGTGGCTATGAGTTAAAGGATGAAAATGGTAAAACCATACAGGAAGACGGGGATATAGGTTGGTTGCAATGTTTCTTATTCTTTTTTATACCATTGGCCGGCTTTATTTATTATTTTATAAAGAAAGATTTCCAACCAATTTCAGCAAAAGCAGGATTAATGTTTGGATTTGCTAATCTTGGAATAGCATTGTTAAATTTGCTGCTGTAACATATATCTGTTGGGGGTCTAATAATTAATACAAAGGAATATGAGATGTGTTAATTGTGGGCAAGATCTTGCCGATGATATGAAATTCTGTACTAATTGTGGTAGTCCTGTAGAAAATCAACAATTAGCATCGCAAAGCGAATCTATTGATGGCGTGTTTATTTCAACCACACCATTTATCTCAGGTTATCGAATTGTGGAACATGGTGGCATTATCGTTGCATCATCTGCTTCAATATTGGCAAGACGATCAGGGTTTATGGAGGTTATTGACACTTTTAAAGGTAACTTCGGCGAAGACAGTTATCTAAGTGACAACACAGACAACAATTATGAGATTGCAACAAGCAGACTCATTGCGAGCGCCATTGAGTCTGATTGTAATGCCGTTGTAAATATTAGATATAATGAGGCCTTTACCGACGGAGCCCTTTGTGTTACTGCTTATGGTACAGGATGTGTCGTAGAAGAGGAAATTTAGATCATTAATTGGTGGCTATATGAAGTGTAAATATTGTAATGCTGAACTTAAACAAGGTGCAAAATTCTGTCCTAAATGTGGCAGAGAAGTCGTAGTTAACGATGTATGTATAAATTGTGGTAAACCTATCAAATTGGGTGCATCATTTTGTCCTTATTGTGGCGCAAATCAACACCCACAGCAGTTTGTTCAAGCACAAGAAGATGACAATATACAATCTAATGTAGAGGTTGTCCCTTCTGAAACGGATGAGACTGCGCTAAAGATTGAACAGGAGCCGAGATCAGTCAACACTGCAGAAATCCAGTCTGAGGAAGAACAGGATGTAGCACCTTCTGATGTTGTTAATGCTTCTTCGAAGGAAGAACAGGAGGCAAAACCTGTCAACATTGCAGAAACTCCTTTGGTTGAAAAACAGGAATCAAAAGACGCTGAGGATCCAACAACTGAGGAACAGGATGTTAAACCTTCGAATGTAGTTGAGGATCAGGCGGAGGTTGAACAAGAAGACAATGCTCCAATTGAAGAACCAAAGAAGAACTCGAGTATTGTTAAAATAGCGATCGCTATAGTGGCTGTTGTACTCCTGTTAGGTGGTGCTTTCTATTTTTGGCATTCTTCTACTCAAAAAGCAGACAGTAATGTTGTGAAAATCGATTCTATAACTCCAATAGTTGAAGAATCAAACGATATAAAGAATAGCACAACAGACAATGAGGTAAACGAAGCAGAACCACCAACGATTCAAGAGTTAGGAATGATGTTTGATTTGTTGACAAAAGGTGAATGTAGTAAAGTTACAGAATATGGTTTTAAATTTGTGAACAAAGAGTCAAGACGTGAAGAAAGCGAATACGAAGGTGGAGAAGATTATACACTCTTCAAGGAGATATATGAGAAGCATTATAAAATGATTGATAGTAATAATGATATTCATAATTTGGCGGATGGGTTTATGATAATAAATTGTGTTTATTCACCTGATCATGGGGATCCATCGATGACAATAAAATGTGACGAGGTAACGTGGAACTATATGAAGAATTCTGCAAGCAACACTATGAAGGAATTTGGTGATAACACCTATTTCTTGACAACGGGTAATTTTATTGGATTTGCCAAAACTAATGAAATAACTATTACAAGTGAGGCAAGTGTGTCATGGTAATTCGTGAGTATACAATGACATTATAAAGGGGTGGCAACTATGCCACCCCAATTCTTTGTTTTTCTGAGAATCAGAAATTAATGAGGGGCAATATTTGTTAACCCCAAAAATCTCATGATCGTTGAGGCACAGACCTCACCACCTTGTTCTTGTGTGCGAAGCATTGCGAAGAGTGAACGCTTGTAACAATCCAACTCTATTTTAAGCCTCCGTTTAAGGGTCTTTGCAAGCCTTTCAGGGTTCCTTACCGTCATACCCTTGGCAAGTGCAAACTCACCGTCCATTACTGCTTTCTTGGCGCATATAGCAGCCAAATAAACCTTTTTCCCTTCCTCACTTAGGAGGGTTAGTCTTTTTTGATCAATTGTTGAATCTTTCATTGTTGTTTTTAAATTATGTTAAACTTTATTTTTGGTTACATCGCAAAGATACCAACAAATTTAACGTTTTAAAACTTTTCTACGTTAATTAATGTTAACTCCTGTTTGTTTTCCTCTGTCAATATAATGTTGAAGAAATCGTACTCAAACAGCACGTCAGCAGGAAACCGAGCCATCCATAGATTATGATCTGTTTCGAAACAGCAGATTCACATCATGGGTAGATGGTTAGCATTTGATAAGTAATCATGTTTTTTGTTTAAAATCGTATTATATGCTTGTCGCTTCCATATTTTATTTATACCTTTGCAACTAAGAAGTGCCTTTAGGCAAGTTAATTCATTCCACATGCATAATGGATTCAGAAAATAAGGTTTGATTAAGCACTAAGCGTTTTGACACCACTTTTTGACACCACTAATATAATAAGGTACATGGAGAGACGAGTTAAACAATTGAAAATAAACATAATAAGCAACATGATGTTTTTAACGAAAATAATCGAATGGGAATGAAACGTATCAAGAATTGGGTGATGATCGCCACCCTCATCTGCGGTCTGAGTGTATTATCATCGTGTAAGACTGCTCCTGCTGCAGCAGGGGTGTCTAGTACTGAACTCATCCGCACCTCGCAGAGCTGGGACGGCGTAGAGCTGCCCGACTACTTCAAGGGCCGTCCGGAACTGGTGGCTGTGAAGTATGTGTTCCCTGCTGGCAAGAAGCTGGGCTGGCACCACCACGTAGCCATGAACTACGGCGTACTGGTGCAGGGCGAGCTGACCATCATCGGACAGGATGGCAAGACGAAGGTGGTG
>OCTX011868016.1_pt1 | contig 11677 bp, 7 predicted proteins | sample 1539691 | NCBI WGS metagenome assembly OCTX01 (sample SAMN02144231, study PRJEB22623) | gut metagenome | biome: sheep rumen | host: Ovis aries | place: New Zealand | reverse complement strand
CCTGGCTATACGACATTCAAGAGAGGGTTGGATAACCTGTACTCAAAAAGCGAGTTACTTAAAATCGTCAAAGATGTGTATAAAGGGTAGAGCAACGCTCTGGGCTGATAGCTTAATGGCCTTTCAGGCCGCCGTTTAGCGGACAACAATGATAAACATATCGTTTACGCTGCCTAAATGTATCGTTTACGTTGTCTAAGTGTATCATTTACGAGGAGGAAATAAATACAACCTGAATTTTGCCTCAAAAATGTTAACTCTGAGTAACACTTAACTAAAACTTTTAAAACAGTTAAGAAAAACTATAGAAACACTTAACTAAAACTTTCAAAACAGTTAAGTGTCTTTTTTTAGGACATTTTTCAGATTTTTATGCCGATACGAAGGTAAAAAATCCCCCACAATTTCCATGAAGAAACGGTGGGGGATTGTTCTTGGTTTGTCATGATGGCGATTAATCGTCCATATCCATGTCTATAGGCATACCGTCACCATCGAACTCGATTTCCATGCGATTGTCCAGTTGCACCTTATACTTCGTGCTAAACAGCTCACGGTCTTTCTTGACAAAAAGGATTTTAGCATCTGGTTGATTCGTTTGGAGATACGACTTGGCAGCTGCAGGTAACTGATCTGGAGAGACTACCTTATCATCATCGCAACTGACCATCAGAAACATCATGGCAACGAATGCCATTATCAATTTTATTTGTTTCATGGTTTTTTATATTATTATTACCACTTTTTCGAACAAAATATTACTTAGCTTTCAAGCCAATATAGAAGAGATTTCCTGTATCTGCCTTAGTCAACGTATGCTCACCAGCTTCGATGTCAACGGTTAAGATACCATTGCTACCCGTTTGCTTAGTGCCGTCCACCTTAATGGTATATTTGGTGTCTTGACTACCGAACACGAGAGTGAGTGTCATCGCTGTTGTTGTGGTGAACTTCACAGAGGTCTGTGTTTCTATTTTCAGACACGTTGTGTAAGTCGTTCCGTTTACGGTAGCCGTGCCCTTGTCGCTCGAATAGTTACCTGCAATGGTGAACGCACTATTAGATGGTGCGCTATTTTGGAAGTTACATTCCACATCGCTACTAATATCTGTTCCAGGAGTGGGGTCGTCGGGGTTGTCAGGATTGTCATTGCCTCCTTCACCACCACCTGTTCCTTGTTGGTTAGCATCGCCATAGATACCTACCAACGTAGAAGTATAGTTGATGATAGCTGTCCGTAGGGCTGCAATAACTTCGGAGTTTGTGTCTTCAGAATCACTGAATGTCCACTTGAAGTCGCCATGATTGAGACGACCTGCACCGTAATAACCCACTACCTTGGCAGGAATGTCTGCAGCTGCGTCTGGTGTGTAGCTATACATGAGGCTGCTGTTGGTGTCGAAGTTGTTGTAAGATGCCGTTGCTATCTTGTTGTCTTTATTGGTATATGTTTCAACAACAGTTGAGGGGACTTGCTCGGTGGGATCTGCCACTTCGTAGGAGTCGAAACTGGTTAAACCTTCTCGCCAGGGGATATACTGGAATTTTACGCCATTGGTGTTCTTTTCGGCAAAGACGTTGCCAAAGGCTTTGATGAAGCCTGCGTCTTCTTTTGAAAAGGTGCCGTCACCTGTAGCGTCAGTGCCGCAGAGACTGCTCATCATCGGATCGTGTGCATTCCTGAAATAGTTGCGGTCCACAAAGGCGCAGGCACCAGTGGTAACACCGACACCATATTTGGAGTTGCCATCGAAATAGTTGTTCCATACGTGTACACTCATTGTACGAATACGCGGATGGCGTGAGTCGCTATGGTCAAACCAGTTGTGGTCGTAGCTGATGTAGTTGGGACCGCTCTCGCTCTTCATACCGCAAAGTGATGACTTGCCCGCATCCCAGAAGTGGCAATAAGAAATGGTGATATACTTAGAGTCAGACTTAATGTCAATCGAACCATCGCCTTTCACTTGGTCAGCTGCACTTCCTTTCTTTCCATAGAACACATCGAGATGGTGTACCCAGATATTGCTGTTGTCGGTATCCATCGAAACACCATCATCCATGAAGTTCATGATGGCGAAGTTACGCAACTCCAAGCTCTTGGCATTTCTGATTAAGAAACCGAATCCCTTGATAGTAGCATCCTCGCCAATTCCTTCGAGCGTGATGTTGAGTTCACTATCGGCATTTTTTCCCTTGATTTGTATGCCTTCCGCAGAACTACCGAAAGAATCCATGTCGTCAGCATTGATGGTGCCAATGATGCGGAAAGCAGTAGGAGTCTTGTCACGTCCTTTCTCGTATGCGGCGATGATGTCTTGCAAGCCCGTGCAAGCGGTTACTTCACCTTTATCGCCCGTAACGACATTACAAGTAATGGTCTTGGCTGTGGCTGCCGTTACATAGAAAATTCGTGCGCCACTCTTCAGCGAACCGTCGTTCTTATAAGCACCCACTCCTGCGTTCCAGTTGAGGAAAGCAAAGCCTTCGCGTTTGTAGTTGATGACTTGCAAGTTATTGGCTACGCCATTGGCAGATAGTTCGTTGCCATCAGCATCTACGCCCACCACTTTCATCGAATAAGTGCCAGCAATCAGTCCTACCATATCAGCTCGACCGTATGTGCCATAGTTGCGCACCAATGGTCCGTCTATCTTTGTGTAATCGGCATAGTTGCCCCCCTTCACATAGACGTTGTAGGATTTAGCATTGCTGATGGGAGTCCACTCAATATAGCAACTCTCGTGCCATCCCTTGCATTCGGTAATGGTGATTCCGTTGTCGATGACGTCGCCTTCTTGTCCGCTTTCTGCTTTCTTGGTGAATCCGATATGCTTCACAGTACCGTAATAAACATCGTTTTCACCGTCGCCATTCACCAAAGTAACGGTGGCAGCCTCTTTGTTGATGTTAACGGAAGAAAGGTTTTTGGTGTTGTAATACTTGATGTCGCCGTTGTTAAGTTGCACTTCCATTTGGTTGGAAGTCAAGTCTTGTGTTACGGCATGGGTGCTCACGTCAGCATAAGGTGTACCTTTTGTAGCTGGGTTAATCGTTACATTTCCGCTTGGTGTGCTTCCTCCTGCGGTAAACACGATACCATAGAGGTTGATACCAGAGTTAGCACTATACACATAAACGGTGGTTGCTTCGTTGCCTGTGTAAGAATAGGAAACGCTACCAATACTATTTCCATCATTGGGTGCAGAAGCTACCACGTTATTAAATGTACCTGTAGCGATATTCAATGTACGCTCATTATTTGATTTTCCAGACATAAAATAAGCGGTAATAGTGCCATTGCCTGGGATTTCGATGCTTGCATAACGTGCCGTTTCCGAACCGCCACCACCAAACTTCAGTCTCTTGGTGAACGTGTAACCGTCGATGGATTTACTGTTGGCATCAACGGCGACAGTCTTTTCGGATGAAGCCGTAACGGTCAAACCATCTTTCGTGGTAGTGCTAGTATATGTGATAGCATCCCATTTAGAGAAATCGTATACCGTTTGTGCATTCACAGACACTCCGCCTAAAAGGAGTAGGAGCGTAGATAATATAATATGTATCTTTTTCATGATTTCTATTCGTTATTGTTTCCGTTACTCATGCCCCAAAATGATATTCACCAACAAGGTAGCATCCGTGATGTTGATAGTGTTATCAGAGTTGATGTCGGCATTTTCCATGATAAACGATGGGTTCTCAACGTTGAGGATATGCTCCACTAATAGCACCACATCCGTAATATTCACAAATCCGTCTCCATTCACGTCACCTAAGAGACCATCTGTGCCTATAGCCTCACCGTCGATGGTGAACGAGTTGATTGCCTCTCCGTTAGATGAGAGGTAAGCGCGGAATGCCTTGACATTACTGCCTTCGTCAAGTTTCTTAACCTTGTTGTCGGTGTCAATATAGTAATTGTTTCCCGTAGGAGAAACGGTTGACATCGTTCCTATGAAAGCATAATCGACTGTGTTTACCGAACCTCCAGCCGTGAGGTTTTGCAAATCCACGTCATCCAATGCGATAGTTGCAACTGAATTGGTGGGATTAATGATGCAGGGAATACCTGCCTCAATGCTCTCTGTGGTTGTGAAATCCAACACGCCATCTTGAGCGCTGGTGAGAGTTGCCACTTTCGTACCATTGCCAAAAACAGTTGCTATCTGACTGGCAGTCATGGCGAAAGGCAAGCAAATCGCATTCCATTGGCCTTTAGCGATGTTGCGGGTGAGTTCCACATCAATTGTCTTGTCACCAAACGTATTGAGCATGGTGGCATTGCGTGTGTCGTTGGATTCATCGAGCAGAGCCTTATATGAAAAGTCGATACTGAGAGTAGCTATGTCAACCGTCTGGTTGGAACCATTTTCATACGTCAGTTGCGCATTGCTTCCGTTGAAGGTGATGTTCGTGATGAAACCATCGCTACTCGTTCCGTTAATCGAAATGCTTTCCGATGTTTGCGCAACGGCAAATAAGCTACTGAACAAGCACGCAAAGAAGATACTGATTTGTTTCATTCTGTTTCGTTTGTTAAATGATAGGGTTTCAAGAAGAAAAAATCCACTAAGGCAAACACTTGTCACCAAATGAAGCCTTAGTGGATTTTGAATTAACGACGAGGACTATTCATCCCAAACACTGAGGTTCGCTGCTGGAGCCTCTTCCTCTTCGAAGAATGCTTCCTTGCCAAGTTGTCCATCGCCAATTTCATCATGGAGACTCATTGCAGCCATAATGAACTCATCATAGTTTACCATAGCAATAGATGGCTTTACATACTTTTTCATATCTCTTTTTTTGTTAAAAATATACTTATTTGATAACAACTTTCTTGCCACCTACAATGTAGATACCCTTGCGGAGCGAGTTCACGCGAGTACCATTGAGGTTGAAGTATTCGTTCTTGCTGTCAGAAGCAGTAACTTCATTGATGCCGTCAACGAATCCACCGTCTTCGCTTACGAGGTCGCCAGCTGTGCCGAGAACGAAGAACTTAGCGTTAGAAGCACCAGCAGGAATTGCGAGGTAAGCCTTGTGTGCGCCACTCTCGAATGCTTCACCATTTTCTTCACCCCAGTAGAAGCCAACTATGTCGTTCTTAACGGTGAGCTTGTAGTAAATGTCACCACCCTCTGTCAAATGGGATGCATCAAAGCCTCTCAGCAAGTTGTTTGCAGGAGCGACGGTCTCATCATTCACTACCTTGAAGTCGTATGTGCCTTTAGGACCATTGAGAACAACGGCTGTACCAGCGGGGATAATACCATTAAGGGCTTCCAATTCGAGTTTCTTATTATCAACAGCAGTTACAATATTAGCGGTAACGCCTTCGGGAATCTCAAATGCCGTGTCACTGTAATATAATGTTGCCCATTCTGCTGAGCTAATAGTAACGGGAAGAGTTAATTCATCAACTTGTACTTTGCGGTAGAGTTGGATTGCCTTTTGTCCTGTATAAGAAGATGATTTGTAATAGCGGAAACGCATCTGGTTAGAAGCAGCATTAAATCTCAAATATGAGCCTGCGGAAACAATATTTGCATTACCATCTTCGAAGGAAATGGTATTAGCAAAAGCTTCGGTATTTGAAGATTTCAATGCGTTAGCATCACTGGTGTTACCAATATAGTAACCATTTGCGTTCTTGATGCTGTATCCGTCATCTGATGATTTAATCTTGAAAGAAGCTGCATTTACCGCATCTGTAGCTACAACCATATCACCACCTAAGATAGTAGTAACATTGATATAGTTGTTTATAGCATCAAGGGTTTCCAAGCTTCCATCGAATGCTACTTTCTCATCCTTATAAACGATGATATAAGTACCGTCAACGAGGTCATCTGTTGAGGTAACTTTAACGTAGTAGTTGCCTTCGTCAACAACCTCTGCTTCTTTAACGGTGAGCACATAAGATGCTTTACCTGCCTTGAACTCGCTTGTCTCATCAGATGTAGCGGTGATAGTTGTCTCACCAGCTGCAACGAGAGTGATGTTACCATCTTCATCAATTGTTGCTACGTTCTTATCAGAAGATGTGTAAGTTACAGGGAGTTCATTGGGGTTAGACAATACTGGGAATTCATTGTCCTCACCAATAGTAGCTGTGAAGGTCACTACATCGTATGCCAACTCTGCGTCTGCCAAAACAGGTGTGTCACCTGTAATCTTTCGGTAGATGCGTGGCAGAGTAACAACTGAAGAACTTTCTGCATAGCAAGAGAACATTGGATTGCCATTGTTAGGATTGAAACGCATGTGGTTGCGAGTGTTTGCACCTTGGAAGATAATGGTTGCATCTCCATTTTCAGCTATCTCAATAGTGGCTTTTGCATTGTCATCAGCTTCAGCTTCGGTCCTCATATAATTTTTATCAGAAGCAGCCGCATAAAGATAGCCGTTTCCAACATTAAAGTAGAATCCATCTTCCAATGTGATTTGTTGGATAGAACTTCCAGGAGTAATAGTACCATCTTCGTAAACCTCAACACCGTTTGCTGCACGGTTGTTTGCGTTTTGAGTGGTACTCATAGCCCAAGCATCACCTCCCTCATTTACGTATGCGAGGATGATGACATCGCCATCTGCCAATTTGCTGGCATCCGTAACGAGTTCAAATTTGTCTGTACCAGCAACTTCTTTCTCTTTTACAACGAGTAAGTAGCTTGCATCACCTGGCTCATAAGCGTCATCTCCTACAAAAGCAGCCTTGATGGTGGTTTGGCCAGCAGCTACAAGTGTAATCTCACCAGTGGTGGCATCAACGGTAGCAACAGCTTCGTTGGTAGAAGAGTAAGCAACTGTCAAAGCGTTGGGGTTAGCCAATGCTGGGAACTCGTTGGCTTCGCCTAAAGTAGCGGTGAAGTTTGCTACATCATAGCTGAGTCCTGCAGGTTCTCTGTTGTCTGTGCGTGTCAATTTAACGAGTTGGTTGTCAGCTTCAAACTCGTATGTCGTGTTGTATTTGGTCAAGTTACCGTAAACAACAACTATGTCACCAACCTTGATGTCATCAGCAGAGGTGAAGTCTGCACCTTCATAGCTCTTTCCGCGGAAAGCTTGGAGCTGAGCGCCAGATGTCGTTCCGTCAGCAGAAATGTTGTAAGAGATGTTTCCATATTTTTCACTGTAGGCAGTCACAATCTTTGAAACGATACCTGTAGCATAAACGCCTTGTGTTCCTGTACCTGCGTCGATGGCAGCAATAGCCTGCTCAACGGTGTAAGGATTATCCTCTGTACCTGCTTCTTCAGCATTGGGGTCAATAACTGTCACATCGAAGCTCGTAGAACCTCCATAGAAAGCATCTGTCTCTGCCCATGTAGCCGTGATAGTTGCTTTTCCAGCGGCTTCACCTGTAATGGTAACACCATTAACAGAAACGATATCTTCATCCGAAGAAGAAAGTGTCAAAGCAGGTCCGTCTGTGTTCACGTCAGCATCTTCACCAATCTCAATCGTTGTGGCGTCAATGGTAACATTAGCGGTCTGCTTGGTTACACCACCAGAGACTGTAGCTTCAACCTGTTGTACTCTCCAGTGACCAGAGCCAGAAGGACGAGTAAATGTTACTTCGTTAGCACTACCTGTCCAAACACCAGTTTCTGCATCATAAGTACCAGTGTTAACAACATCGCCAGATTCAGGTTTGTTGCTTCCATCGTAAGTAACAGTGATACTTGTGAGTGTACCGCTTTTTGCTGCAATGGTCATGGTACCATCACCGTAAACGCGGATACCAGTACCAGTGTTGTAATACTTACCGTCGTTGCCGCCTCCAGCGAATGTTACGGTAAAGTCTCCGCCATCGAATGGGTCAGTGTATTGCACACCGTTCTCCAATCCCAAATCGCCGAAAACAATTGTTCCAGCGAATCCTACGCTTGCTACTGCCAGCAGCAAGAGCGTAAAGAAATAACGTAATTGTTTTAACATAATGTTTAAGTTTATAATTTATGAATAAAATTTAAGTCGTTTATAGTTTTTCCGCTTCCTCTACAGAGATTCCGCAGGCTTGAGCAATTTGCTCGATTGACATTCCCATTTTTTTCATGTTCTGAGCTACTTCTTTGGTTTTGTCAGCTCTACCTTCTTCTCTACCTTCTTCCCTACCTTCTTTTATTCCTTCTTCCCTTCCTTCTTTCAGCCCTTTTTCTCTTCCTTCTTTCATTCCCTCTTCAATAGCTCCTTGAAAAGTATTGTAATTGTCGCGGTATACTTTCAGGGCATGGTCATATTGCATTTGCTCCTCTTTGGTGAGTGCCCTCACCTCGGCAATTTCTTCCAGTCTTTTAAATACGGCACTTTTTGCCGTCCATGGGAGTCTGTTGATAGTTTCCATATTCTTCAACACATAAATCCAACGTTCAAAATCATTCTCACATTCATCTGCTTCTTTGTTGAAATAGGGCAGTTGCAAATAGATGAGTCTTATCTTGTCCGAGAAGACTTCTTTAGTTCTCATGTCCAACAGGGCAACGTCAGTTCGGAATGTTGTCCCGATATCTTCTAAAGTGAAGTTCAAGAAAGCTATCAGATAAACAGCTTTAATGTCAAATCTCCACTCTCTTCCTTTTCTTGCTTGCCTTGAAATAGCTTCTGAGGCGTAAAAGATGCTTCTCTGTTTGAAGAAAGGTTGCCTTTGGTTTTGCATTTCGACGATGATTTTCTCACCCGTTTCCGTCTCGCAGAGCACATCATATATGATAGAGCGTTCTCCTTCAATGTCTCTTGGCATCTCTTTGTCAAGGAACGTAATGTTCTCAATTTTTCGTTCTCCCACCAGTAGGTTATTCAGAAAGTCCAGTAATAATGGCTTGGAGAATTCCTGCCCAAAGATTCTCTTGAATCCTATATCCGTAAATGGATTGATAAACACTCCCATGTTTTCCGTCGTATAATTATTTAAGATTCTGCAAAGTTACAAAACATTTTTGTACCTACCAAATATTTATGTGTGAATTGTGTTAAAATTGAATGGCTTTAGTTTGCCAATTTTATCACAAATGTGACAAAATTAAAATGCAAAAGTGGCTAAGCCACCGTAAATATGGTGTTTAGCCACTATAAACATAATGTTTGCGCCTTGCAAACCTATCATTTCAAGAACGGATTGACGGTCTTGTCGGGACCCAAGTAGAAGCCCGTTTCAGGCGGTTGGTTGTAGGCAACATTTTCTGCCGCCACACTCAACCTATAGGGGATGTCTTCCATGAGGCAATTGATGCGAAACTCCGATGAAATGGGCGAAATATAGAGTCGAAGCTCCGTACTTTCCTCGTTTCTGATGAGCACTTCTTCGCGCCAATCGCCAAGAATATCGGCAGAAAGACAAGGATTGGATTTCGTTCCATTGTTGAATTTTCCGTCAAATCGCATGATGGTTTCGCTTACTCCATTCTTCCAATTATATTTCAAAACCTGTTCGTGGTCGAGCAATTCTCGCAATAAGTCACCATCCCACCAGATGCCGAAATTCGTTGACATACCCACGTTTCGCCCTCTTCTTTGACTCAAATTAGGTTCATCGGGTTCAACCGGCTTAACAATTTCTCCCTTTATATTGCGGATTCCCTTTGAATCGCTGCTCCACATCTCCAAACCTGGGTTCGTGGGGTCGATATCGGCAGCCATACAACGTCCTACATCTATCGGACTGGGCAGTTGAAAGACTACTTTTCCCGTAGCTGCCTCGCGGAAATCCGAACCGTCGCGACGGTTTTCGTGGCAATCCCACACATGTAGTATGTCGGTCGTAGGGTCGAATACCATGAGATGAAGCGCATCACCATGTCCGAATCCCGTATTATACAATCCTCGTCCGTTGTTGTCCACGCACATCGAGCCGTAAGTGATTTCATCGCAACCATCACCATCTACGTCAGCAATGCGCAAATTGTGGTTGCCTTGTCCAGCATAACTATTCCATTCAGGGTTATTGGTGTCGAAAGTCCAATGCTCCTTGAGCGTCTTTCCATCCCAATCCCATGCCGCTATCACGGTACGCGTATAATAGCCACGGCAGAAGATTCCGCTTGGATGAATGCCATCTAAATACCCCACAGCAGCCAAGAAACGGTCAGAACGGTTAGCATGATCATCTCCCCAACCCATGCTTTCGCCTCGTTGCGGGATATAGTTGGCTGTAGCAAGTGCGCGCCCCGTCAATCCTTCGAAAACCGTAAGATACTCAGGACCTTCCAATATTCGTCCGTATTTGCCGCCCTCTTCCGTGCAACGCCAATCCTTATCCTTATCTCCAATCACGTTTCCCTGTCCGTCGATGGTACCGTCAGCCGTGCGAACCATCAATTCTGCCTTGCCATCTCCATCGAAGTCATAAACCATGAATTGCGTATAGTGCGCACCTGAACGAATGTTTTTCCCCATGTCGATACGCCAAAGTTTCGTACCATCCAAACGATAACAATCAATAAAGGTGTTATTGGTAAAACCAGTATGTGCATTGTCGCGTGCGTTAGACGGATCCCACTTTACGAAAATCTCATATTGTCCGTCACCATCCACGTCGCCAACGCTACAATCACTGGCAATATATACAACTTTTCTTCCATTTTTACCCATTTCATCGGGGATTTTGTCGATTTTAATGGGTATGTATCCTTCGGGAGAATTGGCCTTTAGGAGATAGCTGCCGTTGATATTGCCGCCTTTTACCTCATATTGGGCATCAGTAGAAAGCGGATTATCGTCGATAAACATCGAACCGCCTTTCGTTAAGGGAGTTTTGTTGAGTTTTTTCCCGTTTCGGTAAACGTCAAAGGGTTCTGCAACCTTGTCTGAACGTAAAATTCGCCACGAAATGACCACTTGATTGCCAGATTTGATGGCCACTACGCCACGATTTAGCTTCTCACGTTGCATATTATCGTAGTTGTAACGGGGTTGTGCAAGTGCCATTTCTCCCCATGCAACCAATAGCAACATCATTATGCATATTCTCTTGCCCATTTTTTTATAGTTTTGGTTAATATTTTGCAAATATACGATTTTTTTTGATTGAGTGAGGGGATTGTAGAGAATTTTTTAGGGGGGGTAGGTTTGGTAGGGGGAGTAGGGTTAGTAGGTTTGGTAGGGGGAGAGGAGGGCTATTCTTATTATAAATTATCCACTGCTTGGGTGTTTTCTCAAGCAGTGGATACTATTTTTGTTTATTTGATGGGTTTGGGTGCTCTATGTCTTACCTTGAAACGGTCGAAGCCTTCGCCGTATACGCCGATGACGGCACTCTGAGAGACGAATGCATGAGGGTCTATCTCGTTGATAAGTTGGAAAATCTTGGGACTTTCACGACGTTTAGCGAGTACGAAGAGCATTTTTGTCTCCTTTCCCGTGTAGAAACCTTGTGCGCTGATGACCGTACAACCACGATGCGGGTCTTGGTTGATGCGCTTTCCTATCTCTTCGAATTTGTCGGAGATAATGAAGAATTGTACGCTTCGGCGCATGGAGTTCACCACTTGGTCAAGACAGAAGGCCGTGATGTAAAGCACTACGTATCCGTAAATCACGCGCTCCCAATCTTTCAGTACGATGTAACTCGACGTGATGATGAAAACGTCGCAAATCATGATGATACGACCGAGCGACACGTCGCGATACTTATTGATGATGGCGGCGATAATGTCTGTTCCTCCTGTACTTC
>OCTX011677202.1_pt1 | contig 11678 bp, 14 predicted proteins | sample 1539691 | NCBI WGS metagenome assembly OCTX01 (sample SAMN02144231, study PRJEB22623) | gut metagenome | biome: sheep rumen | host: Ovis aries | place: New Zealand | reverse complement strand
TAAAGTTAACGTTGATACTGATGATAATTATAATATCACAGTGAGACAAAATCTTGAAAAGATATGGAGATTGACTTATAGTGGTAATACTTATTACACTTCTTCTGTTGATGATATAAAAGAAACTGTATAGCTTCTTACTGCAAAGGATGATGTAGCAACAGGTTATGGCGGCAATGTTGAGTAGACAACTGTATCAAATTTATTTGATATTAGTGCCCGTCGTCCATCAGTTTATGATGCAATCGAAGAATCAAAAGTTCTTTATCCGCTATCTACCGAAGGATTTAACTATTGGCTCGAAAAAACACAAATTAATGGAGATGCTCCTACTCCAGAAGAAGACGAGAGAACTGCTCAAGTCGCATTATATCTTAATAACACAAATATTAAAGATGGATATGCAGCTAATGAAGAACGTATCTTCTGTATCGCTGGTGATATGGACTCTACAAGTCGTACAGTAAAGAACTTCTTTACAGTACGAAAAGACGGTTCTTTATATATCGGTGGAACAGTAACTAATACAGATGGTTCTCCTATCCCTTCCGCAGCAAGAATTCCTGATGAAGTTAATATAGAGGGTCCTTTGCTTAAAGCTGTAAAAGATGAGACGACTAAAGAAGACCGTATCTATATAGATTTTGACCGATTCTACAATACTGATGGCAAGAGCTTATATGAATCTCTTATTGTTGCTGGTGGCAGCGTTGGATAGCATAGACATAATTTAGACACAGCTATTGCAATAATTGATGCTAATGACGACGGAATATTTAATTATCTTCCAGACGGCGATGCTGCTCCTACAAATAAGTTATACTATAATGGCGCAGGTGGACAACACGAAACTACTGTTGGAGACGTTATTAAACAATTAATTTCACGTTATAGTGAAAATGACCGTTGGATGGGATTCTATAATATTTTATATAATTTGATGACACAAGGATATGTCGAATATGCCCCAAGCGGCACTATGGGTGAAAAAGTTTAGGTTCGTTTTAATAATAAAGTTTTCGGAGCAGGCGGAGAATTTAAATTAACATTTAAGAACTCTACTACTGGAGACGTTATTGGAGGCGGAGGCGGAAGAACTCAGTCCTATGGACTTCTTGACCCAGGTAATGCAGAAAGGGAGTGATGATAAATGAATTATCCAAAAGGAATAGATATAAGTTACGCATAGGTTGGGGTTGACTACCCAACCTTATGCGCTAATATTGATTTTGTTATTATGAAATGTGGAGAGAAAGACTTTCGTGATAATCAATTTTTAACCCATTATAATGGCTGTTCAGCACAAGGGGTAACTATGGGAGTCTATTTCTATGGGCGAGCTCAAACAGATTAGGAGGCTGTCGCAGAAGCATAGCTTTGTGCCTCTTTAATCAGAGGTAAAAACTTTTAGCTTCCTGTTTTTTATGACGTAGAAGGTGAGCCAGGAATGTATGGTATCTTATATCCTGGTCCAAAACTTGGTTATACTGTAAATAGTATTGTAAGAAGTTTTCTTGATGAACTTAGAAATTAGGGTATTACTTCCTATGGTGTATATGCAGGCTGGACGGTATTTAATTAGTTATTAAATCAAGCTGATTTTGATGACATTTATATTTGGTATGCAAACTGGACTAATTTAAGTTCACCACCATAGGTGTGGGGCAGAGACCCAGATATATGGCAATATACATCTCAAGCCCGTTATCCTGGATATAGTGGTAATTTAGATGGTGACTATTTAATTACTCAATCCTTCCCAATGAGAGACAATAGATATTACTATTGTCATCCGTTAGGTAAGAGAGCAACAGATGCTTGGTTAGGAACTTATAGCGGACATGGTATTGCTATTGATATTTCTTTAAGCACATCAAGTGGAGGAAAACTTGATACTGTCGGTACTCCCATATATTCGATTTGTGACGGTACTGTACTTTCAGCTGAATATAATTGCGGTTCAACAGAGAAAACAACAAATCCCGCGGGCGGTAATCAAATTTGTATTAAAGCAAGTGGTACTGCGGCACAAACTGAAAATGTACTTGACCGAGAGCTATAGTTCTTATATTGTCACTTAGTAAATCCTAATGAAAGTCAATATAGTCATTTTCCAAAGTTATCTCCTGGAGACACTGTAAGAAAAGGTTAGATTATTGGTGGACTTGGCGCAAGCGGCAATACGGACGATGGCGCAGGCGGCCCTTTTGCTCACTTACACATTCAAACTGCTGCTCGAATTAAATAGGGTACTAAGACTTATGACAAATATTCTGGTAAGTCAATGCATTTCGATGAAGGCGGAACTTATCCTGTCGGTGATGTTTACTTATACGCTCTATTCTGTGACGGTCCAGTTTTAACTTGGATGGACATAGAAGGAGAATCATCAGGTGGCGGCACCGTTCCTGAAGCAGAAGGTTCTACTCATGCGGCGGTCATTTGGAACTGGTTTAGAAATGCTGGAATACCTGGCGTTTCTGATAACCCAGAACTTATTGCTGGAATTATTGGAAATTGTCAAGCAGAGTCTTATTAGGCAATTGATGTTCTTGGCTGTAATAATGGATATTATGGCCCTTGGTGCGAATCTAATTCTGGTTTCAGAACTTTTATGGGTGGAGCAGGATTTTCATTTCATCCGTATACTGCAAATCCACCAGACTCATCTAATGCTATTCCCGCTGCATTTGAATGGTTAACTTAGCACAGTGACAGCTGGGTTAACTGGCTTATGAATGTTAAAGACCAAGTTACTTCTTAGCATGGAGAAGCAGGAGCAAGAGCTTATGCCGAATTATTCTGTGTTTGTGTTGAACGTTGTGTTAATGGTACAGATGCAGTAATAGACCCTGGTGTTCAATAGATAATGAGAGATTACTATGGCGGCACAACCTATATTTATCAAGGCTTAGCAACAAGACGTAATAATGCTGCAAGTATATATAATCAATTTATGACATAAAAAAAGAGGTAGGATAAACCTACCTCTTTTTATTTTATAAATGGGTCTAATGCTTCAAGTTCACTAAAAGTTAATTCAAGCGGAGATAACTCATCTAATGAGAAATATATATCTGGCACTTGTATTTGAATATTGTTAATTTCTGTAACAATAGCAGTACATTCTTCTATTCGTTCTGTATCTACGGCAAGACCACCATCTTCATTACGAATAAAATTACCATTCTCATCTCTGAGACAATATTCCTTTAAACGTTCCAACTATTGCTCATATATTTCCTCTTCTTCAGCAATAGCTTTCTTTAGCTTTAACAGCTTATATTGAGTATCAATATTAAACTTTGCATTAGAAATGCGTTGGAAGATATTTGCTAATATTGGCAAATTACTGCGTGGTACTATCATTTATCTCCCTCCTTAGAAATCAATTATCTCATTAACCTTATTATCATGTGCCGCCCAGCGACCAATTAAAATAGCGTCAGCCTCATCTTGTGAAACATTTATATCATAGAGTTGCTTAACGATAATCTAAGCACTTCTCTTCTGGTCTGTACGGTTATTACCTTTAACCTCAGAATGGTGTCTCCAAGTTGAAGGAACTACGACTTTGTAAATGAGTCCATTCTCATAACAATAGTTTTTAAGAACACCCTATAAATGAGCAAGTTTCTTAAATGTCGTAACCATTTCAACGACTTCAGAAGGATTTTTCTTATAAGTCTATAATTGTATATCTTCAAATATAATCTTATCAGGATTCCACTTCTTTATCATTGATGCCATCCACTATTTAGTCTGTGCTATTCTTTCTGTGCTATGTCTTCCATCTGAAGACCAGTGTCCAAACTTAATCAGTTTTTCATCATCGAATACTGACCAACCAGAAGTAATAGAAGCTTGGTCAAATGCAAGAATACGATAGCCGTTTTTCTTAACAGCTATATTATCCATATACTAAGTTCTATTCTACTTACATATTGGACATTCATAGGTGCCGCGGCGCCACTTTTCATAGGATACATAATTAAGGTGTCCTTCAGGACACTTTAATTCTAAATCTGTTTTTAAATTAACATAGTCGGTTGACACTAAGTGCCAACCGCCTTTTTCTATATCCTATTTTACATCTTCATACTTAAGTTTACCTGCCACAAAGCATCACTTCTTGTCGGTTGAACCGAAGCCGCCTTCTCCTCTCTCAGTTGGTGAAAGCTCTTCAACTTCTACCCAATCAATCATTGGAACGGGAGCGATTACGAGCTGAGCAATCTTATCTCCCTTATTGATTGTAGTAGAAAGGTTACCGATGTTTGTCATAATAACACAAATCTCACCACGATAATCTGCGTCGATTGTACCAGGGGCATTGGCAACTCTTAAATTAGTTTTAAGGCTAAGTCCTGAACGTGGACGAACCTATATCTCATATCCAACAGGGATAGCTACTGAAATACCTGTTTTAATGAGTGCTGTCTCATGAGGTTTAATAGTAACATCCTCTACTGCAAAAACGTCTGCACCGGCATCTGTCTTATGAGCATACTGAGGAATAATTGCGTCCTCGCTGAGCTTCTTAATCTCAACCTTAACTCTTTCTCTTGGAACCTCAATAAGATTGATAATTGCAATGATTGAACCTTCAATCAAAGAAACAAGCATATCTCTCTTATTCTGACTAAGAGAATCATCGCTTTGAATAACATCAATGACTTCCATTGCGGCACTACGCTCTTCCTCGATTGAACCATGTCCTGTCATTTTAAGAGCCTTTAATGTATCCTGCTGGAACTCCTCACTGCTAAAGATAAGAGCGAGCTTCTACTGAATTGTTGGATAAAAAGCATCAAACTGCTCATCGGGAAGTTCAATTAATGCCAAAAGCTGGTCAAGTGTATCATTAGTATCAAGGGCGAATAACTCGCCAAGTTTATTCTCTAATTCCTGTTTCATTCTGGTTTCCCCCTTTCTTATAGTTTTTCAATTATTTCATCAATAACGCCATATTTTTTAGCGTCATCTTGGTCGAGGAACCAGTCATCTTTCTTGTGCTCCTCATATACATCACTTGTAATTTTTGTGCGATTAAGGACATGAGCCTTAAGTCTTGTGAGTTGATATCTGTAAAAATCAACGTGCTGGAAGAATTTATGTGCATCTCCACCATCCATAGCTGCTCCCTCATGGAACATGAAGGAAGTATGTGAAAGAGCAAATCTCTTGTGACCTGCTATACAAATGAAGAAACCACCACTGTAAGCTGTACCAATATTATAAGTATATACTGGAGTTACAGAAGCTTGAATTGCACTAATTATACTAAAAACACCATCAAGGTCTCCGCCAGGGGTATTAATGTATATCTTAATAGGCTCTCTTTCCTCTATTGGGATTCCGTCCTCTTTGTCAACTTTATTCCAGAAGCGAATAATCTCGAAAATGCTTACTGCAAGTTCTGGCTTAATTTCCTCTGTTAAATAGATTGTTCTCTCGGTAAAGTCAAAAGTTTCAAGCGTTGACTCAACATCAATCTAACACTCTGGGTCAGTTAAGATACCGAAATAGGTGTCAGGGATTCCCAACTCCTCTCCTTTGAGTGTTGCTGCGGCATCATCATAAAAATTCTCAACTGCCGCCATAAAATCTTCTTTTGACTTCAAAGACCCGTCAGCATTAAAAATCTCAATTCTACCTTCTTTTTCTGCCATTATTCTGCTCCTCCTAACTCTTCTTCAAGATGTTTCTTTAAAACTTCTAAATCTCCTATCTCGTTGATTAGAGTATTTATCTCAGGGTTAAAAACAAAGGTGTCCATACCAAGAGACTGGAGCTTTTCCTGTTTCTCTTGAAGCTGGAAACAAACCTGTTTATATTCTTCTTTCTTTTCCATTAGAATCCCTCCTTTTATAAATATTATATCATAAAGACGAATTTAAGTCAAGTCCTTGACGGGTAATTGTTTTGGGATTTTGTTTAAGGAGTAGTCTTAAACTTGAAGGTAGTGCGGCGATTTCCTTCTATGCGTTGATAGAACTTTTATAGTATTCTGCATAAGAGTCTTTAGCACTATTATCTTTTGCCCAATTAATAATCTTTTCAGTTAATGGGGCAGCCTTTACATTATAAGGAAATCTCAATGCGGCGTTATTATGTTTATACCATAAAGCCATTTTAGCAATTCGTTTCTGATATTCTTCTTCTGTTTCTTTCTCGAATTTATCCAAATTAAGAATAATACTTGCATAGTATTCACAAAAGAAATCTTCAGAACAGTGAAAATCAATTACACAGTTCTTATTAAAAAGTGCCCGATAACGCATAAATTTCAAAGCAGTTGCTTCGTCATTTAGCTTAGGAGTATGAATGAAACAGAATTGTTTATTTTTATTTTCATCAATGAAATCAAGTGTATTAGGTTGATTTAAGGGGTCTCTGTCTGCAATATAAATTGCTTTAGAGTCTGGTTTGTAATCTGCAAAATTTTCAGTTTCTAAACGAATGAAACTATTCCTTTTCATTCTTTCATATTCTGATACTGGCATATTTAACTTTGCTGTCCAAACGTCATATGGAGCATAGGACGGCGGCACATTTTGCATTTCTGCGGGAAGTTTTTCATTGAATTTATAAAAACCATATCCAGTAAAACTTTTATGTTCACCATAAATATTTAAGGCTCGCGGCGGAAGAACATTAGGATTATCTTTAAAATAGATAATTTGATTACAACGTCCTTCATCATCTTTTGGAGATAACATCAATACCTTATCTCCATTTTTGTAGTAATAATTGTAATACTACATTAACTCAAGATTGGGCACCGCTTTTCCACGGTGCCACAAATCTATATCATACAAGCCGATTGTAGCCATTATTCATCCACCTCTGGTCTTTCAGTTAAGGACTCTGTGATGAAGCCCTTATCATCCATTGCCAATATCTTCTCAAAAATGTCGAACTCAGTATTCTTATACTTCTTTGGAATGAAAGTGTCATCACGTCTTATACCAGTTATGATAAGTTTATTACCACGAGTGAACCAAGATTTCTCTACTACGTGCTTAACGCCATCTGCGCCGCGCTCAGAGATTTGCTTATCCCATATTGCGAACTGGTTCTTCCAAACCTTAACTGTTACAACGCCTGTTGGAGTTAATAATATAACAGAACTCTTATTCTTATCTTTATCAATTACTGTTCCAGCTATACGATAAATCTTGAACATCTTAATCTCAGAACCGTCCTTTGTAGTAAAGCTGCGCTCTACTTCTGGCTCAGGGTCTAATTGTGAGAAGTCTGCTATTTCATATACATCCTTTGGAAGTTTATCAAGTGGGTGGTCATGGTAATAGAAACCTAAGCTATCCATTTCCCAATCAGCCTCAGAACCACTACAATACTTATTCCAAGTTTCCTCATATAAACGATTGTTAAGGTCATCAAGGATAGATTGCTGATTTGCCTTCATCCAGTCTCTTACTGGGTCCATACCTTTCTTATAGATATTGTCCCATACTGTCTGCTTAATCTTGCCCTTTGGACCGTCATTTGTTACGATAATTTCTTCAATCTTTGCTGTATCATAATTTGCTTCGAAGAACGGCATTGCTATTTCATCAAGATAATAGTAAATACCGTCTTTAGAGTTCTTTAAATACTTATTGAAGTTAAACAGCTTTTTCTCGAATGTTAATTCTTCTGGTATCATATCCTTTGCAATTAACATCTGCATATTCTGCAATGTGATTCTCTTCTTCTTATCAGATACACTATTAGCATATTCAACCATTGCTAAACGTCTATTACCATTATAGAGTTCATCAAATGTACCAGCTTTGATAAGAGAGAACATTTGCAGCTTATTTACCTTAACCTTAGATAAGAAATCTTCAATACTGGTATAAGGACGATTATTGAAAATTTCATATACAAGTTGTGTGCCTATTCTATTGATACCCTTCATACCATAAACGATAGCGTTCTTCTTTAACTCAGGTTTAAAGATAAGACCAGACTCGTTTATATCAGGCGGCAATACTGTGATACCTTTTACTTTAGATTCTCCTATGGCGGCACTGATTTTACCATAGTTAACACTCTTATTCTTCTTGGTTGTATTATCTTCTTCTGCGTCTGTATCAACATCATCTACATCAAGTAAATCTGCACCACCTGCATTAACTATCAGACAAGCACAGTTCCAATAAATTTGTGGATAATTTGTTGCTAAGTATAATGTTTGAATACCAACGAATGAATATGCAAGAGAGTGTGGAAGTGAGAATGAGTAACCCATTTGAGGACCCATTGTGGTTTCCCATACATACTCACCAAAATTCTTATTCGGACAAGCATTAATAAACTTATCGTGAAGTGCAGGAATTTCTTCCATATGTTTCTTCGCAACAGTTTTTCTTGCCGCGTTAGCTTCTTTTAAAGTGAAGTGACCAATCTTTTCGTCCATACATACTTCCATCAAGTCCTCCTGAAGTGCAGGAACACCAAAACGTGGAAGATAATATGGTTCAAGTATCTTAATCTCTTCTTCGCTAAGTCCTCTATCTCTTGCTTCTCTATACCACTGACCAATATCTTCCTTAAGACGGCAATATCTGTCAAGTGGCCTTTCCTTTCCTTTTTCTCCCATAAGTCTCATTATCGCATTTGCTGAAGTCATTTCAGTTGGATTCTGAGGCTTAACCTGCTTTGCAGTTGCAAGACCAACACCAGTACTGAACTGGAATACATCAAGGACGCTTCCCTCTCCAAGAGCTGTCCACATTTTCTGGTCACTAAGATTTAATACCGCAGGGTGGAGATATTTGTCGTATATTTTTCTTAAAGATAAGTCTTTTTCAACTATGCCGTCAGCCTGCATAAGTTCGATACAAGTTGTTATTTTATCACAGATTTCAGTTACAAGGAAGTCGTACTTAACGTCACCCATTGCCTCAGCGTCATGAAGCGAAAACTGAGTTGTAAGGTCTCCGTTCGGACTTCTCATAATAGCTCCAGTGTCATATGGATTATCATTATAAAGGATAACACCAGAGGCGTGCTGACCACGCTTATTTACCAGACCTTCAATTGATTCGATAATCTCAAGAAGTCCTGGATACTTCTCAACCTCAGCAATAAATGCTCCGATTGGCTGTCTGCCCTTCTCAGGATTTCCATATACGACATCATGGATAGGCCATAAGAAACCACGTTCCTGTGGAATAAGTCCACTAAGATACTGAGTAGTTTCAACTTCCAAGCCATTCGGATAAAATTCTGAACGATAACCTCTACCTGCGGCCGCTATTGCTGAACGAGTACCTTCTGTACCGAAAGTACAAACCTGAATAACATTTAACTCGCCGCGCTCCTTACGAATTGCTGAGAAAATCTTCTTACGCTTTGAAGGAGAAAGGTCAATATCAATATCAGGAAGCTCTACACGTTCCTCATTAAGGAAACGCCAATACTTAAGTCCCCACTTCAATGGGTCAAGCTGAGTTATACCAAGCAAATAGTTTGATAAGAAACATACTGCTGAACCACGTCCAGGACCTACGATTGAACCACATTCCCAAAACAAGTTAATGAAGTGCTGGAATGTATTAAAGTATTTAAACAGACAATCGTCAAGTTTTTCTCCAATTGTCTTAATAACTCTTGCTTCGATTTCAAGTCTATCAAGATATTCTGTGTTATATAAATCCTTTTCTTTTAAGGTATTTATACATTCATTCACCCAGTATCTTTCTTGTCTGTTAAGACTACTCATTAGTGAAGTAAGAGTCGGACAATTCTGCATAAAATCAATGTCATAATCATATATAGCAGGATAATCTTTTACTTCTACCTCTGGAATAATTGATGTATGCTCAAGGCTGAAACTTTCAATCTTATCATAGATTTCCATAGAGGCGCGGCACATATTCATAAACTCTTCCTCAGTAAAAGCTACCTGTAAGTTTCCAAATGCCTCATCATTGTCCATCATATGAGCATCGAAGTAGAACTCATCTACTTCTCGGTCGCCTTCCTTGGAATTGAGATAAGCCTTATGAAGTGGACGTTCATTTGCTGTAAGATAATGTGCGTCTGAGCCGATTACCATTTTAACGCCATATGCTCTGGCAATTGCACCGACTCTCTTATTGAACTTTACTTGGTCTTTTGACTGACCTGCGGCAACCTCAATGTAGAAATCATCGCCAAATAACTCAATATTCCAACGAATGAAATCGTCAATATCCTGCTTACAACGGAATATCTCATTCTCGTCATTTGCCGCTTCAGCTTTTATAAGTTGAAGAACTCTTCCGCCAAGTTGTCCACCAATACAAGCTGTTGTTGCGATTAAAGAGTTCGGATATTTCTTTACAATCGCTTCCAATTCGTTCATCTGAGTTGGAACTCTTGTCATGCCGCGAGAGGTAAAACTGTAATACCAAGCGGTTGAACTCAATTCTCTTATTGCCTTATGTCCAGTTTCATTCTTGGCTATTAATATATAGTGCCAATACCTTTCGATATCATCACGGAATTTTACGAGATAAATCTCATTACCACACGCGCACTTGAAATCTTCAGGTATCTCGCCCTTTTCTTTAAGTTTCTTTTCTGTTTGTAGCCACTTTAAATGACCGCTGACACACTCGTGGTCAGTCAATGCAATACCTTTCATTCCAAGACGATGCGCTGTCTTAATCATATCTGGTATCTTATTGATTGAGTCAATTAAACGAATGTTACTATACTCACTGTGACTATGAGTATCAAATCTTGGAACTCCATTTAAGCTCATTCAGTAGAAACCCTCCTTTTTAACTTACTTATTTTTTCTACAACCCTAATCAGACTTGCAGAGATTTTTACATTTAGGACATTTGTGTGTCCAAGGAATACTATGGATTGACCAGTCTTGGTCACATTCTTCTTCATCGACCTCAAATACACAATGGCAGTTTGAGCAATTAAAGAGAACTTTTCCATATAACCCTTCTCTAAGAATTTTTACCATATTATAAAACTCCTATCTTATTTTTCTATATATATTATAACACAAATAATTAAAAAAGTCAAGACAAAGGTCTTGACTTTCGTTCACTTATTATTCTTCTTGCGCTCGCGCTCTTTCTGGATTTCCTTGTTGCGGCGAGACATCTCGTCCTTGAAACGGTCAATCTTCTTCTTGTAATTGTCCTTTTCGTCTCTATGGATTTTCATTTTATTTCCCCTCCTCGATTGTCATTGTTGCTATTAAAGGTGTACAATAACTTGTTTCCTTCATAAACTAAGCCAATACATCATCAGCTTCATCGACTAACATATTTTTATAGCACGTGCCTCTTGTTCTTCCTTGTAACATATCACTTACAGTAAAGATTTGAGGCACTGGAAGTCCCAGTTCTTTTGCTCTTATCTCATAAATTCTTTTATTACACTGACGCGCACAAAGTATCGGGAAATTATTTTTCGCCGCTGTCTACACAAGCAGGGTAGTCTTTCCATATCCCCTTGGTCTTACAATTACTTTCATTCGATTTTCTCTCCTATATATGAAGTATTTTTCAATCTATAATATTCTTCTGTCCAAAATAGCCAATCTTTTGTATCCCATTGACATGGAGCATCTTCATGAAGAGTGTGTTGGAAAGTTAAAAGAGTATCTCTATCCTTTTGTGAAATATAGTTAGCAAAGTAATAATATACTTTATCCC
>OCTX012196186.1_pt1 | contig 11680 bp, 13 predicted proteins | sample 1539691 | NCBI WGS metagenome assembly OCTX01 (sample SAMN02144231, study PRJEB22623) | gut metagenome | biome: sheep rumen | host: Ovis aries | place: New Zealand | reverse complement strand
TATTTGCCGTACCTGATGATATATTTTATGATGGTTGGAATTCCGGTTTCTGTTGAAATGCTGCCGATGAGGCTTTTGTCTCTTGTCTTCGGTGCGGTTTTCATCGTTGGATTGAATATGGCAATTAACAGGAAAAAGGATTATAAACTGTCAAAAGCGACTATTGACAAATTAATTTCTGAATTAGACAAAGCCATAGATTTGAAATTGGATGGAAAAGATGTTTTTTCAGAAAATTTCCGTACAATCAACGGATTTTATTTGAGTATTTTCAACAGGTCCGAGTATAAATATTTCCCATCTGAAACTCACAAATCCGTTTTGAATGTTGTTAAATCATTTCAATACATTGGAAAGATTATATCCGAGCATGATTTGTCAAATAAGGAACTGCTTTACATAAGAAGTGTTCTGTCTCAAATCAGACACATTGATTTGGAGGACATATTTGAAGGCATTGAAATCAAATCAAAAGTGATGTATCTTGTTTTATTGAACTTGGAGATAATTGCAAATGAAATCAGAAAAGATTTAACCGATGAAATAAAGCTTCCGGATAAAAACACATTAAAAATCCAGTTAAAATCATTAATCAGACAGTATTTCAGTTTCAGATCTGTTAAGTTTACTTTTGCATTTAAAATGGCCTTTTTAATGTTTGTCTGGCAGCTGCTGACACTGATGTTTAATTTGCCTTTTACAAAATGGCTGTATTTCGCTACAATCTCGTTAATGTTACCTTATATTAATGATGTTGCATATTCTGCAAAGTCACGACTTCAGGGAACATTTATTGGAGTTTTTGTTTTTGCTGCAATTCTCATAATTGTCCCTTATCTTAACGTTTCAATTAATGTAATTGCTGTTGCAGTAATGGTTGTCTGTATGTTGATAATGGTCATTAAATTGGAGGATAAACTGATTTTAACAATTGTCACTACTGTGATATCAGTTATGACCGCACTGATGTATATTCCACCACCTGAAGCAATGGAATTGAAGATATTATGGGTATCTGTTGCAGTTGTAGTTGTCACATTATTCAATTACAAATTCCTGCCTTATTCTGTTGAAATCGAAACAAAGAACAATCTGAAAACATCCTATATACTAAATCAGCAGTCAATCGATTTGGTTAAACAGAAATGCATGGCAACAGGACCTGATAAAAAAACAACATTATTGGTTTTAAGCAATGTTGTACGGGAAAACATTGAAATAACTGAGGAAAACCGGGAATTATATAATCTGCAGGTAAAAATTACTGATATCTGCAATTTCATTTTGAATTATCTGGATTTGATTCCGATATCCGATGATTTGGCTAAAAATTTGGTTGAAATAATTGATGATAATGCATTGGCAGATGTAAATTTAAATATCAAAGATAAAATATTGGCATATTCAATGGAACATGTCATGAGCTTGTTTAAAGATGAACAGATGATTATCGAAGGATTTGATTAATAATTCTATTTCGAATGATTAACTTCTGCTTTTGAATTAAAATTACTTTAGAAAATTTGATGAGGAATTCAATCATATGATTGTTAAACCGATAGTTCCGCGGGGATAGCCTAGAAAAGACTCAATTGACCTATTGAGCAAAAACAAAATCTAGGAATCCCCACACTCTATAAGGTATTGTTGTTGAATCGTTTTAGCATATATACAACTTATCAAAGCCAATATGATTCATTTTCAAGCATTTATTAAAGAATATTTTCAAAAAACATTCTTGCATTACTATAAGTCCTTTTTATACTCTTGGAAAAGCCATACCGGAATAAATTGGACGATACCAACAATATAACAGAAGGATATTTCAGAGCCAACAATAAACATTTGTATATATTCAATTTATGAATTTAGTAAATTTCAAACTTCAATTTTCTCTAAAATGTTTGAGAAATAATTAAAAAACATAATCGTTGACAGTTCCTAAACTCTTTCCTTTACATGACTTATATAATTTAAGGATTAAAAATAATATCAGCAATTTAAGGAGGCATTAAATGAATTTCAGAAGAGTATTTCTAATAATGTGTGTAACATTGGCCATTCTATCCTCACTCACCATGGTCACTGCAGGATGGTTCGATTTCGGAGGCAATCCCCAAGATATTGGTGGAATAACATTCAATATTCCTGGAGATTATAAAGAAATAAGCCAATTGGATGGCAACAATCTTGAATTTGATTTCAAAAACATGAAAGATGTAGAAACAAAATATTACGGATATAATCACTCAGACGGCACAACCATTAAACCTAATCAACTCATCATTTCCGTCATTTCAGATTCCGGTGTGAAATTGGATGATATTAGCAAGTTCACATATGGTGAAAATGAAAAGGTAGATATGGATGACTTTAATGAAACCACAATCGCAGACAAGACAGGCTATGCCTTTGATACAGAACCACATGAAACTGTAGGAGGACACATGTCACCGGAGTATCATGAATTCTTCTATGTCGTTGACGGAAAACTGGTTTATGTTGGACTTTGGGGATGGTCCCCTTATGTCAGTTCCGATATGATTGCAGACATTATAGGATGAGGGGTGTAACTCATAAATAAAATTAACTTCATTAATGAAAAAAATGATGATGGTTTTTGGTGCAATGTATGGCTTAAAGGCACTGAATCATTGCACCATCTATTTCACTTTGATTTTACCAGTCTTTTTGCATGAGTTGTATTGTGTGTCTCCTGCAAACTTGACTGTGTATTTTTTAGTGCCTTTCTTATTCAAGTTCTTGATTTTAAAGGTGGCTTTCTTTTTTCAAATCTGATTTCACGGGGGATGAAATATTTAACTGCTTTCCAGTATTCGTTTGATGCTTTTCCTTCAAATCCCATTATTTTCATTCTTAGTTTTTCATTGTCTCCAGTGCAGTTTAATTGATTCAGTTGTGTGATGCATTCTTCAATCTTAAGTCTATAATCAAAAACTCTTTTAAGCTGTTTGTTCTTGTTTAGGGTGGTGAGTGTTGCCTTTTGATTTTTCATTTTTGAAATTATTAACTCCTTTGATATTTCAATGCCCAATTTATTTTCACTCAGTTCATATTGGGCCTTTTTTAGTTTCACGTTACCGGCATCAGGTGATTCGAGGGTGTATGTTATATGTCCTCTTGGATTGATGGCGATTAATTTAATGTTATTTTCAGCCATCAAATTTAGTGCGTCAAATGTCACATGTCCCTTTCCAACAACTGTTATGTCATTGATTTTGGAGGCTTTGATTGAATCAATGATTTCATCCTTTTCATGTATGACAATTTGATTATCCTTTTTGTGAATTGATTTGTTATATCCATCTATTACCAGTTTCATTTTAATACACCCTATACAGTTCATCGTTGAATATTATTTCACGGCCGCAGATTTCCTTTTTTGAATAGCAGTTTTGACAAATTGGCATTATCAATACACTATCAATTTCCTTAATCATTTCAGAAATCTTCAGACCCATTTCATTTCTTTCACTATTATCCAAATCACCTGCATATAATGAGTCTTGAATCTTTCGAAGACCATAATGCTGGAGGATATTTTCAATATTTTGCTTGTTTGTCTTGAATTTACAGTCTATGCTTGCTATAATGTACATGTGCTAATTTATATAATATCTTTAAGTAAATTTTTCCATTTAAAAAATCATAAAGTATAAATATTATGTTTCAGCTAGAACAATTTTATAAGATCACAACAATATTTTAAAGCCAGTACAATTCAGTTAAGAATAAATAGGAAAAGAAAAATAATATAAATAAAGAAATTAGAGGTGAAAAAATATCAAAATCTCATATTGTCACATCATCAACGTGACTCAATGCACTCATAAAAATCCTGAATAAAGTATTATAAACCATCAGAACAACGAGGAAGTAAAAATGATCCAAATAATTCCCATTTTTGCTTTGCGAATCTCCATCGTCTACATGACAAGAAGTTCAATGGTTAAAGTTAAGGATTATATTGATGATGAGGAACTGATGATTGAATAAATTATAATTAGTATGATTAAAAATACTAGTCTTTATATATAACTACTATGATTAAAAATACTAGTATTTATAAATAACTAGGTGCATATATAATAATAGTTGGGGTGAAGATATGAATGAAATGCAAAAAACATATATTAGAAATCAAATCTTAACAATGCCCATGAGAGCAAATCAGGAACTTACTCATAAAAACAAAAAATTTAATAAACGTTCCGATTATGATAATATCATTAGATATGTTGATAAATTTTTGGATGAAGAGAACATAAATAGATTTCTCGTCTTACCAGGATTGCGAGATGTTGGAAAAACAACCATATTGTTTCAGACATATGAATATCTTCTAAATGAAAAAAACATTAATTCCCAAAATATTCTATATTTCTCTTGTGACCAGTTAAAAAGAACTGGAGACGCGGATATTTTTGATGTTGTCAATTATTATTGCGAAACATTTCACAATTCCATCATTGAAACACTATCACAACCAGTATTCATATTAATAGATGAAGCCCAATATGATAAAAAATGGGCATTTAATGGAAAATTAATTTATGATGGAAGTAAGAATATTTTCATGATATTCAGCGGATCATCTGCATTAAAACTTTCCGAAAATCCTGATGCAGCACGAAGATTGTTAAACCTGCCAATATATCCATTAACATATTCACAACATTTAAAATTAAAATATGGAAATTTTGAAAATGAAATTTCAGATTCAATAATTCAGATGATTTTCCATGGCCAAACAGAAAACAGTACCGAAATAGAAAGAAGAATGATGAATATTTATTCAAATTTTCAAAACTTTAATGTATCTGAATGGAAGAATTTCTTACAATTCGGGGGTTTTCCATCATCATTTTATCAGGATAATAATGAAATAACAAAAAAAATTGTAAACATGGTTGAAAAGGTAGTGACAACAGATATGCAAAATATCGAAGGCATAAATGCAGACACCCATAATCTTGCATTTCAGATTTTGAATTATTTTGCCTTTCAAAATCCCGGTGAAGTATCAATAGGTGCTCTTTCAAATCTTTTTGATGCAAAAAAACCATTAGTCACAAAAGTATTGAATATTCTTGAAAAAACACAGTTAATATTTCATATTGGACCTTTCACCTCCTCAGTTAAAAGAACAACTAAACCTAACGAGTATTTTTTTGCAACCCCCAGTATAAAACATAATCTGGCTTTGGATATGGGCACAGCTATTCTTGAAGATCAAACGGCATATTTCGGAAAACTTCTTGAAAATTATGTAGCTTCAAGTTTTCATAATTTAGATAATCAAAGCAATATTTCTTATAAAACATATTATGATGACAGCAAGAGAAAAAGCAGTGATAAAAATGTTGATTTCATTGTTCAAAGAGGATTGGAAAAACCTATTCCGGTTGAGGTAAGCTGCGGCGATAAAGATAAAAGTCAAATCAAGCGTGCAATTAAAAAATACAATTCTCCTCATGGAGTAATTATTTCAAACACTACTTCCAATATTATCATAAATGATAATATTATTTGCATTCCTCCAGAAATATTTGCTTTCATATAAAATATCCATTAAAAGAGAGGATAAAATGACCTACAGACTAGATAAAATATCAATTAAAGTAAAAGATGATAAAAAAGGTTTTGAACAAATTAATGAAATCTATGAAGACATATTCAAAGGAAAAATTCCATTAATTCATAATAACAAAAGAAAATCAGATATCGACCTAATCCCCCTAGGACACTATGAAAATTATAGTGAAGATGAATATACTTTCACTGTCTATGCAGATGATTTCGATACCCTATTACAAATTTACAAATGGATTAATTACGGTGACATAATGGAATTTAAAGGTTCAGGGTCAAGTATTGATCAAGCAAGAAAAGATGCGAGGCATAAACTTGCCATATATTGGGGTATTGAAAGAACATTTACTAATGATTTCGAAACTATTATTCCAAAATATGATTCTAGGGATGGTAAAGTGCACTGTAGTCTATTTGTAGGTATTAAAAATAAATATGAGAACTCTGATTAATATTTCAAATCATTTCTAGTCAAAATTTAGTATATTGAAATTTTCTATAGTGATTCAGCCACGATCAAAAAAACCGTGGCTTTCCTACACATGAGTTAAACAATAACTGTCAATTAATTTTCATTTCTTCTGGTGTATATCAAAACACCTATCATAACAATGACCAAAAAGACAAGTCCTGTAAATGCAATAGCAGTTTTATTTTTGCTTAAGGATTTTCATTCATCACTTTTGCATCCCGTATTTCAACCATCTCATTACCGTTGTCCGCATCAGTTTTGAGAGTATCACCAGTAGAGTTATTTTCCGCTGCTGATGCAATACCTACAACCAATAATAATAGACATAGCATTAGCGCTAATTTTTTAAAAATTATATCACCTTCTTTTAAAAACAAGAAAAGCAAAAGTATTGTCAAATTACATTACTTTAGCTTAGCTATGTATAAAATTAGCGATTTTTAGATAGTTAAACATTAAAATAAGCTTAATTATTAAGTTATAACTAAATAGTTTAATTTAAACTGAATTATTAAAATAGTATTGCTTGTATTTTCCTTAAAATCCCCTGGATATAATCAACATTGGATCCTACAAAGTCAAAAATTCTTGAGGGAAAATTCAATATTTCACTTGCCGGCACTGAATTTGCAGTCGATGATTGTTGTCATGCACATATTTCACTAAAAAAAGCAATTTTTTGAACAGTGAATGTTTTCCATTGAATGATTAAATAGAAAAATTAATTTTTAAACTATTTATAAATGAAAACTAATAATAATATTATGGATTTAAACTCCCTATTCTCAAATGAAAATGTTAACACCGGAAGGCAGAAAGAGCTGGATATCATAAGGGTAGTTGCAATTGTTGTCATGATCTTAATTCATACATCTATTACTGTAATGAACTTTCAAAACAGTGAAACAAATGAATTCTTATTTGTACTTGATATGCTTCTAGGTTCCGGAGCGGCAGTTTTTATACTCATTATGGGAATCGTAATGTCATATTCAAGACACAACACTCCAAATGAATTAATCAGGAGAGGCATTGTTTTACTGCTTTTGGGGTTTTTTGTAAATATTGGAGAATACATATTGCCTCATTTTCTTTCATGCTACCTTTTTAATGATGCATCATTAGTTAATATCTATAATGGAGTAATGCTTTTCTATGTCGATATCCTGGGCTTTGCTTCGATGGCTTTAATATTGATGGGAATTTTAAGGAAATTGAAAATTTCAAATAAGCACCTATTGCTTTTGGCAATAGCCATGTCCTTGATTGGAAGCTTTGTAAGGTGCATTGATTTCAACAATCCTGTTTTAAACACACTACTGGGTTATTTTATCGGAACAAATTACCTATTTACTGCTTTTCCATTATTAGTCTGGTTCATTTTTCCGGCTGTTGGATACGTCTACGGACAGTATTATATACGATGCAAGGACAAATCCCGATTTTTTAAGTATTGGCCTCTCTTCATTATAATAGGATCATTATACTTTTTAATTACAATACTTACCGGCGGATATATGAGCAGTGATGAGACTTATTATTTTTTAAACACACTGGATGTGATTTTCATACTAATTGACGTTCATGGTCTGTTTGGTTTGGGATATGTGTTATCAAAGAAACTGCCTGAAGCGATTGTCAGATTCCTTACTCTTGTCAGTAAAAACCTTACCCGAATATATATTGCGCAATGGTTTTTAATACCTGTAACCGTTATTCTGACACATTATTTCTTACCGGAAATGGTTTTCAGCGATCTGACAGTGGTGTTATTGGGAATGTTTTTAATAGTGATGTCTGTGTTAGTGGCATTCGCATTCAACAAAGTGAAAAAGTTGGATTGAAAAAATTTATCATATCCCACTAAAATCTGATCAACATTCCTTTTCTTTTTTTATTGTTTTGTTTGTTTCATACTCTCCAAAAATTCTAATAAATTAATAGAGCATCCATTATGTAATTTTTCAAACTTGGAGAAGTTATACCAATATTTAGCTCCAATAATATTTACTTGTTATTTTCAGTTTTGAATAGTTCATTCCAAACATACGTTTCAAACACTAATCTAATTTGATTAAAATAAGGTACCGTAAGTCAATAATGTTAAAATTTCTAAAAAAATAATTTATACTAGTGAGGAAATAAAATTATATATTATGAGTAAGCTTTTCAGCAATAATAATGTCAACAGTGGAAGGCAAATTGAATGGGATTATGCAAAGGTTTTTGCAATTATCAATGATTTTTGTCCATTTTCTGGCATTCTGTTCATTTAGTAAAATAGATTACGGATATATTGAAGAATACTTGTTTATTTTAACTCAATCATCTGCTCCCATTTTCATGTTTGCAATGGGAATTGGAATGGTTTATACTAGATACGATTCAGAAAAATCTTTTGTAATCAGAGGAATTAAGTTATTGCTATTGGGTTTGATAATTAATACGATGTATTTTTTATCAAATTATACAGCCGGAGTTCCGCTTGAATACTCATTGCTGTCCTTTTTGGCAAATGACATATTGCAGTTTACAGGAATTACATTTATTGTGGTTGCAATATTTAAAAAATTTAATCTAAGTCATCTTCAGATTCTACTGATTGCCATATCATTATCCTTGATTGTATCATATCATCCAGACATTACATTGCAAAATATGTATTTAAATCAAATTTTGGGCAATTTCATTGAAACAACAGGCCAAAATATTGTTAGTTGTTTCCCATTTAAATTGGTTTATCGTACCTGCAGCGGGAATGTTATTTGGAAATGATTTGAAAAGGTGTAATGATAAAGATCGATTGTATAAACTAATTTTAAGATATACTTCCATAACTACCCTAATCCTGTTAGTCTTAGGTTTTGTTACAAGGGAGGGAATGTTTGCAATTACTGGAGGAACCGTGCCTGAGAAATTATCATATCTTCACCGGTCCATGCAGGACATCATTTTATTGATTGTTATAATTCTTTTGGCAGGATCAATATTTTATTTCATATCTAAAAGGGCAACCCCTAAAATTAACAAGTTCATTATAAGAACAAGTAAAAATGTAACCTCTATATATTTAATTCAATGGGCGTTGATTCTTTCATTAACATATATCAATCAATTCATCGATGTTAAAAGCAGTATGATTTTGCGCATCATAACCTTTTTAGCCGTGTTAATTCTATCAATACTGATGGCTGAAGTATTTGAAAAAATTATAGAGCATATGAATCACATTTGATTGTCTTTTTTGTGAATTGACTTATTGTATCTGCATTATAATGAGTTTCATTTTCAATACTCCTGTATATGTCATCAGGAAAATATTATTTCACGTCTGCAGATTTCCTTTTTTGTATAACAGTTTTGACAAATTGGAATTATAATGCACTGTCTTTTTCTCCAATATTTTCAGAAATCTTTTTACCCATTTCCTTTCTTTTATCATTTTCAAAATCCCCTGCATATAATGAGTCTTGAATCTTTAGAAGACTATAATGGTGGGGGAGGTTTTCAATATTTTCAAGGTTTTTCTTGAATTTGCAGTCTATGATTAGTATAATGTAGATGTAATAACTTATATTGTATCTTCTAGTTAATTTTTCCTTTTTCAAAATCGTAATGTATAAATACTATGTTTCACTCAGAACAATTTTACAAGGTCACAACAATATTTCAAAGCTAGTACAATTCAGTTAAGCTTAAATAGAATAAGGACAATACTATTAATCAAGAAATATTGAATTTCTAATTCAATAATCGAAATTAAATAAATTAGAGGTAAAAAATGTCAATTATTTCTCCAAAGGAATTCATGAAATTCTGCATTTCCCAAGGTTTTGAATTTGTTCTAGTTAATCATGAGAATAAAGTTATCAACAAAGACAACCTGGAAGAATTGGATTCAATATTTGAGAAAAATCAAGGATCATCTTGAATGTGCAGGAGAATGCAAAATGCCAAAAATATGGCAAAAACATGATCAAATCAAAGTGAATCAGCCATTAACTTGGCTCAAGACACGGACTCTACATTAAAGATACTTTACAGCAAAAAAATATGGAATTGAAGAGAATAGATAAGGACTATTAACCTAAAAGTATATTGGCATGTAAAAAGATGCAAACAGCAAACATTCGACTGACTGAATACCAATTGCATCTTGAATTAAATTAAAAGTACCAACAGCAATATAATCCGAGTACAGACCAAAAAGGTACTTTGAAAATACATTAACGGAGGCATTATAATAATGTTTAATCTAGTAGAAAAAGAATTAAAAAATAGAAAAAATATTTCCACTACTGAAAACGGAGCAATAGGATATAAAACAAGTAATTATGCATTGCTTGATTTAAACTATGCAGTCACAAGCCTTCGCCACAGTGATGAAGCAGAAATAATGAATTATTTCGATAATGCCTTTAATGAGAATAATGAATATGCGTTAAAATGGTTGTTCTTTGCCCGGGACATTCATGAAGGCCTGGGAGAAAGGCGCTTGTTTAGAATCTGCTATAAACGATTAGCTGATTTGAATATTGATTTATTTTTTAAAAATTTAAGGAATATTTCGGAATACGGCAGATGGGATGATCTTATATCCCTAATCGGAATTGATGATGGAATCGATGAATATATTGGTGATATGATTAAAAACCAGTTAACTGCTGATTTAAGTGGAATTGATGATGAAAAACCGATTTCATTACTGGGCAAATGGTTGCCTAGTGAAAATTCATGAGAAATTAGTTCGAAATCAAGAAAGGTATCATCCAATAGAGTTTCAACGTGTAAAAAGTGTTTTAGATGATTATGAAGATAAAAAATTATTTGAATGGAATATATCCAAACAGGATAAGTTTCATCTGATTTGTGAGCTGATTGATATGTTTAAAAATGATGACTCAAATAAAAATAAGGATGTGAAAGAATGAAGGGATATAAATTAGAAATTCAATTAGAAACAGATGACGAATTCGAGAAATTTGATATAGAAAAAATAAGTAGGGATATAATTATCCCTGAAAATACAACAATGTACGAGTTGCACATAATTATCCAAAAGTTATTCGGACTAAATAACATGAAAGATTATGAATTTTCATATGATGACATAATGAGTGAAAAAGTGTTAACACATGGATATATTCCTCATAGAAGATTCTGTTCAACTCATGAAGATATGAACCGAATATACTTAGATTCATTTTTCAAGAAAAAAATTAGCTTTTATTATGAATATGATTATTGCTCCGAATGGGTTTTTCTTGTTAGATTCATTAAAGTTGTTGAATATGACAAATATTATGCAACAATACTGAATTACAAAGGAGAATATAATATAGTTGAAAATTGTGGAGGTCCTAGGGGGTTAGAATATTATTTAAAAATTATAAAAAACACTCCTAAAAAACTTTCAAAACATGATTCTAATATTCTGGAAAAATTCGAAAAATTTGATATTGATAAAACACAGGAAAAATTAAAAAGTATTTTTGATATGGTATAATTGAACCACTCCGGCTTGTAGAAGCCGGAGATTCTTAGGCCATGCCCATTGTTTTGTCAAAGCATTTCCATTCGTAATAATATTCGAAT
>OCTX012237706.1_pt1 | contig 11686 bp, 7 predicted proteins | sample 1539691 | NCBI WGS metagenome assembly OCTX01 (sample SAMN02144231, study PRJEB22623) | gut metagenome | biome: sheep rumen | host: Ovis aries | place: New Zealand | reverse complement strand
GTCTACAGTCTGAAGCCCCGGGGGGCTTCTTATTTTTTTATATCAGCTTCGATATGTCAGCCGTATTGGGCGTAGACGTCGGAGTAGTCGCGGCCCTCGGAATCGGGCTGGAAGGTGCCGTCGAGCTTGCTCAGCGCGCGCTGGTAGGCGTCGCTGCCCTCGGTATAGGGGGTGGGGATGTAGTCGTTGTAATTGTCGCCGGAGTAGCCCTCGTTCACCGGACGGCCGGAGACGCAGCAGGGGATGCGCTTGATGCCGGTGCACTTGAGGCTCCCGTCGGCATTCCGGTGGATAGTCAGCTGCACGATGGCGGTGTCCTTATCCGTGGGGGAGGTGCTGCCGCCGAAGGTCCAGTTGCCCAGCGAATAGAGGATGATGCCGTCGCCGTAGGCCTCGATGGGCTGCAGGCAATGGGTGTGGCTGCCGTAGATGAGATCCGCGCCGGCGTCGATGCAGGCGTGGGCCAGGGTGATTTGCTCGTCGTTGGGGGAGTAGTAGAGCTCCTTGCCCCAGTGGAACATGCAGACGATGTACTCCGCGCCCTGCAGACGCAGAGAAGTGACGGCGGCTACGGCGGCGTCAAGGTCGGGCTTGAGGTGGTTGTAGGCGCAGTAGATGCCGATCTTGAGGCCGCTGCGCGTCTCGATGATCTGCGCCTCGCCCTCCTTGCCGTAGGGCAGGCCGGCGGCCTCGAGTGCGGCGTAGGTGTCAAGGACGCCCTGCTCGCCGAAGTCCTCCATGTGGTTGTTGGCAGTGGTCACGAAGTCCACTCCGCCCTGCGTCAGGATCTGCGCGTAGGCGGTGGGAGCCAGGAAGAAATACTGCTCCATGGACTGCAGCTTTTTGTCCGAGAGCGTGCACTCGAGGTTGGAGAGCGTAAGCTCGTCGTCGGCAAAATACTGGGCGGTGGCGGAGAAGGGCTTGGCATAATCGTCTCCGATCCGCCCGCGGTAGGACGCGGCGAAGGAGGCGAACTGGTGGGAGGCCAGCGTACAGTCCCCAATGCAGGAGATCACATAGTCGCGCTCCTCGAAGACGGGCGCGGACTCCTCGGCGGGGGCGGGCGCAGGGGAGAGGGTCGGCAGGGCGACCTCGAGCTCCCGGAGCGTCGCGCGTTTGACGGTCAGGACGCCCAGGACAAGGATCAGCACCGCCAGCACGGCGGTGGGCAGCAGCTTTGTTTTTTTCATTCGCTTTGATACCTCGCAAAAGAATGCGGGGCTATTATACCCGACCGCGCGCCGGAATGCAAGTGCTACCGCGCCGTGTGCTGATCTTCCACGATCGCCGCGGCCAGCATGGAGACCAGCAGCAGCGCCTGGCAGCTCTCGTTGAGCGCGTGCGCGCGTATGTAGAGTATCCGGCTTCCGACGGGGTCGGCGCGCCAAGCGGCGAGCAGGAGCAGCGCCGCCGCCAGCAGCAGACAGCCGATCCGCAGACTTGCGAGCGTGATGCGCCAGGCGGCGGGGCACATGGCGAGCATGCGCCGGAATATCTTCTTCACAGGCATCCGAGCCTCTCTCCCTTTTCTGCCCGGGCGGGATGTGTGCCCGGTTATTCCGATCAAGAGTATAAATGTTGCGGCTGCATACGACAAGGAACAAAGTTTTCCAAATGTATCTTTACGCATATCGAAATCGGAACAGGATTGACAAAAGGAGAGCACAAGCGTACAATGTTCATATAATAAGGGGAAGAATATGCTTCTTTTTCCAAATGCCGGAATGGAGAGGCTTCCTTGTACCCTTCCGGCTCCCGCAGCAGGACGCTTTCAGCGCCGTGATTAGACGCTTTTGCCAAGTCTGTCAGGCAGCGCCGGAAAACTTTTGTGAATTGTTTCCTGCGGAAATAATGAAATAATTATTGAATATTTTGCCAACTTTCTGTATAATAAATAAAATCCCGCCAGCGCTGTGAGCAAAAGCAGCGCCTGACCCGGCGGATATTTATTCGGGCCTGCGGTATATCCTTCCGGGGAAGGAGAGTGGCGGAGGATGAAAAAGCGAACCGGACTGATCCCATGCCTCCTGCTTGCCGCCTGCCTGCTCCTTGCCGGCTGCGGAGCGGCTCCCGCCGCGGACAGCGCAGAGCCCGAGGCGGCGCGGCCCTCGCCGGACGCCGCCGTGCAAAGCCCCGCCCCCACGGTAGAGCCGGAGAACGGGGCAGAGAGAGCGGAGGAGAGCGAATTGGACCCCAACAAGCTGAAAAACCCCAGCGTCCGCGTGTCAATCGCCCTGGAGAAGAACGCCGAGCCCGACGCCGTGATCGCCGCCATCGAGGAGGCACTGGGTCATGAGCTGGACGTCGTGTGGCGCATCAAGACCGGAAATGTGCTCGCCGTGAATCTCCCGGAGAAGGAGATCCCGGTCGTGCGGCTGGTCGAGGGCGTGCGCAGCGTGAGCAAGGATACCGTCAACGAGCTGCAGCCCGGAGCCGCCTCCACCCCAAGCGCGACAGCCTGAGCGGCTGCGGATATTATTATAATGTATATAAAGTGGCAACACCTTATATAGAATCTTATCAAGGAGGAAAGAAGCATGAGTAGGACCTGGAAACGTTTCCTGTCCTTGCTGATGGCGGCGACGCTGCTGCTGTCTCTCGGCGTGTCCGGCTTTGCAGCCAATGACAATGCCGCTGAGCCTGCAGAGGCGGAACAGGCCTTCAGCAGCGCTGTCGAACTGCCTTTCCAACAGGTCGACAACGACACCGTCCCCCAAGACTTCCCGCTCGCCAATCCCGCTGAGCTGGAAGAAGAACCCCTCTACGCTGACGATGACATCGTCCGCGTGTCCATCGTGCTCAACGATGCATCCGCTCTTGACGCGGGTTACGCACCTGCGAGCGCAGCGGGCTACCGCAACGGGCTGAAAGCCCAGCAGAATGCCCTTGCCAACAAGATCTCCGCGGAGGTTCTGGACGGCGCCGAGCTCGACGTTGTCTGGAATATCACGCTGGCCGGCAACATGATGTCCGCCAACGTGCCCTACGGGAAGATCGAAGCCATCCGGAACGTCATCGGCGTCAGGGATGTCGTTCTCGAGACCCTCTACCTCCCCTGCGAGGATGAGGTTGAGAACGCCTCCGCCAGCGAGATGTCCGGCGCGAAGGCCGCCTGGCTGCTGGGTTACACCGGCGCGGGCAGCAAGATCGCCGTCATCGACACCGGCCTGGACACCGACCACCAGTCCTTCGACGCGGCTGCTTTCCAGTATGCCATCGACGAGGTGAACGCTGAGCGCGCCGAGACCGGCGAAGCGGCGATCGTCCTCATGACGGAGAACGACGTCGGGGCTGTTTGGGATCAGCTGAACATCGCCGGCCGCCTCGGCTCCGCCGACGGCGTCTACCGCGATGCGAAGGTCCCCTTCGCCGCCAACTATGTTGACAGCGATCTGGACGTCACCCACGACAATGACACCCAGGGCGAGCACGGCTCCCACGTCGCCGGCATCGCGGCCGCCAACAGGTACATCCCCGTGGACGGCGGCTTCGAGAAGGCCCTCAATATGAGCTCCGTGCTGACGCAGGGCGAAGCTCCCGACGCGCAGCTGATGATCATGAAGGTCTTCGGCAAGGGCGGCGGCGCTTATGACTCTGACTACATGGTCGCCATCGAGGACGCCATGGTCATGGGCGCGGACGCCATCAACCTGTCCCTGGGCTCCGGCAGCGCAGGCTTCCTCACCCCCAGCGACACTTACCTTGAGATCCTCGAGAACCTGAAGGAAAACAACTCCGTCGTCTCCATCTCCGCCGGCAACAACTACTACTGGGCGGAGCAGACCCCGTACGGCTACCTCTACGAGGACGACATCAACTTCCACACCGGCGGCTCTCCCGGCACCTATGCCAACGCTTTCACCGTCGCCTCTGTGGACAACAAGGGCATGACCGGCGCTCCGATCGTTCTCTCCGACGGCTCGAACGTCTTCTTCATGGAGAACAACGAGTACGGCAATGCTCCTCTGAGCACCCTTGTCGGCGAGCAGGAGTACATCTTCATCGACGGCTACGGCACCGATGAGGACTTTGCCGCTCTCGCTTCCGTCCTGGCCGGCAAGATCGCCATCTGCTCCCGCGGCTCCACCTCCTTCTATCAGAAGGCCAACGCCGCCGTTGCAAACGGCGCTATCGGCGTTATCATCTACAACAACCAGGCCGGCAGCATCGGTCTGAACCTGACCGGTTACCTCTACCATGCTCCTGTCGTCTCCATCACGCGTGCCGAAGGCGCGCTGATCAAGTCCCTCTCCGAAGAGAAGACGCTGGGCGACGCCACCTACTACACCGGCAAGTTCACGATCACCGATGAGACCAACCTCGTCAACACCGGCATCGGCACTGAGCCCGCCTTCTACACCATGAGCGACTTCAGCTCCTGGGGCGGCAACGGCGGCCTGACCATGAAGCCCGAAATCACCGCGCCCGGCGGCAACATCTGGTCCGTCAACGGCGCTGTGCCCGGCGGCAAGGCCTATGAGATCATGTCCGGTACCTCCATGGCCGCTCCCCAGATCGCCGGCCTCACCGCTGTTCTCAAGCAGTACATCCGCGACAATAACCTCGTTGAAAAGCTCGGCCAGAACGAGCGCTTCATCGCGCAGAGCCTGCTGATGTCCACGGCTGTCCCCGTGCTCGACTCTGCGACCGGCGGTTATTACTACTCCATCCTCAAGCAGGGCGCCGGCCTCGCTGACGTGAACAACGCCATCACCGCCCGCGCGCTGATCCAGATCCTCTCCGTTCCCGAGACCGCCCCCGCCTCCGCTGCCGAATCCATTGCCGACGGCAAGGTCAAGGTCGAGGTCGGCGAAGTGAAGGACGGCTCCTTCAGCACCAGCTTCTCCGTCACCAACTTCTCCGAAGAGGATATGTCCCTGTATCTCAACGGCGACTTCTTCAGCCAGTACTGCATGCAGGGCTTCCGCACCAATTATGCGCTGCCCATTCCCGCCGCCATCCTCTGGGCGGTGAACGGCGAAGCCTATGCGCCCGCCAGCCTCGCGCTGGACTTCAACGGCGACGGCGTCTCCAACAGTGTGGACGCCCAGACCCTGCTGAACTGGTGCGCAGACGAAACCACCGAGATCTACAATCTCGAGTACGCTGACCTCGACGGCGACGGCAACGTTGACACCGCCGACGCCAAGCTCGCCTTTGAGGAACTCAACGGCGCGGCTGTCGAGCTCGCCGCCGGCGAGACCGCCGTCATCGCTGCCACGGTCTACTACGACATGTCCGACTATGAGGACGTAAACGGCAACTACATCGAGGGCTACCTCTTCGTCCGCGAGGGCGACACCAATGACGGCGCCCTGGGCGTGGAGCACTCCATCCCCGTTTTCGGCTATCACGGCAGCATCACCGACGCCAACATGTTCGACCGCGGCTCTGTCCTCGAGTACTCGTACGGCTTCGGCGACGGCGCCGAGGATGCGGGCATTGTTCCGTACCTCTATGTGGCCAACGGCCAGAACGAGATGATCGAAGGCTTCCTCGTGAAGTATGCCAACGAATCCACTCCCTACATCTTTGGCGGCAACCCGCTGATCTCCGACGAGACCTACATGCCCGAGCGCAACGCCATCAACGGCGAGAACGGCGATATGCTCTATGGCGTTCAGTTCTCCCTGATCCGCAACGCGGGCAACAGCCGCTTCTACGCGGTTGACAAGTACGGCCGCACGGCGGTCGGCTCCGAGTTCGAGCTCGGCCCCATCACCGCCGCCTACTACAACCGCAACCAGGCCACCTGGGCGAACACCGCCACCACCGGCAAGGTGAATTTCATCCCCAGACATGTCAAGGAAGGCACTTCGCTGAACTTCATGTTCCAGGCCGTTCCCGAGTACTACGTCGCGCCCGACGGCACGACCGACTGGGAGGCTGCCGGCGATGGCGCGACGCTGACGGTCCCTGCGGTCATCGACAATACCGCGCCTGACATCGTCAAGGTCGAGCGCCTCACCACCGAGGCGGAGCCGGTTGAGCCCGACGAGGGCGAGACCGAAGCCGATACCGAGACCGGCGCTGCCTCCGACACCCTCATGGTCACCGTGCACGACAACCAGTATGTCGCGGCCGTCCTCCTGCGCAACGACAAAGGCGATCTCATCAGCTACTCCGGCGCCGTGCAGGATACCATCCGCGGCAAGGAAGTCTACTACAGCTTCGACCTCGCGCAGCTCTTTGCCGATTCCGAGGAAGGCGTGTATCCGTACCTGATGGTTCAGGTCTACGACTACGCCATGAACCTCTCCACCTGGAAGATCAACCTCGAGGAGGACGTCTCCGTGGCTGAGGTCGAGTCCGTCACGGTCACGCCCGCCGAGGCCACCGTCATCGGCACCGGCACGGTCCAGCTCTCCGCTGACGTGCGCCCCTGGGGCATTGACGACACCGTGTTCTGGTCCTCCAGCGACGAGTCCGTCGCCACGGTCGATGACAACGGCGTTGTCAGAGGCGTCGCCGAAGGCACCGTCACCATCACCGCTGTCTCCGCGCTGAACGAGGAGGTCTACGGCAGCAGCGAGATCACCGTCAAGTTCATCGAGAAGGAACTCAACGGCATCGTTTGGGATGAAAACGGCGAAGTCTTCTTCTCCGACTTCAACCTCAAGACCCTGCCCGCCTACACCAAGCTCTCCGAGAACATGCGTCTCCCGCTCGCCGGCACCGCTTACGGCGCTGACGGCACGCTCTACGTCTCCAGCTTCGATTCCCAGGATTGGGTCTCCACGCTCTACACCGTCGATGAAGAGACCTTCGAGCTGACGGAGATCGGCCCCTCTGAAATCGGCTACATGGACATCTGCTCCGCGCCGAGCCTGGGCGACAACATCCTGATGGCCGTCTACGGCCCGTATCTCGTCATCGTCGACGCAAGCACGGGCGATTACATCGGCTATATGGATCTGAGCAGCTACACCAACGGCAACAGCCTGATCGGTATCGCCTACGAGGAGCAGTACTATCATCCCTCCTACGGCAACACTGACTGGGTGTGGCTCGTTGACACGGCCGGCAACCTGTACCAGACCGGCGTTCTGCCCTACAACGGCAGCTACAGCCGCTTCAACGTGAGCACGGTCGGCAACCTCGGCTTCTCCAGCGACACCGACTACTTCTCCTCCCTGTACTACGACGGCGTCAGCCTCTACTGGAGCCGCTTCAACGCGAACGCGCAGGATATCATCATGGTCGACGATATCTACAACGACGGCTCCGTCTACCAGGCCGGCTTCTTCGCCGATAACGTCTGGCCCGCGGCCGGCCTCTATGAGAGCGGCATCAACCCGGCCACCGGCTTTACGGAGATCGGCGCAGACCATGCTGCCGAGCAGATCGACAGCTCCGCCGAGTTCCTCACCCACATTGAGCCTCTGGTGGATCGCAGCGTCGAAGAGTCCGTCCCTGTCGAAGAGCCCATCGAGGAGCCCGTCGCTCCCGAGGCCCCCGTTGAGACCGAAGAGCCCGCCGGGAACGTCGGCGGCCTGACCGGCATCAAGGATCTGGGCGGCGACGCTGACGTTGAGAAGATCGACACCGAGGTCACCGTCTATATCAAGGCCGACGAGCTGACCAACAACGGCAAGATCGTCATCGACTACGATCCCGCCACCGCGACGCTGCTCTCCGTCCTCCCCTCCGTGCAGTACAAGGGCGTTCTGGATCAGACCGAGCGTCTCGGCCACTATGTCCTGGCCTACGTGGATCTTGACGGCATCAAGGCCGACGGCGTCATCCTGACGCTCAAGTTTGCCGAGGGCAGCACCGGCACCGTCTCCATCACGACCGAGGAGCTCAACTCTGAGGACGAGATGGGCAAGGAAGAGCTCGTCTTCCTCGGCAGCACCGAGGTCGCGCTCGATCACGAGCACGTCTGGGGCGAGCCTGTCTGGACCTGGTACACCGACGGCGAGACGCCTACTGCCACCGCCACCTTCAAGTGCGAGGAGGACGGCGCGAGCCGCACCCTCGAGGCGGTCATCACCTTGGAGACCACGCCCGCAACCTGCGAGGAGGGCGGCGAGAACGTCTTCACCGCCACGGTCGAATTCAACGGCGAGACCTTCACCGACACCTACACCGTTGAGCTCGAGGCGCTTGGCCACGATTGGGGCGAGCCGACCTGGGAGTGGGACGGCACTGCCGCTGCGACGGCTACCTTCGTCTGCAAGCGCGACAGCGAGCATGTCGAGGCGATCGAAGCGGAGCTCAGCCACGAGTTCGCCGACGGCGCGCTGCTCTACACCGCCACCGTCGAGTTCGAGGGCGAGACCTACACCGACACCAAGACTGCTCCGATCCCCGTTCAGGTCAAGAGCACGTCCATGGACGTGGGTGAGAAGTTCACGCTCAACCTCTACCTCGCGCTCAGCGACGAGCTGCTGGCTGACGAGAACGCCACGCTCACGCTCAACGACGTGACCTACAAGCTCTCCGAGGGCCACGAGAGAGTCTCCCGCGGCGAAACGATGTACGGCTTCCGCTACAGCCTCGCGCCCAAGACCTTCAATGACGAGATCGTTGCCCGCGTGTTTGACGGTAAGGGCAATGCAGTGGTCATCCTGGATCGTGACAACAACGACGTCACCGAGACTGGCTATGTCTACACCGCGCAGCAGTACATTGACAAGGCTCTGGCAACTTATACCGAGGGCGACCTCAGGAACCTCTTCGAGGCCCTGAACGACTTCGGCAGCTATGCCCAGACCTACTTCAAGTACAATACGGAGAACATTGCCGAAACGCTCTGCGATCTGAGCGTCGTCTCCGCCGATGAGCTCGCTGATTACCAGCCTGTTATTCAGATCATCGATGAGAGCAAGCTCAGCTATGGCGGAACCACGCTCGTGCTGGATGACAGCATCATTGTCCGCCAGTATGTGAAGCTCGCCGAAGGCGTTGCCGCCGAGGATCTTGTCTTCACCGTCAACGGCGAGGAAGTCACGCCCGCCCTCAAGGCCGGCAGATACTACGTCCAGACCGGCAATATCTCGGCTGTGGAATTCGATACGCCTGTTGTTTTCCAGATTCTTGACAAGGACGGAAACGTGCTGTATAATTCCGAATATAGCGTATTCAGTTATGTTAATTCCGCCCTGAACAAGGAAGGCATGAATGAAGACCTGCTGAATCTGCTCAAGGCCATGGTTCTCTACAACCAGTCCGCCAAGGCCTACTTCGGATAAGCGAGGAGGAAAAAAGATGAAGTACAATACTCCTGAGGTACGTATCGTTCGGCTCGACAACAGCGATATCATTACGAGCAGCTTCTGCGGCAATGAGCTTCCCGATCTGAGTATCGGCGATTTTGACGATATTCTCCGCGGAGATTTCGGCCGCTGATCAGCGATGAAATCCAAGACCCTCTGGATCCTGTTGGCTCTCGTGGTGATTGCGGCGGCGCTTGTGCTCCTGCTGCACACCACGGGGCTGATCGGAAAAAGTGAACCCGCTGTTTCTCCCGCTGAACAGGCAGAGACCTCCGACAAAGCTCCTGAGGCGACCGTCAAGCCGAGCCCGACGCCGACGCCGGAGCCGACGGTGGACCCTGAGCTGCCTGTCGTCGAAGAGGAAGCGGTCGAACAGGCTGAGCCCGGTTCTGTTCCCGCCGTGACGCCGTATCCCGCCGAGGAAGGCGATCCGGACGAGAATGAATTGCCGCCCCTGCCCTGAAAACCTACCCAAAAGCTGCACCCTCCCGGAGCGATCCGGGAGGGTGTTTCTCTTGTCTGATGCGAAAAATCGCCTCCCCGACAGCGGGGAGGCGAAAAATTATGTTAACTGATTTCGCGGCGCGGCGGCTTGCCTGAGGCACGAAGGCGGTTTTTCTGAGGCGCGGATCACGCCTCGAGCATGGCGCTCGCGGCCATCATGACGCCCAGCTTGCCGGACTCGTAGGTGAGGCCGCCCTGCATGTACACGGTGTAGGGCTCGCGCATCGGCCCGTCCGCGCTCAGCTCGATGGAGCTGCCCTGAATGAAGGCGCCAGCCGCCATGATGACCGGGCAGTCGTAGCCGGGCATGGGCGCCGGCTCGGGCGTGACATAGGAATCCACCGGCGCGCCGGCCTGGATGCCGAGGCAGAAGCGCTTCATCTTTTCGGGGTCGTGCAGCTTCACCATCTGGATGATGTCGGAGCGCTCCTCGTCCACCCCGGGGCTGGTCTCGATGCCAAGCTCCTCCATCATGGCCGCGCAGAACACCGCGGTCTTGAGCGCCTGCGCCACGGTGTGCGGCGCGAGGAAGAGCCCCTGGAAAAGCAGGCGGTTGTGCCCCAGCGTCGAGCCGCATTCGCCGCCGATGCCGGGCGTGGTGAGGCGCATGGCCGCCCGCTCGACGAGCTCCCGTTTCCCGGCCACGTAGCCGCCCGTGGGGGCCACGCCGCCGCCCGGGTTCTTGATGAGCGAGCCGGCGATCAGATCCGCGCCCACATCGGTGGGTTCGAGGCGGTCGGTGAATTCGCCGTAGCAGTTATCCACCATGATGTTGGCCTTGGGGTTCACCTCGCGCACAGCCGCGACGATCTGCCCGATCTCCTCCACGCTGAGCGCCTTGCGGTCGGCATAGCCGCGGGAGCGCTGGATCATCACGCCCGTGACAGCGGGATCCTTCGCCGCCTCGCGGATGGCCGCGAGATCCGGCCCGCCGTCGGGCGCGAGGTCGACCTGCGCATAGCCGACGCCGTAGAACTTGAGCGAGCCGAAGGCGTCCCCGCTCAGGCCGATGGCGGTGCGCAGCGTGTCATAGGGCAGACCGGTCGCGGCCAGGACCGTCTCGCCCGGGCGGCAGAGGGCGAACATGGCCGCCGTGAGGGCGTGGGTGCCGTTGACGAAGCCGATGCGGACGAGCGCCGCCTCCGCGCCGAAGATGCGCGCGTAGAGCCGGTCGAGCGTCTCACGGCCAAGATCGTCGTAGCCGTAGCCGGTGGTCCCGGCAAAGCAGCTGTCCGACACGTGCATTTCCTGAAAGGCCGCCATGACCTTTGCGCTGTTCTCCAGCGCCATGCGGTCGATCGCGGCGAAACGGCTGCGGCAGCGCGCCTCGGCGCGCGCGGCCAGCTCGTAGATTTCCGGTCTGATATCTGTGATTTTCATTGCTTTCGCTCCATCGTCTGTTTTGCATGTCGTGGCGCCAGCGGCACCGTGCAGCTTGTTCAGTATACTGCGCCGGGGCCTGGCTTGCAAGAAAATCTTGTTGACTTCGCGGCGCGGAGTGGTTACAATACGCACGTGAGTCAGCCGAACGATCGCGGGCACAGGGCGAAAGCCCGTGCATGAGGAAAGTCCGGGCTCCACAGGGCAAGGATAACGGGTAACACCCGCCAGGGGCGACCCTCGGACAAGTGCAACAGAAATAGACTACCCCGGCTTCCGGGGAAAAGGTGGAAAGGTGAGGTAAGAGCTCACCCGCCGCGTGGAGACACGTTGGTGCTGTAAACTCTATCCGGAGCAACACCGTGGGAGAGCGTGAGGCCGGCCCGGCCGCTCTCGGGAGGTGGCTTGAGCCTGTCGGCAACGGCAGGCCTAGATAGATGATCGTTCTCGACAGAACCCGGCTTACAGGCTGACTCATATTAAATAAGCCAGACGCCTTTGGCGTCTGGCTTCAGTCTGTAGACAACCCTTCGCCCATGCGGCAAAGCTTGGACTCGCATGGGGGGATTGTGAAGGGGGGAGGG
>OCTX012209258.1_pt1 | contig 11689 bp, 9 predicted proteins | sample 1539691 | NCBI WGS metagenome assembly OCTX01 (sample SAMN02144231, study PRJEB22623) | gut metagenome | biome: sheep rumen | host: Ovis aries | place: New Zealand | reverse complement strand
ATACTGACCATGGACGGAGGACCCTTATACATGCCCAATGATGTGCAGATCCTTCTGCAGGATGTCTCCTTTACTTATGACGAAGCGCCCGCTCCGGCGCTGGATCATATCTCTGCTTCCATCCGGCAGGGTGAATTTGTCGCGGTTCTCGGACACAACGGTTCCGGAAAATCCACGATGGCTAAGCTGATGAACGCGCTTTATATCCCTTCTGAAGGAAATGTCGTTGTCTGCAGTTATAATACCCGGGAGGAGAAACTGGTCTGGGAAATCCGCCGCCGTGCGGGAATGATCTTCCAGAACCCGGATAATCAGATTGTTGCCACTGTGGTAAAGGAAGATGTCGCCTTCGGCCTGGAAAACCTGGGCGTGCCGACAGAAGAAATGATCCCGCGGATCGAGCAGGCTCTGTCCGCGGTACGGATGAATAAATACGCGGATTCCGCTCCGCATACGCTTTCCGGCGGCCAGAAGCAGCGGGTCGCCATTGCCGGTGTGCTTGCGATGGAGCCTTCCGTCATCATTGCCGACGAAGCTACGGCCATGCTGGATCCCTCCGGCCGCCGGGAAGTGCTCGAAACAGTTCGGATGCTGAACCGTTCCAAGGGAATCACCGTGCTCTGGATCACCCACTTCATGGAGGAAGCCGCGCTGGCAGACCGGGTTCTGGTTGTGACAGACGGCCGGATCCGCCTGGAAGGAACTCCTGCGGAAGTGTTTGATCATGTGGAGGAAATGCAGGAAATGCATCTGGATGTGCCGCATATGACGGCGCTGGCCAATGAGCTCCGCCGGGAGGGCATGCCCCTCTCCAAAGGAATCCTGACTGTTGAAGATATGGTGAAGGAGGTGGAGAAAGCTTTATGTCCATCGAAGTCCGCCACCTGACCCATACCTATTCCGAAGGCAGCGCCATGAGAACCGTGGCGCTGGACGATGTGTCCCTGACGATTGAAGACGGGGAATTCATCGGTATTATCGGCCACACCGGTTCAGGCAAATCCACCCTGGTCCAGCATCTCAACGGCCTGCTGAAACCGTCCTCCGGCCAGATTCTTGTGGACGGAGAGGACCTTAACGGGGAACATGTCAACCGCCGCGCGCTGAGGCAGCGGATCGGCCTCGTCTTTCAGTATCCGGAATATCAGCTTTTTGAGGAAACCGTATCCAAAGACATCGCATTCGGCCCGAAGAACCAGGGCCTTTCGAAGGAAGAAATCGATGCCCGGGTCCGGTATGCCATGGAATGTGTTCATCTGGATTATGACCGGTATGCGGAAAAAAGCCCCTTCGAGCTGTCCGGCGGCCAGATGCGCCGCGTTGCCATCGCCGGCGTGCTGGCGATGCGGCCTTCCGTGCTGATCCTGGATGAGCCGACTGCCGGACTGGATCCCCGCGGCCGCGACCGGATCCTGACCATGCTGGAGGAGCTCCATTCCCGGGATCAGGTCACCGTTGTCATGGTATCCCACAGCATGGATGATATGGCCCGCCTGGCGACGCGCCTCATCGTCATGGCGGAAGGGAAAATCCTGGCTTCCGGAACACCCCGGGAAATTTTTGCCCGGGAGGAACTCATGACCTCCGCCGGCCTCGGCGTTCCCGAAGCCGCGCGCCTTTGCGGGGCGCTGAGAAAAAAAGGCCTGGATCTTCCGCCGGATCTGTTCCGCCCGGATGAATTGAAAGAGCATCTTCTCCGCCTCTGGAGACAAGCCTCCGGAAAGGGGGAATCCGCGTGCTGAACAATATCACCATGGGACAGTACTATCCCGTGGATAGTCTGGTGCACCGCCTGGATCCCCGCATGAAGCTGATCCTCACGATTCTTTTCATCGTGGCCATTTTCATGACCCATTCCTTCGTGGGTTACCTGCTGCTCCTGGCGTTTCTGGTCTGCACCTGCCGCCTGGCAAACGTTCCTTTCCGCCTCCTGCTGAAAGGTCTTCGTCCGCTGCGGATCATCATCATTCTCACATTCCTGCTGAACCTCTTCTTCACCGGCGGGGAAACCGTCTGGGTATCGTTCTGGGTCATCCGGATCACCCGGGAGGGATTCCTGCAGGCGCTGTTCTATTCCGTCCGTCTTGTTTTTCTGGTGGCCGGAACCTCCCTCCTGACGCTGACCACCTCCCCCATCGCGCTGTCCGACGGAATTGAAATGCTCCTGGGGCCCCTGAAAAAAATCCATTTTCCGGCCCATGAACTGGCCATGATGATGACCATTGCCCTGCGTTTCATCCCGACCCTGCTGGAAGAAACGGATAAGATTATGAAGGCCCAGATGGCCCGCGGCGCGGATTTTGAAAGCGGCAACCTGTTTGCCCGGGCCAGGGCGATGGTCCCCCTGCTGGTTCCGCTGTTTGTCAGCGCTTTCCGCCGTGCCGGAGACCTGGCGATGGCGATGGAAAGCCGCTGCTATCACGGCGGCGAAGGCAGGACGCGGCTGCGGGTCCTGCATATCACCAGGAATGACTGGATCGCGCTGGGCGTCCTCGTGCTTCTCCTGGGATTGATTGTGCTGGAAGGTATCTTCCTGAAGGGAGTCCTGTTTTGAAGCGAATTCTCCTGACCGTGGAATATGACGGCTCCGCGTATGCCGGCTGGCAGCGCCAGATCAACGGCCTGGCGGTTCAGCAGGTGCTGGAGGAAGCTTTGTCGCAGGCCTGCGCCCGGCCGGTCACGGTGACCGGTTCTTCCCGCACGGATGCCGGTGTCCATGCCCGGATGCAGATGGTGCATTTCGATACTTCTGCTTCCATCCCGCCGGATAAATATCCTTTTGTATTGAACAACCTGCTGCCGCCGGATATCCGCGTGCAGGCCGCCCGGGAGGTCCCGGCCGGTTTTCACGCCCGTTTCCTGACCTCCGGCAAAACATATACCTATCGGATCCTCAACAACCGTCACGGAAGCGCCTTGCTGCGCAATACCCACTGGCATATCCCGGTTCCCCTGGATGTTCCCGCCATGCGGGAAGCGCTTTCTTTTCTCCCCGGAACCCATGATTTTGCGGCTTTCCAGGCATCCGGCGGTTCCGCCCGCACCACGGTGCGGACCGTTGACCGGGCGGAGCTTCTCGCCGACGGTCCGGAAATCACCCTGCTCATCAGCGGAAATGCGTTTCTCTATAATATGGTCCGTATCATCGCGGGCACTCTGATGGAGGTCGGCCTGCACAAACGGGAGGCCGATGCCTTTTCCCGTGCCTTCGTTTCCCTCAGCCGGCTGGATCTCGGGATGACCGCGCCGCCCTGCGGCCTTGAACTCACCGAGGTCCGTTATCCTGAGAAAGCGTTTTCCGATCCGGCGTCTGTTCGCTGGCATCAACCGGAGGAGGAATGAAATATGCTGCGTCTTTCCAATCTGTCCATGCCTCCGGATTATACGGAATCCTCCCTGCGGGCTGCGGTGGAAAAGAAATGCGGCCTGCTTCCGGGAGAGTTGCTCTCCTTTTCCGTCGCCCGCCGTTCTGTGGATGCCCGGCGGAAGGAGGATGTCCACTTTGTCCTGACCCTTCACCTGAAGGTCCGGAATGAACCGGCCCTGCTGAAAAAATGCCGTTTTCTTTCCCCGGTCCAGGGAAAAGCTCCCCTGCCTGTGCTGACCCCGCGTTTTTCCCGGCCGCCCCTGGTGGTCGGCGCCGGTCCTGCCGGACTGTTCGCTGCCCTGACGCTGGCCCGCGCGGGAGCGGCGCCGGTGCTCATCGAACGGGGGCGCTCCGTGGAAAGCCGGACGGCGGACGTGGAAAAGATGGCTGCCGAAGGCCTCCTGAATCCGGAGTCCAATGTGCAGTTCGGCGAGGGTGGAGCCGGTGCTTTTTCCGATGGAAAGCTGACCTGCGGCGTCAAATCCCCCTTCCTGCAGCCTGTGCTGGAAACCTTTGTCGCCCATGGCGCGCCGGAAAACATCCTTTCGGACAGCCTGCCCCATATCGGCACCGACCGGCTGAAGGGCGTCGTCGCCTCCATCCGGGAGGAAATCCGTTCCCTGGGCGGCACCGTATGGTTTGAAACCAGGCTCGAAGAGCTGATCCTGCGCGGCTCCCACGTGGAAGGCGCCATTCTCTCCCGCGGCGAAGAAAAACTGGAATTCCGGACGGACACCGTCCTGCTGTGCATCGGCCATTCCGCCCGCGATACCCTGCAGTCTCTCTTTACCCAGGGCATCCGGATGGTACAGAAGCCCTTCGCCATGGGCGTCCGGATTGAACACCCCCGCGCTTTGATCGACCGGGCCCAGTACGGTCCCTTTGCCGGCCATCCTGCCCTTGGCGCCGCCTCCTATAAGCTGGTTTGCCATACGCCGGACGGCCGGGGCGTCTATACCTTCTGTATGTGTCCCGGCGGCCATGTCATTGCGGCCGCTTCCCAGCCCGGCGGGGTGGTGGTAAACGGGATGAGCTTCCATGCCCGGGATGCTGAAAACAGCAATTCTGCCCTCCTGGTAGGCGTCCGCACCGAAGATTTCGGGGATGACCATCCCCTGGCCGGCATGGTCCTCCAGCGCCAGATTGAAAAGGCCGCCTTCACGGCTGCCGGCGGCGATTACCGCGCCCCGGCCCAGCGGGTGGAAGACTTCCTGGCGGACCGGGCAACAAAAGCCTTTGGGGCGGTGTCCCCCTCTTATCGCCCGGGCGTCACCCCGGTGGATCTGCGGTCCGTCCTTCCGGCCTTTATCACGGAAGACCTGAAAAAAGGCATCCGGGCTATGAGTACCCAGCTGACCGGTTTTGCCATGCCGGACGCGGTGCTCACAGCGCCGGAAACCCGTTCCTCGTCCCCGGTCCGCCTCCTGCGGAATGCCGAAGGGGAAGCCGAGGAATGCGCCGGGCTTTTCCCGGTCGGGGAAGGCGCCGGTTATGCGGGAGGCATCGTTTCCGCCGCCATTGACGGCATCACCGCCGCCCGGAAAGCCATGGAAAAAAGCAGCCTGCTGTAAAAAGCGGGCTGCTTTTTTCCGGTTGTTCCCGTCTGTTACATTCCCAGCCAGGACCGTGAGATCTGCTCCGCCTCCTCCGGCGTATACAGGCTCAGCGTCAGCCGGTGCGGCGCGCAGATCACCATGTTCCACAGGATCCGGTCCTGCATATTCCCGAGGGTAACCTCGCCCTGCTCAATGCAGTCATGTCCTTCGCAGTCAGCCTCCGTCATGCAGAATCCCTCCGGCGTCATCCGGATCACATTCCGCCAGCAGGTCCCGTCCCCGAGGGTCTGCAGGATTTCCTGCGTCTGCTCCCCTTCTGCCGGCAGCGCCAGGAAACCCATGCTCTCCGCTCCCTGAAGAAGGATGTACCCGGGCGCCGGATCGGATGCCCGCACCTGAATCTGCAGCGTCAGCATTCCGCTCTCCGCGGCTGTCTCCGGAGGTTCCTCCTCCGTCGATTCCTCCTCCGCCGGAATCACGCTGAAAACGGATCCGTCCGCCATATAGGAGGACAGGCCGGAGGTTCCGGATGCGGACCGGTCCCGCGCAATGAACAGCGCTTCCACCCCGTCCAGGCTTTCAATCAGCCGGGCCCCTTCCCGGGTGCCCAGGGCAAACACCGCCGTGGACAGCGCGTCTCCCCACAGGGAGCTGTCGGAAAAAATCGTCACCGATGCCAGTTCATTCTGAACCGGCCACCCGGTTTCCGTGGACAGGATGTGGTGATAAGTCACGCCGTCCACTGTGAATCCGCGTTCATAGATCCCGCTGGTTACCGTGGAACCGCCGTAATTCAGCGAAACCATCATGGCCTTCCCGGTTTCCCCGTCGATATCCTGGATACCCACTTTCCAGGGGGATCCGTCCGGCTTTATCCCGATGGCAACGATGTTCCCGCCGAAAGCCAGAATCGCGCTTTCAATGCCTTCCGCTTCCAGCCGGGCTTTCACCGCGTCCGCGATATATCCCTTGGCAATACCGCCCAGGTCGATCATCATCCCGGCCGGCAGCGTCACTTCGTTTCCCTCCAGCCGGATCTGCCGGCAGTCAACCTTCTTCACGGCCTCTTCAATCGTTTCCGCCGCCGGTATTTCCTGCTTCCCGGAGGTGAAGTCCCATAAGGTCGAAACCGGTGCGATGGTAATGTCAAAAGCGCCGCCGGACAGTTCGCTGACCTGGATGGCGGTTCTCAGGATTTCCGCCGTCTCCGGGGATACCGTCACGGTTTCCCCCTCCGCGTGGTTGATCCGCCATACGTCGCTGCCCTCGATGGTCCGGCTCAGCATCTGTTCATATTCGCCGCATAGTTCCAGTCCCTGCTCCAGCAGTTCCGGCCGGTCAGTATAGGCCGTCAGGGTAATCACTGTATCCAGGTAGAATCCGATCCGCGTTTCCTTCGGAAGTTCCGCGCCGGCCTTGCTGATCAGGTTCGAAGTTCCGCCCTCCCGGGCGCCGCAGCCGCTCAGCGCCGCCATGGTCAGGATCAAAGCGAGGCTCAGCAGGATCATTCGTCTGGTTGTCTTCATCATTTCTTCCCCTTCGGTTTTTCCGGATTGATATGCAGGGCCCGGAACACCCGTTCCGCCACGATGCCCGTCAGGCTTCCCACCGCCGCGCCGACGCCGATCAGCACCGGCAGATAGGTGGTCATCAGCTGCGGCGTCCGCAGCACCGCGCTGGCTGCCAGGATCTGCCCGATATTGTGGGCAATGGCGCCGGCAATGGAGGTCCCCGGAACGCCGTGGATTTTTCCCTTCCGGATGGCAATCCATGCTGCCAGGCACGCCAGGCATGCCAGGGCGATCAGGATCGTGATCCACAGCCGCTGTCCCCGCGGATGCGGGTTCTGAATCAGCAGCGCCGCTTCCGCCGCCATCGCCGCCAGGGCCGCAGCCAGCGCGCCGGCCGCCGGCCGCTTCCGGATGGCCAGCATCACCAGCAGGCTCAGGATTCCTCCCGAAAGGCTGTACAGGATCGCCGTCAGGGATCCGAACAGGAATCCGGACAGCAGCACCTTCGTCAGCATCAGGAACACCGCGCTGTGCCAGTCCATCAGGTATACCGCGTACAGCAGCACGGTATTGGCCAGCCCCAGCTTAATGCCCGGGGCCGCTCCGCCCAGCAGCGCGGTCAGGGGGATTGCCCGGTCCATCAGCCCCAGTACCAGCGCCAGCGCCGTCAGCAGGCCGAACCGGGCCACTTTCTGGGTTGCCGTGTTCATGAATCTCCCCCTTTCCTTTATATATCATACCACATCCTTCCCTTTTTGAAAGCTCCGAAAAAACAGGAAGAGAAAATTCCTTCCGTTCTTCCGGTCCGCACTTTCAAAAGCGCCCGGTTCCTGCATGAACCGGGCACTTTGATGGAATTCCGTATATATTGGTTTATTTTATTTGCTTCATCCGTTCCATAATCCGCTCCCGCAGGAACGCTTTCAGCGGCGGCAGCGCCTCGGTGACCGGCTTTGCGCCGTCTCCCGTGAACACCATTGTGCAGGGATTCCGGTCGGACCAGGCTCCCCATTTCGGAAGTGTTTCCCCATTCAGGTCCTTCCCGTTCGGATCGCCGGTCTTAATGAAGTTGCAGAAATAGTCGCACATCTGGCGGGCCAGGTCGTAGTGCCTCCCGATGAAAGGCCGCCAGCACTTCGCCAGCGTTTCAAACCAGAACCACAGGTCTGAGGAATGGAAGGTTCCGGGATGGTCCCATCCGGGAATGTCCGGATCGAAACAATAGCAGTATCCCTTCTCCCCGTCCATGGCCCGGTCTGCCAGCACGCCTTTCACTGTGCATTCGATTCCGCTGGCCGCGCCGTAACCAACGCCTTCCTTCTTCTCCCGGCTTTCCGGAATGGCCAGGAATTCTTCCGCCTTCTCCCCGAACAGGCGCTTCGCTTCCGCTTCCAGGCCGGCCTCGTCCTGCGCGTCAATGGCGTTCAGGAATTCCCCGCCGGTGTTTCCGGCCATCATGGTCACGTCCATGCATTTTCCGGCCCGGTACAGCGCGATGGGATCCCCGATGCAGAACAGGTCATCCCGGACGGTGAAGAAGGGCACATGGGATTCCATGTATTTCTCATAGCTGCGCTGCAGCGTCACCGCGTCGATCCCCCGGGCTTCCTTCAGGGTTTTCACGCCCAGGAAAGCAAAGAAATCCTCTCCCTTCTTTTCCGCGTCCTTCAGCTTTTCCGGCCGCCCGATTTCACGGCGCAGGTAAGGATCGAAAATCATGGCGCTCATGACAACCGTGTTGGAAAACAGCCCCCTGTTCTGCGGGCATGCCAGCTGGGACATGACGCTTCCGCCGCCGGCGGACTGTCCCGCAATCGTCACCTTCCCGGGATTCCCGCCGAAGGCCGCGATATTCCGCTGCACCCAGCGCAGGCCGGCCTGCTGATCCAGGTTCCCGAAGTTTGCCGGTGCTTCCGGCTGCTCCTTCGTGATTTCCGGATGGGTCAGGAATCCCAGCGCGCCGACCCGGTAATTGACCGTTACCACGACAACCCCGCGCCGGGCGATCCGTTCTCCGTCAAATTCCATCTCCGCCGGATAGCCGCATTGGAGTCCGCCGCCGAAAAACCAGACCAGCACCGGCAGCTTTTCATCCGCCTTCTTCGCGTTGGTCCAGATGTTCAGGTAAAGGCAGTCTTCTCCCATCGGGATTTCCGGGTCCACATGCCATTCCCGGCAGTAAATATCGTCTCCCAGTCCCGGAATCCATTGCATGGAAATCGGTGCGAACCGGGAGCAGTCCCGTACGCCTGCCCAGTTCTCGCAGGGCTGCGGTGCGCGCCAGCGGTTTTTTCCCACCGGCGGGGCCGCAAAAGGAACACCTTTGAATGCTGTAATCCGCGGATCCGCGGCCTCAATGCCCCGGACCCAGCCGTTTTCTGTCTTAACCTGTCTCAGCATGATATTGTCTCCTTACAGATCAGTTCTGGGGGTTGGGAAAAGTTTCTGTGCCTCATCGTCGGCTTCAGGGCTCCCTGAGCAGGCCCGGCAGAACCGTTCCCTCCTGCTCCCAGGGCAGGTCCGGCGCCGCGGCGACCTTTTTCACGTCCTTCGGATCAAAAATCATCTTCAGCCGCTCCAGCTGCCTGCCGATGCCCAGCGGCCTGTCCTCCGCGGCGCTGACGGTCACCTCGCCGGTGTCCTCGTCCACGCTGATGTCGAACCAGCCGTTTTGCCCCTCCCGGTCAAAACCGCAGAATTCCTGCCAGGCCGGCAGGTTCAGGCAGACCTCCGGTTCCGGATACATCACCCGCAGGTAGCCGCCCTGCATGCGGACATACAGGTTGCCCTCCGCCTCGTTGTCCCGGGTCGGGAAGACAATGGCCGCCTCGCCGCAGTCATAGAAGATGTTGTTGATGATCCGGGCATCCCGGGATGTGCCGCCCCGCTCCATGCCGTGCATCCGGAAGCCCACGGGCTTGAGATAGTATCCGCTGTGGCGGCATTTTCCGATCAGGTTATGGACGACCCGCAGCCGGTCCGTCCCCTCCCCGTAAACACCGTAGCCGTTCACCACGTCGTGCTCCCGCGTCTTGTACCAGCCGGAGGAGCCGGGCTCGTGGGGCACCTTCGCCGGGTCGAACCGGCCTTCGACATTCCAGATGATATTGTTGTCGATCAGGTTGATTCCGTCCCGGGTGCATTCGATGAAGATCGCTTCCCGCTGCTCGATGCCGTTGATGAACAGGTTGCCTGTAATCCGGTTGTTCTCGTTGCCGCAGTCCAGCCACAGATGGTCGGCCCGGAAGGTGTTCCGGAAGATATTGTTCCGGAACAGGGCGTCGACGCTGTTGTGCAGCTTGATGGCCCCGGCTTCCCAGCTCAGCTCCATCTTCTGCCAGCCGGTGCCCTCGATGACGTTGCCCTCGATGAGCATCTTCTCCGCGAACATCCCCGCGATGCCGCAGACGCCCGCGTCCTGGATGGTGCAGTTGCGGATCACGCTGTATCCGATGATCTCGCCCGGCCGGTGCGTGTGGTGCCAGCACTCGTTGCCCACGTCGATCGCCACGCCGTTGGTCCAGTAGACCGTGCAGTCCTCAATGATCCAGTGATGCCCGCGGTAGGCGGAAATCGCGCCGCGCTGCGGCACCGGAGCGCCGGTGGCCGCGTGCTCGCAGACCAGTCCCTTCACCCGGATATAGTTCAGGAACGGTTTGTCCGGGGCGAAGCACTGCTCCCGTACGGTGACCTCGATGCGGTGATCCTTCGGATCCTCGTCATTCTCCAGGCGGAAATGGACCTTTTGGCCGTTGGCTTCCACCCAGTAGGTGTTGTCCTCAGCGGACATGCCGTTGTACAGCGGCACCTGCTTCAGCGGCTTCCCGTCGCAGAAGACGCAGCCCCGCCGGTTCAGGTAGGTGGTCATATCCGTCTTGTCATACTCGATGAAGAGCCGGTCGTGCAGGATGTTCACCGCGCAGAAGGGGTTATATCCCCGGAACAGGTCCGGATCCAGGTCGTATTCCCATACCCGGATATCCGCCGGCTGCTCCGCGCCCCAGCCCCGGTTCAGCATCCATCCCTCGCTGGGGATAAACTCCGTCACCTCCTCCGAGGCGCTGACAACCACGTCCCCGTCGCCGAAGGCTTCATAGGAAATCATATGCGCCGGATCCGTGCCGCCCATGACGGGCTTCACGCACTCCCGGTACAGGCCCGCGTGGATCCGCACCCGGGTACCGGGCGTCGCCGCCGCCGCGGCCCGGCCGATGGTCCGGAAAGGCGCTTTTTCGCTGCCGTCGTTGTCATCAGACGCGGCAGGATCCGACGCGCTGACATAAAGCTCCCGCTCCCATACGGGGTTTTCTTCCTCCCAGAACTCGAAGGATCTGCCGTCCGGCAGGAGCGCGGATAAATCCTGTTTCATGCCAAATTCCTCCATATCATCACATTCCGAGTGCGCGGATCTTTGCTGAGAAAAGGGGGCGCCCCGTGAGGAGCGCCCCCGATGGGGTATTAGTTTTTGATTATTTGGCAGAGCCCGCCGCGATCATCGCGTCGACCTGAACCTGCCACTTCGCGCAGTCGAAGTTGTACAGTTCATCGTAGCCGAGGCCTTCAAGTTCCTCAACCATAGCGTCCCACTTGGCTTCGAAATCTTCATCGTTCTCCGCCGCGAAGAGCTGCCAGGTGAGCTGGGCCAGTCTGGGATTGATGGTGTTGCGCAGAAGCTCGATATCCGGGGTGTCCGTCTCAATCTTTGCCACACAGTTCGGGGCGATGTAGACCCTGTTGTTCTTCTTCAGCCAGTCAACGGGATTCTCCGCATCGAACCTTTCCTGCCATTCCTTCTTCATCTGGGTCATATTCTTGGCAATGTAGGAAGCCCAGAAAGTGCTGGTGTAGGTCTCGCCGGTGTTGGGGTTGGTGCACTTGGCAGCCAGCAGCCACTGGTTGATGGCGTTGTTGCCGTCATTGAATCCGCCGCCGCCGTACTCTTCCGGCACGGGCAGGTTGTCCATCAGGGCGTTGTCCTTGTAGGGGATGAACTTGCCGTCTTCGCCGACGGTGTAGTTCAGGCCCTCGATACCGCAGTGCTCGAAGGTCAGTCCTTCGGGGCTGGCGTACCAATCCAGGAACTCAATGATCTTGTCATACTTCTCGCCTTCCACCTTGGAGCCGATACCCCAGGCACGGTCGCCGCCGTAGTAGGGATCAGCGTCCGCATAGTAGAAGAAGTCAGTCACGGGGATCATCTGGAAGGCCGTGCCGTTGTCGAGGCGCTCCTGGCTGTTCCAGAAACCGGGCTGCCA
>OCTX014529506.1_pt1 | contig 11690 bp, 10 predicted proteins | sample 1539691 | NCBI WGS metagenome assembly OCTX01 (sample SAMN02144231, study PRJEB22623) | gut metagenome | biome: sheep rumen | host: Ovis aries | place: New Zealand | reverse complement strand
TGTTTAGTTAACACCAACATCCGTTAGAATTGTTTTCAGGAGGCCGAAGTGAGTGATTCATATCGTCCTCTTTTTTTATTCCCTTTTCTCAAGAAACTCTAAACATAACTTAAAAAATGCTCATTTAATGAATAATTTGCATAATAAAGCACCCAAAAGGATTCCTTTTTGCGGAATTCTAAGTAAATTTGCACCCAAAAATCAAAAGCGACAGCTCATGAAAAGGATATTGATACCTTTCGCGATACTGTTCTCAGTGGTAATGGTTTGTACGTCATGTCTGAAATCAGACGATGACGATGCCATCTATTACGATGATACAGCCATCACGGCCTTTACTCTGGGAACATTGAAGAGAACGGTTCACACCACCTCATCGAAAGGTGCAGACAGCACTTATACGACAACGCTTACAGGCAGCGACTACCAGTTCTATATCGACCAGGAGAAGCGGGAGATCTATAACCCAGACTCTCTGCCCTATGGAACGGATGTGGCTCATGTCATCTGTACGGTATCGACCAAGAATGGAGGAGTTGTAGTGCTGAAGAGTGTCACCAGCGACTCGCTGAGGTATTATTCCGCTACCGATTCTATTGATTTCTCCACACCCCGTCAGATGGTGGCTTACGCCAACAGCGGAAATGCCTATCGGACTTATACGGTGCATGTCAATGTGCATCAAGAGGAAGGGGAGGTATTCAACTGGTCGGAGCGTACGGCTCAGAGCATTCTGGCAGGAATGAAAGACATGAAAGCCGTGGCTTGTGACGATCATCTTTATGTGTTCGGACAGCGTGACGGATATACGGTAGGATATGCCACTCTGTTGTCTGATGGCTCTGATTTTACCCCTTTGGCCTTTAACTTCAAGCATCGTCTTGAACCCGATGCCTATCAGAACCTCCTGGCACAAGACAATAATCTCTTCCTCCTCGATAAGGAAAGCCTGATACGCTCTACAGACGGACAGAACTGGACTACGGTAAGTACCCCCCATCTCACCCGTTTGCTGGCTGTCAGCAGTCTGAAACTTTATGGTATGGATGCCGAAGGGACCATCATGAGCTCTGCCGATAAAGGTAAGACCTGGACGAAAGAGCTGATGGGTGATGAGACATCATGGCTGCCACAGGGTTCATTGAGCTATGCCTGCACCACCCTGAAGACCAATACCGATGTGGAACGTGTTATCGTAACGGGCAACCGTGACCTGACAAAGTGGCCCAATGACAGCTATGCTGTGGTGTGGGGGAAATTGGAAGACCTCTCCAACCCTCTTCAGATGAACGAATGGTCCTACTATACTCCATCGGATAATTCTCAGTATAGGCTGCCGCGGCTGTCCAATCTCTCCATGTTTACCTATGATGGCGTACTGATCGCTTTCGGCGGATCGGGTTTGGGTGCTTGTACGGAACGTCCTTTCCTGACGACATACGTAAGCAAAGACGGAGGAATTACCTGGAAGGGTAGCACCCTTTATCCTCTGCCAGCTGCACTGAGCGGGAATGACATCCCCCATGCTGCAGCAGTCGATAGTCAGTGGTGCCTCTGGATCATCAACGGTGAGAATGGTCAGGTATGGCGTGGCCGTCTGAACCGTCTGGGCTGGACGAAGATACAGAAAGAGTTTCAATAACCCGGTGTCTATAATATAATAAGGAGAACCGATTGATGAGAGTGTGCCGAGCCGTATGCTGCTTCCTCCTCCTCGCTTCCACAATGGCTGCTCATGCCCAGTGGGATGATGAGTACCGCATGGAGATTGGCGGTGGTGTGGGAATGGTTAGCTACGAAGGCGATTTCAACGGCAACATCTTCGGGAACATGCAGCCGATGGCCACCATCTTGGTCAGGAGGATTTTCAATCCCTATATGGGACTGGCGGCCAGTTTGTCGTATGGTACCCTGAAAGGTGACTCCCGTAAGGTGAACACCTATTATCCCGAATGGCAACAGCCCATGAAATTCAGTCATAAAATGGCTGATCTGGGTATCCGCTACGAGTATAATTTCTGGCCATACGGTACAGGTCTTGACTACCGTGGCGCGAAAAGGGTTACTCCCTTCGTGTTCCTGGGTGTGGGAGGCTCGTATGTCGATGCCTCTCAAAAGAAGGTCTTCGCAGCGAATATCCCCATCGGTGTGGGTGTGAAATACAAAGTGGCCACACGTCTGAATCTCGGAGTGGAGTGGGCGATGCATTTCACCTTCTCCGACAAACTCGACGGTGTGGTGGACCCATACCTGATCAAGAGTACTGGGGCATTTAAAAACCGTGACTGTTTCTCAGCCTTGCAGCTGACACTCACATACAGTTTTATGGCAAAATGTAGAACTTGTAATAATGACAAAGATGACTGATCAGATAGACATGAGCCGCATTCCGAAACATATTGCCATCATCATGGATGGCAACGGACGATGGGCCAACCAACGTGGCAAAGAGCGCAGCTACGGCCATCAGGCGGGTGTGGAAGCTGTTCATCGCGTCACCACGGCGTGTGTGAACCTCGGTGTGAAATATCTCACCCTCTACACCTTCTCCACCGAGAATTGGAACCGTCCTATCGATGAGGTAACTGCCCTGATGGGACTGATTCTCACTTCGCTGGAGGAGGAGATCTTCATGAAGAATAACGTGCGGTTCCGGATGATTGGCGACATGAAACGTCTGCCCGATGAGGTACAGGAGAAGATCCTTGAGTTGGAAGAGCATACGGCAAAGAATGATGCCATGACGTTTGTCATCGCCCTGAGCTATTCCAGTCGCTGGGAGATCACCCAGGCTGTGAAGAAGATCGTCTCTGAAGTCCACGACATGGAGGAGCTGCCTGAGAATATCCTCAAGAATTGGCGTACGGGCGGTATCCGTGCCGAGGACATCACCGAGGAGACAATCAGTCAGCATCTGGAGACCAATTTCATGCCCGATCCTGATTTGCTCATCCGCACGGGCGGTGAATTGCGCATCAGTAACTACCTGCTGTGGCAGATTGCCTATTCCGAGCTGTATTTCTGCGATACCTTCTGGCCCGATTTTGATGAGGAGTGCCTTCGTAAGGCCATCGTGAACTATCAGGGTCGTCAGCGCCGCTTTGGAAAGACCGAGGCACAGGTGGAAGAAGAGAGTCCCACCCCCACCCCCTCTGAATGATGGAGGGGTAGAGACCCAGCCCCTCCCTATGATGGAGGGGAGTAATTACTTCAAAGGAAATATTTGACAATTATGATAAGATATATAACAGAAAAGGCAGGAAACATTTCACTCCCCTCCATCATAGGGAGGGGATGGGGGTGGGTCTTCCTTTTCCTCTTTTCATTTAGCAGCCTCGCTGCCCAGGAGAAAATCATAAACCCTGACATCACCTATGCCGGCATCCCTCGCGAATGCACTGTTGCCGGCATCGCCGTATCGGGCGTGGAGGGATATGAGGACTATGTGCTCACGGGTATCTCTGGCCTGTCGATAGGGCAGACGGTTTCCGTACCTGGAAATGAGATTACCGAGGCTGTGAAACGCTATTGGAGACATGGATTGTTCTCACAAGTCGTCATCTCCGCCGACTCACTCATCGGTGACAAGATCTATCTGCACATCCACTTGGCCGTGAGGCCCCGCGTGTCGGAGATTCATTATATCGGTCTGAAGAAAAGCGAGCGCGAGGATATGGAGAAAAAGCTTGGTCTTCTCAAAGGCAACCAGATCACCCCGAACATGATCGACCGTGCCAAGATTCTCGCCAAGAAATATTTTGATGACAAAGGCTACAAGAATGCCGATATCTCCATCGTTCAGCGTGACGATGTGGCGAACAAGAACCAGGTGATCCTGGATGTCACCGTTGATAAGAAGATGAAGATGAAGGTGCATCAAATCATCATCGAAGGTAACGAGAAACTCTCCGACGGAAAGATCAAGGGTAAGCTGTTCACCAAGGGTGCCTTTAACTCGATTCATGAGGCGGGAAAGCTGTCAACATTCCTGAAGAAGAAGAAATACACTCCCGAGCGGTGGAAAGAGGACAAGCAGAATCTGATTGCCAAATACAACGAATACGGTTACCGTGATGCCGCCATCCTTGCCGACAGCGTGTGGAACTACGACGAGAAGCATGTGAACGTCTATGTGAAGGTGGAGGAAGGGCAGAAATACTATATCCGCGACATCAAGTGGGTGGGTAACACCGTTTATACCACCGATCGCCTGAACGAGCTGCTCACCTTGAAGAAAGGAGATGTCTATAACCAGAAGCTCATGGACAAACGACTCCGTGAGGACGATGATGCCGTAGGTAACCTCTACTGGAATAACGGATACGTATTCTCCAGCATCGAGCCTACCGACGTAAACATTGTGGGAGATTCCATCGACTTGGAGATGCGCGTTCAGGAAGGACCGCAGGCACACCTCAGTCATGTGCGCATCCATGGTAACGACAAACTCTACGAAAACGTAATCCGTCGTGAGCTGCGTACCAAACCGGGTGACCTCTTCTCGAAAGATGCCTTGATGCGTACAGCCCGTGAGTTGGCTTCCATGGGACATTTCGACCCCGAGGAGGTCAAGCCCGACGTGAAACCCAATGGGGAGGACGGTACCGTTGACATCAACTGGGATCTCGTGCAGAAATCCAACGACCAGATAGAACTGTCGTTAGGCTGGGGACAGACGGGTATTATCATGCGCGTGGGACTCAAGCTGAACAACTTCTCCATGGCGAACCTCTTCAAAAAGAACAAGGAGCACCGTGGAATCCTACCCGTGGGTGATGGTGAGGTGCTGTCAATAGGTGCTCAGACCAATGCCCGCTACTATCAGTCGTATAACGCTTCCTACTCCACTTCCTGGTTCGGTGGCAAACGACCTATCCAGTTCTCTGTGGGTGCTTTCTACTCCAAGCAGAGCGACGTTTCCAGCAACTACTACAACACCGCCTACCAGTATAATATGTATAATTATATGTATGGCTACGGCAACTACGGTTACGGTAATTATGGTAACTACGGTTACAGCATGGAGAGCTTCATGGATCCCGACACCTATGTGAAACTGTTCGGTGCCAGTCTGGGATGGGGTAAGCGCCTGCGTTGGCCTGATGACTATTTCACACTGAGTGCAGAGGTGTCATATACCCGTTATATGCTGAAGAACTGGCGTTACTTCCTCATTCAGAATGGTAACTGTAACAACCTGAACCTGGGAATCACCTTGTCGCGTGCTTCTACCGACAACCCGCTCTTCCCGCGTAACGGTTCCGAGTTCACGGCCTCTGTATCCCTCACACCACCATGGTCATTGTGGGACGGCAAAGACTATGAACACCTCGCCACCGACTATCAGGCAGCTGACTTCACGAAGCAGCAGCAGGATAAATACCGCTGGATTGAGTATCACAAATGGAAGTTCAAGAGTAAGACCTACACAGCACTCACTGGCGGAAGTAAATGTTTCGTGCTGATGACGCGCGTGGAGTTAGGTCTGCTCGGATCCTATAACAGTTATAAGAAATCACCGTTCGAGACATTCTATGTGGGTGGTGATGGTATGAGTGGATACTCCACCAGCTATGCCGAGGAGACCATCGGACTCCGAGGCTATGAGAATGGTACCATCTCTTATTCGGCAGCACGCGAGGCCGGCTCCAGCGGTGGTTCTAATGCCTATGCCTACGACCGTTTGTCGTTGGAGATCCGCTACCCGTTCCTTTTGGGTAACACCACCATCTATGGATTAGGATTCGCTGAGGCAGGTAATGCCTGGTACGATCCGAAGAATTTCAACCCCTTCGACATGAAACGATCTGCGGGTGTCGGTGTGCGCATCTATCTCCCCATGGTGGGTCTGATGGGTATCGACTGGGCCTACGGTTTCGACAAGGTGTATAATAACGGGGCTAACAAGCGTGGTGGCAGTCAGTTCCACTTTGTGTTAGGACAGGAGTTCTGATGGGGAGTTGATAATTGACAATTGATAATTAAGAAGCAGATAAAGACTGAAAATTGTTTAAAATCCTTGGCGGGCTATTAACTTTTCGTTTTCGTGCTCGTCATATAATCGTTGAACCAATCATCATTGAGCCTATGAAGAAAATGATCATGATGGCCCTCCTCGCCCTGGTGGCGATGACGGCAAGCGCACAGAAGTTTGCGCTCATCGACATGGAGTATGTACTGAAGAATATACCCGCCTACGAGCGTGCCAACGAACAGCTTAACCAGGTGTCGAAAAAATGGCAAGCTGAAGTGGAGGCTTTGAACACGGAGGCACAGACCATGTATAAGAACTACCAGAACGAAGTGGTGTTCCTCTCGCAGGAGCAGAAGAAAGCCAAGCAGGAGGAGATTATGAAGAAAGAGAAGGAGGCCAGCGACCTGAAGAAGAAATATTTCGGACCGGAAGGTGAACTCTTCAAGAAACGCGAGGCCCTGATGACACCTATCCAGGAGGAGATATATAACGCGGTGAAAGACCTGAGCGACCTCCACGGTTACAGTATGGTGCTCGACCGCTCCTCCGATACCGCTATTATCTTCGGCAGTCCGAAAATCGATATCAGTAATGAAGTGCTGAAGAAACTGGGATACGGAAGGTGATATTTGTAAAATAATTGAAGGATTGAAGAATTGAAGAATTGAAAAATTAAAGAATTAAAGAATTTATATTTAACTAATAGAAAAGATGAAAAAGATTATCATTATGCTGATGTTGCTCGCACCAATGGCAACATTCGCACAGAAGTTTGGACATGTAGATGCACAGTCAATCATGCAGTCAATGCCTGAATTCATCAAGGCCCGCGGCGATCTCGAAGCACTGAGCAAGCAGTACGAGAACGACCTGAAGGCCATGCAGGATGAGATCCAGCGCAAGGCCGATGAGTATGAAAAGACCAAGAGCACGATGAATGCCACCAAGCAGCAGGAGACTGAGGCTAACATCAACCAGCTGATGCAGAAATACCAGCAGGCTTATCAGGACAACCAGCAGGAACTGGCAAAGCAGCAGCAGGAGAAGATGGCTCCCATCATGAACAAGATTACCACAGCCATCAAGAATGTAGGTAAGAACGGCGGCTATGTATATATCATGGACGTGAGTGCCGGCATCCCCTACATCAGCGACACACTGAGCAAGGACGTGACAGCTGATGTGAAGGCTGAAGTGAATAAGATTAAGTAAACATTCATGAAGAAACTCATCCTTTCCCTCTTCATCTGTGCGCTGCCCCTATGGGCCAGTGCACAGGTGAAGTTCGGGTATTTCAGCTACCAAGAGGTCTTCCGTACCATGCCCGACTATGAGATTGCACAGAAGAACCTTTCCGACCTCCGCACCCAGTATGAGGCGGAGATGAAGCGTGCCGAGGAGGAGTTCAACAAGAAATACGAAGAGTTCTTGGAAGGACAACACGATTTCGCGGTGCCCATCCGTCAGAAACGACAGGCGGAGCTGCAGGAACTCATGGAGAGGAATCTCGCCTTTAAAGAAGAAGCACGACGTCTGCTCGATGCAGCACAGCGCGATGCCTATATGCCTCTTCGCGAGAAACTCAGTGCAGCTGTCAGACAGCTGGGTGAGGAACGTGGCTATGCGCTGATTCTCAACACCGACAACGACAGCTGTCCTTATATTGATCCCGCCATGGGTGAGGATGTGACCTCCCTCTTGAAAGACATCCTCAAGAAGGCCTCACAAAAGTAATTCCGCTCCCACGTTCCCACGGGCTTCCGTACCTTCGTTCCTTCGAAATGACAACTCCCATCGGTGTATTCGACAGCGGCTATGGCGGTCTGACCATTCTTCATCAGGTACGCCAGATGCTTCCCCAGTACGACTATCTGTACTTGGGCGACAATGCCCGTGCTCCCTACGGCTCCCGCTCCTTCGAGGTGGTGTATGAATTTACGCGGCAAGCCGTATTAAAACTTTTCGAACGAGGATGCCACTTGGTCATCCTTGGTTGTAACACCGCCTCCGCCAAAGCCCTGCGAAGCATACAGCAGAACGACCTGCCGCGTGTGGCACCTGACCGTCGGGTGTTAGGCGTGATTCGTCCTACGGCAGAGATCATCGGGAACCTCACGCGTTCCCGTCATGTGGGTATCCTTGCCACTGAAGGCACCATCCGCAGTGAGAGCTATAACCTTGAAATCCAAAAACTATTCCCCGACATCCAAGTGTCTGGCGTGGCATGTCCGCTGTGGGCAGCCATCGTGGAGGCTAATGAGGCCGACAGTCCTGGTGCCGACTATTTCGTGGAGAAGCGTATCCGTCAGCTGATGCGCAAGGATCCCCTCATTGATGCCATCATCCTCGGTTGCACTCACTATCCCCTGTTGATGCCCAAGATCGTGAAATATGTTGATCCTGGCGTGCGCATCATCCCACAGGGCGAATATGTGGCCAACAGCCTGAAAGACTATCTCCTCCGTCATCCAGAAATCGAACAGCGTTGTTCGAAGAATGCCACTTGCCGCTACCTCACCACCGAAAGTCCTGAAGCATTCCGCAAGAGTGCCCAGCTCTTCCTGCATGAGGAGGTGGAAGAGGTAGAGAATGTTTCGCTGGAGTAAAGGAGGGGGTGACTGCAAAAGACAAGTTGGTCATCAGCACTTACAGTGCCCAGTTTGATTCCCGCACCTTCTTGGAGCCACACAGACTGATTTTCCGCATTTCTGTGTAAGAAAAAGGGAACTATGTATGATTTGACCTAAGTAAATCTTTATCAAGAATTTGAGAATTTGAGAACTGAAAGTCGCTGGCCGAAGGGAAAAGCAATGAGAGAATGAATTGCTTTTCCCTTCGGCCAGCCTTTTTTATTTAAACACAGAGACACAGAGACACAGAGTTTTTTCTCTAGATTTTTTATCTCTGAGTCTCTGTGTCTTTGTGTTCCAATTTAGTTATTTTTGGGGAACTATATATGATTTGACCCAGGTAGATCTTTATCAAGAATGTGCCTAAAAGTATATAATAGCCAAAAAAAACATAATATCTATGTGAAAAACTCTGTTGACTCCGTTGACTCTGTGTGAAGGTATTATCAGCATACTTTGTGCAGAACCTGTGCACAACTTGTGCAAAGCCTTTGCACACTTTGTGCAGATACGTTGCACACTTTGTGCAGAGCCTTTGCACAAACTCAACTTTTCTCACTGCATTCCGGACAGAGTCCTTTCAGCACATAGTTGACACTGTTCAGGGTGAAGCCGTCGGGCAGGGGCACCACGGGCACATGGATCTGCTTCAGACAGAACGTGCGGCGGCAACGCTCACAGAAGAAGTGCGTATGCTCATCGTCGATATCCTCGCCACAGTCGCAGTCGTCGGCGCATACGTTGTATTTCAGCGACCCGCTGCCATCATCAACGGCATGGATCAGTCCGTGCAGGAGGAACAGCGACAGAGCCCGTGAGATGGTTGACTTATCCACGGTGGGCAGCAGCCGTTCCAGTTCGGGCAGCGACACCATCTCATCGCCACGGCACATCTGTCGCAGAATCAGCAGTCGTGTGGCCGTGGGCTTGATCTGTCGGTGTTCTAACTTATGAACAAAGAATTCTTCATCAGTCATCATCTATACCTTTCCTTACAATTCCACCAGGATACGGAACACCTTGGCGGGAGCAGCGGCCCATTGGCGCATAGCATCGAGGGCAGTCTCGGGTGTTGCCACAGCGGAGATCAGCTCGTCTTTCGGATAGTCACGGTTCTGCTGCATATAGTGGATTACAGCACGGAAGTCAGCAGGTTTGGCATTGCGCGACCCACGGATATCGAGTTCTTTCTGTACGAAGAGTTTCGTGACGAACTCCGTGCCCCCCTTGGCGTAGCCGATGAAGACGATACGTCCTGTGAAGGCCACCTCGTTCACAGCCTGATTCTGTGTGAACGCATTGCCCACTGCTTCGATCACCACATCAGGTCCTAACCCCTCTGTCAGCTCTGTTAGGCGGGCGTGCAGGTCTTCGGTCTTGGAGTTCACCACATAGTGTGCTCCCATCCGTTTGGCCAGTGCCAGCTTCTCGTCGTCGAGGTCAACGGCGATGACGGTGGCACCCCTCAGACTGGCACGTACGATGGCACCGATGCCAATCATGCCACAGCCGATGACCAGTACTTTGTCGATATCAGTCACTTCGGCACGGTTCACGGCATGGAAGCCCACGCTCATCGGCTCGATCAGTGCAATCTCCTTCTCGGTGAGTCCTGTGGCAGGGATAATTTTCTGCCACGGCATGGCGAGGTATTCGCGCATGGCTCCATTGCGCTGCACCCCTAACGTCTCGTTGTGCTCACAGGCATTGGCACGCTCATGACGGCAGGAGGCACAGTGTCCACAGTTGCTATAGGGATCAACGGTCACTGCCATCCCCACCTTCAGATCGGCAGGCACCTCACTGCCTACGGCAGCAATCACCGCACTTACCTCATGACCGGGAATCACCGGCATGTTGACCATGGGGTTCCTGCCCAGGAACGTGTTCAGGTCGCTGCCGCAGAACCCCACATACTTCATCTTCAAGAGCACCTCATTGCTCTTGATCTCTGGTTTCTCTAATTCTACCACCGCCATCTGCTGTTCGGCGGTTATCTGTACTGCTTTCATTATAAGTTTTAAGTAATAAGTTTCAAGTGATAAGTTACAAGTGTGATGACCACGATGGGTGTATCATCGGGTGGAAGGTCTGCTCATTCCGACATATTCTTGATATACGGTAGCTCCACCAGATGATCGAAACCATAGAACCGACGGGCATTCTCACCTAAGAACAAGGATTTTTCGTGCTCCGACAGTTCCTTGCTCTTCGTGACGAAGTCGTACGACATCCTATAGGTGATGGCGGTGATGGTGCGGGGATAGTCGGAGCCCCACATCAGCTTCTCGATGCCAGCGATGTCGATGGCCTCGCGGATGGCACGGATAGCCCCGTGGAAGGGATAGAACTCACTGTTGAAGAGCCAGGTGATACCTCCCGACTCGATCATGACATTCGGATGACGGGCGAGCTTGATCTGTTCCTGCCAGCGTGGTGTGGTAGGCATGCCGAAGTGTCCGATGGCGATCTTCAGGTTGGGACATTCTTCAATGATCTCCTTCATCTCGGCCACGTTCGTGTCACCGTCAGCAAGATCCACAGAGAAGATCACTCCGCGGTCTTCCATCAAGTGGAACATCCGCATCATCTCATCACTGGTCATCCAGATACGTCGGTCGTCTAACAGCAGGCGGTGGGCGGGAATCTTGATGGCCTTGAAGCCACGGTTGATCAGTTCCTCTGTCTGCTGGGCGAATCCCGGATGGAAATAATCCGCCATACCGCATACGAAGAAACGGTCGGGATAACGTTTCTGCACTTCCTCCAGGTAATCATTCTGGATCCCGTCGATGAACTCCTGAGTCACCACGGCTGCCGACACCTGTGCATAGTTCATGTTCGACAGGAACACCTCGGCGGAGTTCTTGCCGTCGATCATGAAGGGCGGCACCATCTGCACTTCCTCACCGAGGAACATCGATCGACCGTTTTCCAAGGTTTTGATCACCTTCCCGTTCCATGTCGTGTCCTGTCTGAGCCATAAATGGCTGTGCGCATCAATAATTTTCATATCATTATTAATTATTATTTCATCACTCTTTTCTTTGGCGCAAAGAAAAGAGACAAAAGAAACATCCACCCTA
>OCTX012252793.1_pt1 | contig 11693 bp, 8 predicted proteins | sample 1539691 | NCBI WGS metagenome assembly OCTX01 (sample SAMN02144231, study PRJEB22623) | gut metagenome | biome: sheep rumen | host: Ovis aries | place: New Zealand | reverse complement strand
GGAAGTGCGCGAGGTGCTGAACTCCGACCGCTATCATGATGATGTCGTCATGGATGAACGGGAGGCCGCGTACCATGGCGTGCACGCGGTGCCCTTCTTTGTCATCAACGGCAAGTACAGCATTTCCGGCGCGCCCGACACCGAAGGACTGCGGCAGGCGCTGCTGAAGCTGATGGCAAAGGAAGCCGAGGAGCAGATGGCCTCCGGCATGAGCTGCGGCCCCGAGGGCTGCAAGCTCCGTTAAGGCCATGGTACGCTGTGTGCCCGTCAAGGGCTATTTCGACGAGAACTGCTTTTTCTATATCGACGAGGTTTCGAGACATGGCTTTGTGATCGATCCCGGCGCGGAGGCTTCCCGTCTGCTCTCCCTTATCCGCCGGGAGGGCTGGGGCATCGAAGCGATCCTGCTGACCCACGGGCACTTCGACCACACCGGCGCGGTCAATGAACTGCGGGAGGCTTTGGGCATTCCGGTATATGCTCACGAGAATTCTGACCGCTATCTGCTGGACGGCGAGATGAACCTGTCCGCGTTCTGCGTCGGGGAGAAAGTCATCCGCAATGTCCGCAAGCTCCGGGAAGGAGACACGGTTAGCTTAAGAGACGGCTCCTGTCGCCTGCGGGTTATTCACACGCCCGGCCACACCACGGATTCCGTGGTCTATTACAGCGAAAAAGACCGCGTCGCTTTTGTGGGCGACACGATCTTCAAGGGCAGCGTAGGAAACTGGCAATACCCCGGCGGCAACCGCCAGACGCTGGTGGAGAGCATCACAGAGAAGATCTTTGTGCTGCCGGATGATACAGTCCTTTGTTCCGGGCACTCCGAGGAAACGACCATCGGCACAGAGAAAAGAAGATATTATTAATTATAGGGGAATTATAGGGGGCACCTGCCGGTTTACATACCTATGAACAAAGTGTTGTTTAAACGCAAAAAGAAACACACAAAATGAACCCGTGACGATTTGTCACGGGTTCGCTGTTCTGATCAGCGGTAAACCAACTCGCTCAAAACGATTTCCTCTGCGCTTGCGCGAATGTTGTTCATCCGCGCGACCCATGTCATCTGATCGGTCGCCTTGAGTGCTTCGGTCACCCCCTCACGCCGGGCCAGTTGATTTGTGATCAGATCAACACGCTCTGTGCAGGTGCGGTCGATCTCGGCCAGATGCGAGTCCAGCTTGCCGGCCAGCAGCAGGCTGGAATACCATCCGCGCTTGTGCTCTTTCAGATAGCTCTTTCGCAGCAGCCCGTACTTGCCGATGGGCGGATTTTCGGCTTCGAAGCAGAGCTTTGGAAAAAAGTATTCCCCTTGTTGGACATATGACAGTTCCATAATAAATACTCCTTTTTTGTTTCAAAATGTTGCTGTTCACCTTGGTAGGGGAGGGGAAAACGACCCGAAAAATGAATATATGCAAATGCAAATCAGGACACTCGGCGAATCGCCTTCGGAGTGCGTTTGACCCCTAATTTGACCCCAAACATATTGAATCTAAAAAAATGCAGTGGTCAGACCGGTTTGGAAAAGTTCTTAAAAATGGCAAAATAGACGTAAAATGACGTTTAAAAGTATCGAAAAATACCCAAATTCTGTTCGAAGCCTTCTTCCCCTGCCATGATAAATGCCGAATTTGTCTACCATACAGATTCGGCATTTATCATGTCTGTGGGGCCAAAAGCCCGTATTTCCCTTTTATTTCATCGAATAGTAGCTCCCGAATGGTCTAAAAGATCTCTCGGGAGCTCTTTTTTGCCAAATAGTTCAAATATTTTAGGCACCTTTTGGTGCATAATAGCTCCGCAGTAGTCTCGCTTAAAGTAAGAGGTAGAAGGCTTCGAACCTTAAATATGCGTAAAAGTTGGTTTTCATGGCCATTGATCTGTGTTTACAGCTTATAGGATAAATGATATAATACCAATATATTTTTAGAGTCAAGGCATATTTCGCTGGTTTTACAAATAAGAGAAGAAAACAAAAGAGGAAAGTGATATGTCCGTAGAATCTGTGAATAGAGACAGCAAAATCTCTGACCAGAACAAGGTAGTATCCCTGTTCCGCTTTATTCAGGAACTGAACAAACTGAAGCAGAAAGCAGTATTGAACGTCAAGGACTATCCCTGGTTCTTCGCGCTCTCCCGGCTGCCGGACGATCCGGAAAACATCACGCTCCAATATCGCGACCGGGTGGAAAACGAGGAGCCGGGCGTCAGCGCGACGCTGCTCTCCGTCCGCAAACCGGAATTCAAAAAATGCCCGGAGCCGGATCCAATCTTCCGCGAATGGCTGGAGCCGGGCTGGGATAGCTATAAGCAGACCGCCGCTGTCCGGGAGACAAGGGAGCCGGTCGAGGAGGACAGGCCTCTTCTCAGCCTTTTCGGAGAAAAAGAAGGAGAAGAAACTGAGCCGGAGCTCTTCAGCGACAGCGAGGAGCGGGTGAAGGCCTTCGAGGAATGGCAGAAAAAACGCGCCGCCTGGGCGGAAAAGCAGCGTGTCACGGCGCAGACCCGGAACCTGTTTGCGGATCTCTATCGGCTGTATTTCGAGCTTCAGAAGGAATCCGAGACAGAGGAGATCATCGTCGCCAACGGCATGCTCTTCGACCGCTCGAATAAGGATATCCGCCACCCGGTTCTCACACACCGTGTGAAGCTGGACTATGATCCCGACCGCAACGTCGCGTCCATCGAGGATACGGACGCTCCATCCGAGTTGTATTCCGTCGTGTTCCAGATGATGGAGGATATCAATCTCTCCGCCATCAACCAGCTGAACGCGGATCTGCAGGCCAATGATTATCATCCGCTGGATCGCAACGACACGCCCGGCTATCTGAAGGTGCTGGTGCACCAGCTCTCTTCCGAGAGCATTTTCTGTGAAGGCGCGGCACCCGAAAGATGGTATGCCGAGGGACGTCTGCTGCTTTCCATGGAGCCCTGCTTCATCGTACGCAAGCGTCTGGACGGTACGCTGAAGGCCATTGAGCAGATCATCGAGAACGTGCAGGAGACCGGCGAAGTGCCTGCCCCCATCCATGATATCGTCAGCGGCGGTACCATCGAGATCCCGGAAGATTTGGGCGAGGAGACCATTGAGGATCAGCTGGCCGCTGTCGGCGGAGAAAGCGTAGATATCCTTCTCTCCAAGGAAGCGAACAAGGAGCAGTTGGAGATCGCCCGCCGGATCGAGCGTTACAACGCCGTGCTTGTGCAGGGCCCTCCTGGAACCGGTAAAACACACACCATCGCGAATCTGATGGGGCATTTTCTGGCTCAGGGCAAGAGTGTCCTGGTAACAAGCCACACCAAGAAAGCGCTGAGCGTCCTGAAGGAAAAGGTCGCACCCGGGCTGCAGAATCTGTGCGTCTCCATTCTGGATGATTCCAACGTGGATATGGAGCGCTCTGTCGACGGGATCACGGACTACATGTCCAGAACGACCTCGTTTGAACTGAAAAAGGAAATGGACGCGCTGGCTGCTGAGCGGCGGAATATCATCGATCAGCTTGCCAGAGTGCGGCGGAATATATTTGCGATCATCCAGCAGGAATGCGGCAGCATCGTGCTGAACGGGGAGTCGATCTCTCCGTCCAAAGCGGCGGCTTTTGTAAGTGAACACGCAGAGGATCTGTCATATATCCCGGGCAGTGTTCGCCTTCGCGCACCGCTGCCTCTGACTTTTGAGCAGCTGAGAGATCTGTATCGGAGCAACGAAGGGATCTCTGAAGCAGACGAAGAAGAGCTTAAATGCGGCATCCCTGATCCTGTCGGAATCCTGTCTCCCACAGATTTTGAGCAGGCATGGACAGCACTCCAGGTGGCAAAGGGAGAAATCGCATCCACAGAGCAGAAGAAAAACTGGCGGGTTCATCTCGATGAAGCCGTCGATTGGATCGATCTGACCGGCGAGTTCGGCAAGCTCACTTTCCGGCTTACAGACGATGAAACCCTGCAAGCGCTGAAGGATTATAACGCCTCTTTCGGGCGGATCGAGCAGTGGATGAAATGCGCCGCCGTCGACGGGAAAAACGGCGGGGCCTATCGTCAGTGCTGGATCACCTTGATGGAGCAGATCCGGAAAACCTGTGATTACGCGGAATCCGTCGTCACCGAGCAGTTCGGCAAGACGATCGAGCTTGCGCCGGATGCGGATGATACACTGCGCAGTACATATGAAAAGATCCGTGGTATCCTGGCCAATAAGGGAAAACTGTCGTGGTTTGATTTGACCTTCAATAAAGATATCGAGCCCGCATTGGCCAAATCCAGTATAGATGGGCATCCCGTTCAGAGTGCCGAGGAGTGCAATATAATCCTGCACTGCATGGAGCTGAACTCTATGCGGAAGCAGTGCGCTCTCTACTGGGATGAATTGCTTACACCCAATGGCTTGCCTGAGTTTTCTGCGCTGGATGCGAAAAGACCGGAGGCGATTGCAGCCAACATGCTGCCGCAGATCGAGCGGTATCTCGATTGGTACCGGACGGATTATCAGCGTCTGGTCGATCTTCTGGAAGATGCTGGCCTGTCGTCGGATACCCTTTTTATGAAAGATGCGCTGGATTCCGATCTGGTAGCTACAGGAAAGATACTGGATGCTGTCGACCGCATCATTCCGTCTGTTTGTGACATATATGGCGCTGCACTCAGGATCCGGGAAAAGTCTGCACTCCTGGCCGCGTCAAAGCAGGTCTTGCTCTCCGGCCAGAGGGCGGGCAGTCAAACCTGCCGCAGAGTCGTTGATATGATGGATGGCGGAGATGTTTCCGGTTATGCTGACGCGTTTGCGGCGTTGGAAAGCCTGTATGAGAAGTATGCTCTGCAAAGCAGCCGCGGAGAACTGCTGCGCGCACTGGAGCCCTTTGCCCCGCAGTGGGCAGAGGCTATCCGCGCCCGGGTTGGGATCCATGGTCAGGCGATCGTTCCGGAAACGATAGAGGACGCCTGGAAATGGAAGCAACTGTCGGGGATCGTTGCCGAAATTACCGAGCAGCCTTTTGAGGCGCTTCAGGCAGAGAGCCTCCGACTCAGCAAAGAGTATCGGGATACCACTGCAAGATACGCTGAAAAGAGCGGGTGGTATCACCTGCTTCGCCGCACAGAAGCAAACATCGATATGAAGCAGGCGCTGCAGGGGTGGAAGCAGACGGTCAAGCGGATCGGCAAAGGAACAGGAAAGACCGCACCTGCTCTGAAGGCAAAGGCCAGAGAGCTGATGACAAAATGCCAGAGCGCAGTTCCCGGGTGGATCATGCCGATCAATCGCGCGCTGGACAGTCTGAACCCCAAGTCTAACCGCTTTGATATCATTATCATCGATGAGGCCAGCCAATCGGATGTCTCATCACTGGCCATCCTGTATATGGGCAGAAAGCTTATCATCGTCGGTGATGACAAGCAGGTCAGCCCCATGGCGATCGGCGTGGAAGCAGATAAAATGAGCGCCCTGGAGCAGATGTACATAAAGGATAAGATTCCCAATTCCCATCTGTACAATGCCAAGACGTCCATTTACGATATTGCAGCTACGACCTTCCAGCCGCTGATGCTCCGGGAGCATTTTCGGTGTGTGCCGGAGATCATCGGCTTCAGCAACATGCTCTCTTATGATTACAAGATCAAGCCCCTGCGGGATGCTAGCAACAGCGTTCTGCTCCCTGCGGTTGTCAATTACCGGGTGGCCAACGGGCGTCGCGAAGGAAAAACCAATCCTAAAGAGGCAAATGCGATCGTCGCATTGATGCAGGCGTGTATTGATCAGCCGGAATATGCCGGAAAGAGCATGGGCGTTATTTCCCTGCTGGGCGACGAACAAGTCAAAGTGATCCAGCAACTGATTGAGCAGAAGATAGATCCCAAAGAAGCCGTCCGCAGGAACATTCTGTGCGGCAATTCGGCAAACTTCCAGGGCGATGAACGCGACGTCATTTTTCTGAGCGTTGTCGACAGCGGCGATGGGAACGGGCCAATCCACATGCAGAATTTCGGGCCGGATGATTCCATCAGAAAGCGGTATAACGTTGCTGCCAGCCGTGCTCGGGATCAGCTTTGGGTCGTGGATTCCCTCGACCCGGCAAGTGACCTGAAACCCGGCGACATCCGGAAAACGCTGATCGAATACTCCATCAATCCACAGACTGCGGAGGTTCGGAAAGCAGAAGTTGAAGCGCGGGCCGAATCGCCTTTTGAATCTGGTGTCGCCAAAACACTGACCGACAGAGGCTATCATCTGGTACAGCAGTGGAAAGTCGGTGCCTACCGTTTGGATATGGTCGCGGTTTGCGGAAAGAAAACGGTTGCTATCGAATGTGATGGTGAGCGCTGGCACAGCGGTGAGGCGAAGGTTCGTGAAGACATGGAACGCCAAACGATTCTCGAAAGGTTGGGATGGCGCTTCATTCGAATCCGCGGAAGTGAGTATTTCCGGAATCCCGAAAAAACCATGGAGCGGGTTATCAGAGAATTGTCCGCTTTCGGTATTGAGCCGGAAGAGAGCACTTCAACACCAATTGAAAGCCGTACTTCTGAACTGTTTCAACGGGTGAAGAGCCAGGCAGAGCTTACATTGCTAAAGGAAGACGGGGAAGAGATAGAGCCGATTGAAGATACGATCGCAGGCGCTCTGGATCCAATGGCAGTTATCAGGGAGTTGCCCAAGACGCCTTCACCGCTGCCTCAGGCTCCGGAGAACAAGAAGGACTCTATAGAGCCGTCCGAAGAAACAGTAAATGACGAAAAGAAAGCTGTTCCCAATGTCAAAACTGACCCCGTCTTAAGCAAACCCGAACCGGAGAAGCGCCCGAAAGTTGTTGTAGAAACCATCTATGCAAGACCCGAGAAAAACCGGCCGCCGACAAAGGCAGAGCGAGTGCCGTCCAAAGCACAACCATCCATTTCAGGCGAGCAGACCATGATTCCCGGGATGGAGGAAAAGAAGCCGAAAGCGTCGGATGTGATCGACTTGCTGAAGCAAAATAAGATCAAGTATGTTGACAAGCGTCAGAGCAACGGCGCGCTGTGGATTATCGGCGGGCGCGAACTTGACCCTATCGTGAGGGAATGCCGAAAGCTTGGCATCTCTTTCCGGTACAAAGAAGACGGGGGAAAGCAAACCGGCTACAAGCCCGGCTGGTGGGCGAAATAGCAAATGAAGGTTTGTTCTCAAACGACATTATCAAAGCTCTAGAGAATTGTAATCAAAAGGTTTAAATCGTTAGCATACAACAGATTTGTATACCAGTTGCCTGACAGTTATGTGGGGGGGGCAATAACGGACACCTTATGGTTCAAATACCCTTCTCTGGACACCGTTTGGTGCAATACAGACAGGATAACTCCCAACTTTGTCTACCGGACAAGGTTGGGAGTTTTTCTATACCTTGAAGGTTCGGGAAGATTCCACTGAACTACTGTCGCAGAAATACGGCAGCTTGCGGCGCTTGGGGATTGTTGGTTGAAAATAGCGGCTATACTCGATATAATGAGCTTATCTTAACCCGGAAAATCGACACGCAGGAGGAGACGAGCATGAGCGATCCCGGCGATTTTATCATTGAAAAGGGAGTTCTGAAACAATATGTCGGCCCCGGCGGGGAAGTGGTCATCCCGGAGGGCGTGAGATGTATTGGACAGGGAGCGTTCCGTGGCTGTACGCAGGTTACCGGAATTGCAATTCCGGAAAGTGTGAAAAGCATCAAAAAATGGGCGTTCTGGGACTGCCGCAGCCTGACTGCGATCGAACTCCCGGCGTCGATAGAGCAAGTCGGGCAAAACCTTCTGAAAGGATGCAGAATGCTGAGGAAGGTCTCTATCCCCGAAGGCATTACCCGCATCGAGGAATTTGCGTTTGAGGACTGCGTCAGTCTGGAGACTGTCTCTTTCCCGGACAGCCTTTTGGGAATTGATAAAGGCGCTTTCAAGTCATGCCGGATGCTGAGATGCATAACGATCCCGAAACATGTTCGCTGGATTGGAGAGTACGCGTTTTGCGGCTGCAGCGGTGCACAGGACCTACAAATCCTGACTGAAACTGCGATTTTCGAAAGGCATGCCTTCGATTTCACCGATGGTATTCCCAACCCTGTCGGCAACTACCGGGTTTCCATGCCCGATCCGTTGGCAAAGTCTCTTGATTTGAACAGTCTGAAAAGTGAGTTTCCTTCCGCCTCCCTGATATTCTCTCTTCTGCAGGGTCCGGAACGATTCTCCGGGGAATTCAAAAAGAAACTGATCGCGCTCATGGAAAAGAATCCGAAATCCTATTTTGAGTACCTGCTGGAACAGGATGATGACGAGAGCACTGCTCATTTCCTGGAGCTCCGGAAAAAACTGACCTTGGATGAGATAGACGATTATCTTGAAATGGCGAACCAGGCTTCGGATGCGGCCAAAGTCAGAGCGGTTCTGCTGAATTACAAAGAAAAACACTTTGAGAGGAAAGAGCTTGACCGGATCTACCGGGAAAACGAGGAAAAAGACCTGGGAATCAGGGAAAAAACGGTTGCCGATTGGAGAAAGACCTATAAGTTTTCTATCAGCAACGGAGGCGTTCGTATTTCCGGTTATAAAGGAAACGAGCAGATAGTGTATGTCCCGGAAAAAATCGGGAAAAACACGGTGACGCAGATCGGAGACAGGGCGTTTTCCCGTTCGTGGGCGGAAATGATGGCCGATCGGAGAAGCGAAACGGGCGATGAGACGGAAAAATCCCTCATTCTCCCGGATACCATCCGCGAGATCGGCGCCTGTGCCTTTGAATACAGCGATTTCTCAAGCATTGGTCTGCCGAAAGCGGGTGTTATCTTCTCGGAAGGGATATTTTCCTGGTCGCGGATTAAGACAATCCAGCTTCCCGCGGATATGAAGTCGATTCCCGCCGAAGCTTTTCGTGGCTGCTTTGCCCTTGAAGAAGTGACGATCCCCGAAGGCATGAAGAGCATCGGGACTCAGGCATTTCGGGACTGCAGGAGCCTGACGGACATGAGAATTCCTGAGGGCGTGAACAGCATCGGAGATGCGGCGTTCTTCGATTGCGAGAACCTGACATGCGTGACGATTCGCTCGGACATGACGAGAATCGGGCGCTGGGCTTTCCGCGGCTGCAAAAAACTGACGATCCACGCCCCGGCCGCTTCCTATGCCGAGCGATATGCAAAGGAGAACAACATCCCCTTTGTCGCGGAGGGATAAAACGAGGCAGCGTATTCCGGACACTGTTTGGTGCAAATCGGGATTCGTGGAGGTGTTCCAATGCTTAGAAAAGCAGCCAAGGGTGAAAGTCTCATTTTAGCGGAAAGGCTGTCCAAATGTGGGATAGCCATAGGCTTGATGAATTGGAAACAGAGTTTGCCAGTGATTGCGAGCTGAACAACCTTGACAGTTTCAAGTTCCATAAGGCAATGGGCTTTGATGAAGCAAATCGTATCATCAGCTTCAGGAAAAGGATCTGAACAGTTTGGAGCTTTCCCGGTTGCCGGGAGCGATCGCGGGAAATCGTTTCTCCATCCTTGCAGCAACTACAAAAGCGTCGGGGTGTCCCGGCGCTTTTGGTATGCCTGTAGGTCTGCCGCAGGGTGACTGGACACCGGGATGCTTTTCGGGTATAATGAAGCATCAAAGAACCAAGGATGCTATGTGAGGAGAATACCATGAAAGCAATCATACTCAACGCAAGTCCCCGCAAGAACTGGAACACGGCGCAGCTTCTGAAGGCGGCCCAAAAGGGCGCGGAGGAGGCCGGAGCCGAGACCGAATACATCGATCTCTATGACCTGAACTTCACTGGCTGCCGCAGCTGTCTTCTGTGCAAGCGCAAGGACGGTGAGCGCTGCAAATGCTTCTGGAAGGACGATCTCAGCCCGCTGCTGGACCGTGTCTTTGCCGCCGACGTACTGCTGATCGGCTCGCCCATCTACCTTGGCGACACCACCAGCCAGTTCCACGCCTTCGTGGAGCGGCTCCACTTCTGCACGCTGTCCTATGACGATTACAGCAATTACTTCACCGGCAAGGTGAACGTGGGCGTGATCTTCACCATGAACGCGCCCCAGGCCTATTATCAGCTGCAGTACAAACGGAAGCTGACCGAACAGGCGAATGCTTTCCGCAGCCTCAACGGCAAGGTGCAGACGCTGTGCAGCTTCGATACGCTGCAGGTCAAAGATTACAGCAAGTTCAATATGGCGGGCTTCAACGCCGAGCACAAGAAGGCCCATCATGAAAAGCAGTTCCCGCTGGATCTGGAGAAGGCCCGGCAGATGGGCGCGAATCTTGTGAGGCTGGCAGACGCCAGATAAAACGAAAATCCCCCCGGAGCGGTGAATCGTTCGCCGCTCCGGGGGATTGTTATCTTCTCTGCTGTGTATCGGAAACGCAAATACTGTTTGTGTTTCCGATTATTCCCGATTCAGAATAGAACCTTCACCGCCGCGGACGGGAAGCTCATCCAGCCGGTCAGCAAGGTATGCCCGCATCTCCCGCACGGCCTGCAGCATGTCCTGCTTGTGCATGGGCAGCCAGCCCTGCATGGGCATGACGTTGGACGGGTGCGAGGCGAAGCAGTAGCACTCCTCCAGTTCCAGGAGGCTGAGAAGCAGTTCCTGTTCATCCAGAAGCTGACGGAAAGTGCATTCGTGGAAGGCGCCGCTCTGCATTTCCCCGTACAGCTTACAGCCTGGTTCGGCGTGCAGGGTGCCGGTGAAGATCTGCCTGGGCTGAACGGCGTTGATCATGGCCGCCGTGGCCTCTGCGTTTTCCCGCCACAGCTCGGAGCCGGCGCAGCCCATGATGATGTTCAGCGTGAAATCGATCCCCGCCTTTTTCAGCCGCAGCAGCTGCTCGATGCTCTCCTGCGCGGTGTGGCCCTTGTTCATCCTGGTCAGTGCTTCATCCAATCCGCTCTCCACGCCGATGTCCAGCCCGTTGATCCCGGCGTCGCGCAGGCGCCGCAGCTCGGCGTCCGTTTTTCGGCGGATGTTTTGGATCGAAGCGTACATGGCGATTGTCTCGACCTTGGGGAGCTTCTGGTGGATCAACTCAGCGATTTTCAGCAGGCGCTCTGCGGGCAAGGTGAACGGGTCACCGTGCTCCAGGAACACCCGTTTGACGTCCGGGCGGAAAAGCGCGGCCTCGTCAAGATCGGCCTCCACCTGCTCCAAGGGGCACATGGTGAAGGGAACATCGTGGTACATGTAGCAGAACGTGCATTTGTTGTGGCTGCAGCCGGTGGTCACCTGCAGGAGCAGGGAGTTTGCCTCAAAGGGCGGTCGATAGACGATTCCAGTGGTATTCATGGTTCTTCTTTCTTTGCAAGGTATTCGATGTACTCGTTGCCCCAGGCTTCCATGGCGGCAATCACGGGGCGGAATTTCTCGCCCATCTCCGTAAGCCGGTATTCCACCCGGGGCGGGATGGTCTCGTATTGGGTGCGCAGCACCAGGCCGTTCTCTTCCAGCGTCTTCAGCTGCACGGACAGCGTGGCATGGGTCATCTTTGGCATTTTCCGCAGAAGCTCATTGAAGCGGAGCGGGCCGTCTGAGAGATAGAGCAGAATGAGCACCGCCCATTTCCCGGAGATCAGACTTTGCGCCGTGGCATAGGGGCAAACCCCGAAGCGCTCCTCGAGGGAGGTCTGCTTTTCCATCAGACGTCAAACTCCTCTTTCAGATCGAGCATGCCGCGGATCTCGGCAT
>OCTX011315934.1_pt1 | contig 11694 bp, 7 predicted proteins | sample 1539691 | NCBI WGS metagenome assembly OCTX01 (sample SAMN02144231, study PRJEB22623) | gut metagenome | biome: sheep rumen | host: Ovis aries | place: New Zealand | reverse complement strand
TATGCCGGTTCCTTTCGAGAAGCCCTTGGGCACGAACTCCGCTATAACCTCGTTATGCTCCACAAAGTCGAAGTCGCTCTCAAGCTCGGCGTAGCACGAAGCCTTGTCGCAGCCTGTCATGTCGCACGAGAACTTATTTATTACCCACTGTCCGTAGTTATCGCTTAAGGATCTCCTCCTGTCCTTAAGGTCGTTCATGACCTTGCGTCCGTAGGGATCATCCTTAAAGTCTTCGTAGTCCATATAAAGGTATTCGGGGCCTTCAAGTATAGCGCGAAAACCATAGCGCTTAACCGTATCTATAGCGCGCACGGCCATTTCCTTGGGGATGATGTGTTCGTAGATGACCTGGCCGTCTGTAAGAATGCCCGTTCCAAGCCCCGAGATGATGCCGTCAAAGCCAAGCGAAAGAAGCACGGGGTCAGTTATGTAGCCCCTCGTCCTGCCTGTGCAGATGTAAGCCTTATGACCGTTGTCCTGAAGCTGTTTTATGGCGTGTATCGTTGTCTGCGGGATAACGCTTTTTCTGTCCCACAACGTTCCGTCTATGTCAAAGAAAACGTGTTTCAAATAAATTCCTCGGATACCGGTAATGAACCCGCTGTTATCTTTACCAGAGCATCTTTCAAAGGCATAGGCTTGCCGAACAGATAACCCTGAAGTCTCTCACATCCGATGCTCTTTAAGTATTCAGCTTCTTCGAGTGTCTCGACACCCTCGGTAAGTGTATGCATTCCAAGGTCGTTAGCCATCGAGACGACGTTCTTCAATACAGCCTTTGTCTTCTCGAACTTGATGTCTTCAGTGTTGTTATGGAAGCTCGACAGGAATACCATATCGATCTTCATGACGTCGAAGCTGAAGTCCTTAAGTACATTAAGTGATGAGTAACCTGAACCGAAGTCATCGAGCCAGAGCGGGAATCCTAAGTCCTTAAGTCTGTCGAGGTCTCTGTGGAGTGATTCGAGCTTATCAGACAACGCACTCTCAGTAACCTCTACGTGGATCATCTCAGGAAGGATATTGTACTTTCTTGTGCATGAGCAAAGGAGGTCAACAACATCCGTAAGTTCGAAGTCGAGTCTTGAGAAGTTCAACGATACGGGAACTGCAGGTCTGCCGTTATCCATAAGCCATCTTAAGTCTCTGCATACGGTATCAACTACTACCATATCGATCTTATGAACCTGATGGTATTCCTCGAGTACAGGAATGAACAATGACGGCGGAAGGAATCCGTGCTTGGGGTCTTCCCACTTGGACAGAGCCTCATAACCGCAAAGCTTTCTGTTCTTAGCCCAGCATACAGGCTGGTAGTAGACCTTGATGTCGCCTCTGTCGATGGCAGCATCAACGTTATTAACGATGTACTGACGCATCATGAACTTGCGGTCTAATTCAGCATCATATTCGCAGTAATCCTGATCGTAATGCTTCTTAATGGAATTGCATGCATAGCGTGCTCTGTCACACGCTACGGAAGGGTCGATCTTACGGTCCTTTACCCTGTAACCGCCGGCCTTAAGACCTGTCTGTGTATCGAAGCCGCAGTCGTAGATATAAGAACGAAGTCTTGTGATACGCTGCTCGAGATCTTCCATATCACACAATACAACGAAGTGGTCGTCGCCCTGACGTCCTACAAGTCCGTCATAGAACACGTCGATTATCTGACCTGCAAACTTCTTGATGAACGCATTACCGGATTCGAATCCGTACTTCTCATTCAAAGGTCTGAAGTTCTCGATATCAAGATAAACAAAGATCTGGCGATGATACTGAGTAGTAGGATCTCTTAAGATCTCCTTAGCTCTCTTTCTGAAGAAGCTCATGTTGGCAGCGCCTGTAAGTTCATCCTTAACAGCTGTCTCAGCAAGATGCAGGTTCGAAGATACAAGTGACGAATCCTTCTCCGCCTCGCTCATCTTCTGATGATAAGCACTGATACTTGTAACCATTATGGAGATGGCGATGATAATGAATCCGACTGTAAAAGATGGGCTCGGAAGATGTCCTGTATCCATTGTGATCATGAGATAGAATGCTGCAAATGTGCCTGTTACGATGGATATGGAAACGAATGGTCTCCACGCCAGGATACAGATCACGATGAGCTCCATCGCGATGAAGGTCATTATCCTTCCGTCATTCTTATACTCTGAAAGTGATACGAAGAATCCGAACAGCAGACACACGCACGAGAATATCAATATGGTGGAATACGACAGATCCGCAAGATTATTGATCTTCTTACGGGACAGATCCTTGCTCGCATATGAGATGGACATCGCACAAGTGAAGAATACCATCACACACAAAAGCATCTGCATGAGGAATTTGGTAGAGTTAATTGCATCGCCGATGGTCAGATAATTGATGACAAACTTACATGCGATAACAAGACTGATCGCGAGGACAACCGCGGACATGTAGATGATAGCCCGCGTGTTACTGCTTATCATGTAGTTGTTTACGGATTCACTCTTATGACCGAGACCGAGCCATCTGACGCATTTATCCTTGATACTCTCACGAGTAACTTTCTTGTCTTGCTTTAACTTGTCGCCGTTTTCTCGTCCCAAAGCACCACTTCGCCCTTCGCGCGCGTTTTAATCATATCTATTATACGCTGATTTGAAGAGCCGCGATATATCAAACTTATATCTTTCTTAGCAAGGATGAATCTTCCGTCAACGAGAACATCAGTAAGATCAAGTATCTCGTCAGTTACCTCACATCTGGGATGGCTTCCGTCTACAAGAAGCTCCTTATCGTAGTAGAAACCTGTAAAAATCCAAAGGTTCTTAGTGGGGAATCTTTGCTTATATTCCTTAAGGAAAGGAGCAAGAGCACGCTGATTGGAAGGCTCGAACGGCTCGCCGCCGAGTATTGTAAGTCCCGCGACATAATCGTGGTCGAGCATCTTCCAGATCTGCTCTTCTGTATCTTTGGTAAACTCCTGACCATGGCAGAAATCCCATGTATCAGGGTTAAAACAGCCCTCACAGCAGTTGGTGCATCCCGACACAAACAGAGTGATCCTGACACCCGTGCCGTTCGCTATATCGCAGTCATGAATTGCACTGTAATACATAAATCTTACCGCCTAAGAGCCGGCGTGATGCATCAAAGATGCATTACGCGCTCTCTAATCTCCTGTGTTCTTCCCTGGTTCCAGAACTGAGTTCCGATATAACCACAGGTTCTTCTTGCTACATTGAGCTTGTTCTCATCGTCATTTCCGCACTTAGGGCATACCCATACGAGCTTGTGATCTCTCTCTTCGATCTGGATCTCACCGTCGTAACCGCATACCTGGCAGTAATCAGACTTAGTATTGAGCTCAGCGTACATGATGTTCTCATAGATGAACTTCATAACTTCCATGACAGCATCGATATTCTGCTGCATGTTAGGAACTTCAATGTAGGAGATAGCTCCGCCGGGTGAAAGTCTCTGGAACTTACTCTCGAGCTTAAGCTTATCGAACGCATTGATCTGCTCAGTTACATGGATGTGATAGCTGTTTGTGATGTAGTTCTTGTCTGTTACACCCTTGATGATGCCGAATCTTCTCTGGAGAGCCTTGGCAAACTTATAAGTTGTGGACTCCAAAGGTGTGCCGTAGATGGAGTAGTCGATGTTCTCTGCTGCCTTCCACTTAGCGCATGCTGCATTAAGAGTCTCCATTACCTTAAGACCGAATGCCTCACCCTCGGGCTCTGTAAGCTTCTTGCCTGTTACCTCGTATACGCACTCCCAAAGGCCTGCATAGCCAAGAGAGATTGTGGAATATCCGCCGTAGAGGAGCTTTGTGATAGGCTCGCCCTTCTTAAGTCTTGCAAGTGCGCCGTACTGCCAGAGGATAGGAGCAGCATCGGACAATGTACCTGCAAGTCTGTCATGTCTGCAACGCAGAGCTCTGTGGCAAAGCTCGAGTCTGTCGTCGAGGATCTTCCAGAACTTCTCTTCGTCTCTTGATTCGCAGCAAGCGGAGCAAGCTACATCAACGAGGTTGATAGTAACAACACCCTGGTTGAATCTTCCGTAGTACTTAGGCTGACCATTCTCATCTACATAAGGAGTCAGGAAAGATCTGCAGCCCATACATGTGTAGCAGTTTCCGTTACCGTTCTTATCTACCTTGAGCTGGAGCATAACCTTCTCAGAGATATAGTCAGGAACCATTCTCTTAGCTGTGCACTTAGCTGCAAGTCTTGTGAGCTCGTAGTAAGGTGAACCCTCTCTGATGTTATCTTCTTCGAGAACATAGATGAGCTTAGGGAATGCAGGTGTGATGTAAACGCCTGCCTCGTTCTTAACGCCCTGGATTCTCTGCTTCAATACTTCTTCGATGATCATGGCAAGGTCAGCCTTGAGCTGAGGATCCTTAGCCTCGTTCAGATACATGAATACAGTAACGAAAGGAGCCTGACCGTTTGTTGTGAGGAGTGTGACTACCTGATACTGGATTGTCTGTACACCTCTCTCGATCTCCTCGTGCAGTCTCTGCTCTACGATCTCCTTCTTCTTGCTCTCATCAGGAGCGATGCCAAGTGCCTCGAACTCAGCCTCTACCTTCTTTGTGATCTTCTCTCTTGAAATCTGAACGAAAGGAGCGAGGTGTGTCAGAGAGATTGACTGTCCGCCGTACTGGTTGGATGCTACCTGAGCAATGATCTGAGTAGCGATATTACAAGCTGTAGAGAAGCTGTGAGGCTTCTCGATCATCGTACCGGAGATAACTGTTCCGTTCTGGAGCATATCCTCGAGGTTAACGAGATCGCAGTTGTGCATGTGCTGTGCAAAATAGTCACTGTCGTGGAAGTGGATGAGACCCTGTTGATGAGCCTCAACGATATCCTGAGGCAGGAGCAGTCTCTGAGTGATGTCCTTACTAACCTCACCGGCCATATAGTCACGCTGAACGCTGTTGACCGTAGGATTCTTGTTGGAGTTCTCCTGCTTGAGCTCCTCGTTGTTGCACTCGATAAGGGTAAGGATGGATGCGTCTGTCGTGTTGGACTGACGGATAAGGCTTCTTGTGTAGCGGTAGGTTACATAAAGCTTTGCAACCTCATAGGCACCATGCGCCATGATCTGCTTCTCGACGAGGTCCTGGATCTCCTCGACAGACAGAGCACGATTCATAGTTTCACATTCATTAGTAACACGCTCAGCGATTCTTGTGATCTGCTTGGGAGTCATACGATCCGGCTCCTTAGCAGCCTCATTCGCCTTTGTGATAGCGTTAATGATCTTGGAGATGTCGAATTCTACTTCCTGCTTGTTACGCTTGATGATCTTCATTTTGTGCACCTTGCCCTTTAAGTGATTTTGAATCAGTTGGTCCATTGTAACAATGTTACAAAAGCTTGTTAACCCTTTTTGTTAAATGTAATATTACATTTCTAACGGATTTTTGATTCTTCCCTGTTTGCCTGTTCATTCTACCTATATGTAGTGTGCGAGTCAATAGCAAACCACTATATATTGTGTTACAGTTTGGAGGCAGACCCATATATAGTGTCCCATCAAAGGGGCAAAAACCATAAAAAAGACCGCGTTTCCGCGGTTTACAGCGTTCATGTCAGAGTCTTCCGAATCGGTCGGGGGATCTCCCGGCAGCCTGCATCCGTCATCCGTAATCATCCGGCGGATTCTTTACCAAATCAGTGATCTGGTGAATCTGGTAAAAACAAAGCGGGAACAGAAAAGGCCGACAGGATATTCAATCCCGTCGGTCTTTGAGAACTTATACGGTTAATGAAGTATTATATGTTTACTTCAAATCTCGCACAGGTCGCTGCCCATTCAGGTGATCCGGCGAAGCCTGCGATAACCTGATCTCTGGTGGCACCATTGGCAAGTGCGTTAGTCCAGTTAGCGAAACCCTCTGCATCAGGCGTTCTGTCGAAGAATACGCTGTAAAGAACCGTTACAAATTCTTCGTCACTCAGATCTCTTGCAAGGAACTCCTGGCTGTGGAAGAAACCCTTTGCAACGTAGGAACCGGAATTCCCCTGATTCATAAGCTGATCGACCCAGTAGTCTCTGCCAACAACGTCATATGATCTGTCGAGAGCCACTATATAGAGTCTCTCTACAAAGTTCGAGATCAACTGTGCACGGATCTGCTCAGGCGTAGGTCCGGCAGGTGCCGAACTCGGTGCAGCAGGGGCCGGATCAGGCTGAGGTGCCGGTTCTGTTATTGTAATCGTTACCGAACCGGTCATGTCAGTATAACCTGTTGCAGTAATCTTGTAGTAAACAGTATATGTTCCTACTGCTGTATATGTCGGTGATTCGGTGAGATCGTAAGTGCCATCCGAGTTACCAAACATAACTGTCGCGCCTGCTGACGGATCAGTAACCGTTATCGTAGCGCCATGTGCCGAACCATCATACTCTCCAGTAAACCCTGCTACTGTTGCAGCAATAGTTCCAGGTGCTGGTTCAGTCACAGTAACTCTAATATTTCTAGTCGTCCTTCGATAGGTAGTTGTCTCGGATGCAACTATCTGAACTGTAGCCGTTCCGGTGGCCAAAGTAGTAATGACTCCAGTATCTCTATTTACCTGAATAACATCAGAACCATTAGTAACACTATAAGTAAGTGTTCCATCACCGGTTGTAACAGAAGCCACTACAGAGCTTCCCGTTGTACCCAAAGGTACTGACACATCATTAGCACTTATTGTCTGCGGCTGCCTTGTTACAACATTAAACTGTATCGTGACATTACCAGAAGTTCCTTGTGCTGTGAAACTCCCTGTATCTGACGAGGAATATAGTCCATATCCCAAATGGAAAAATGAACCATTGAAGATTGTGACAGAACCTGAGCCTGGTATACGGAAGTCGTAATTAGACGACCCACTGTCATCGTTACAAATTTTTTGGTAGCTGCTGCCATCAAAATATGCCAAGTAACCATATGGATCACCAGTGCCGGTGTGAGTAGTACAAAAAGAGTAGCCGTTTCCATCACTCAACCCTGAACGGAAAACAGCCGTATTATTTGGTACAGTTATCGTTTCTGAAGTATTCAATTCAGGGAAGGTGATATATACATCCGAATCCGGCATTGTGAATGTCCATGTGCCTGACCTTCCGGAAACAGGAGTAAGCGTAGCCGCTGAAGTGCCATCAGCCTTTCTGACAGCTAATCCATCAACTAAAATCTCTCTGGGGGAGACCAAACGGTCAGATGCGGTCCACCCGTCACCACCAGCAAAAGATGTTCCATTAACAGATACCGTAATGGTAGACCCGCTGCTTGCTGAAGTAACATCTGCTCCATCTTTGGTAATTGAGAGAGAAATCACATCAGCTACCGTATTGTTGATCTGGTAGTTTGTGTCTGCAAATAACATCATGCCCGGAATCAGAGAGAACACCATGGATGCAGTTATTATTGCTCCCATCATTCGCTTGCCAATTCTTGAAAAAGACATCTTGATAAACCTCCTTTTGCACACAAAAAACCGCCGGGTGAAAACTCACCCGACGGCGTTAATGACTCTTATAAAAATGCCCGCGCTAACTACTTGCTTGCTTGATTGCTTGCTAAATGCGCGTACGGTCATCTTCATTCTGTGTCAATCCTTTTTTGTGTGTTTTCTTGATATGACTGATTCTAACAACCAACTTAAAACGACCGATAACTATTCTGTGAACAAACATTAAACACCTTGATTGTTTTGAGATACCGGACAACAAATAAACACTGCCTTTCGGCACGTAGCTTCAGAATGAATCAACTCCCATTGATTGAGTAAAAAAACTGCGCCCCGGGGGACGCAGTTCGAATAAGCATGTCAACTATTCTAAAGCCTATTATTTCTTTACTATCAGTATTAATTCTTAATATACGAACCTGTTAAGGTCAGCATCGTACTCATCCCGAAGTCCCGTGTTGATTATCGACAGCAAGATGTTAGGATCGCCGGTCATATTATACACGCTTATAGTCCCAAGGCTTCCTGGAATAATAATCGTTCGCGAAAGGCGCCTCCGACAGAAGCGACATATCCACCTTCTTTATGGACTTAAGGTGGGGCCTTACCGCGTTAAGGACACCGGAAAACACCTCCTGCTGTGATGACTTTGGTGCATCCAGAATAATGAGATAACTTGTCTGACCGTTCCTTATGAGGTACAGCAGACCCGCTTTCTTAATATCAGGATTGCCGCTGCAGAAAGCTGATATCGCATCCTTAATATCGGCAGTCTCATCGGAGGACTTAGGCTCGCCGACAACTACCTTGGAGCCGTCATTGATAACCTCTTTGTTTACATTGCCTCCGGCGATATGCTTTCTTGCGATCTCGGCAATGCTCTGAGCGGCCTTGGAAGGAAGACCTACCGATACAGGACCTGAAGGATTGATCGCGATGTCAAATCCGTCCTTCTCGATAAACTTGGCAGCCTCTAGGAAATTCATAACAACTACCGTCGGCTTCTGATCGCCTTCAAAGATCTTTCTCCACAGATAGAGAGCCTGAAGATCAGTAAACAGGGGAAGTATCCTCTTATTAGGATCCTCCTTCTTCGTAAACATGATAAGCTGCAGTTTCTTCTTTCCGGAAGCATCACTTCCATCACCCGCATTCATTGCCGGGATAAGGAATCTGCCGTTCACGATATTATCCGTAAGGTGGTTCAGGTACTCCTTATCCTTATTGAACTCGGGATATCTGAACATAAGGCCGGACAAAGAAGGATTCTCTATAGCCGTCTTGCCGTCAGCGCCCTTAACAGGAGGTCTGACAGTTGTAACTACAGAATACTTCGGAACAGCATTCTCCTTCGTAAAACCGGTCTTCTCGTAATCAATAACGATCGTAAGTCTCGCCTTCTTCTGTGAGACTTCCTCGACAGGCTCAAACACCTGACCGTTAAACTCTTCTATAGCTAAGATCCTGGTAGCCAGCGCTCTGCCGTCGTTTCTAAAGAGGAAGACATCGTCATTCTTCTTGCAGTTACCGTATACAAGTCCGGTTACATACGCTTCCTTCTTAGCCTCATCGCACTGGGCCTCTTCCACCATGAGGAAGTATCTTCTGCCTTCGTTGGGAAGACTCTTACGAAGATTATCTATCTTCGCCTTTCGCTCTTCCTGCTCGATAGCAGTTATGCGGGCCTGCTCTGCACGCTCCTGATTCTCCTGCGCCTTCAGCTCACGCGCCAGGCGTTCCTCTTCATCGGTCTCCTCGATCGCAGCCATCAAAGCTTCGTCGAGCGCATCTCCTTCGAGGTCGAATATATTGTTATCTTTATCGGACATATTTAAATCCCTCCGCTCGGGCATTATATCTCATTACAACGCACAAAGGAAATCTACGGCTTCAACATACCCGTCAAATCCGTGTCCCTTGATGGTCTTCTTCGCGATTAAAGACACATATGACGTCTTCCTGAATTCCTCCCTCGAATCAACATCGCTTATATGGACCTCGACAGTGGGAATGGCTACAGCCTTAAGCGCATCAAGGAGCGCAACAGAAGTGTGCGTGTAAGCACCGGGGTTGATCACGATACCGTCACACTTATCGAAAAGCGACTGCTGAATATAGTCCACGAGATCTCCCTCGTGATTGCTCTGCTTGAATATAACCTCAATCCCCTTGCTGTCGCAGTGCTCTTTGATCATGCCGATAAGATCGGTATATGTCTTCTTACCGTAGATATCTGGTTCCCTTACACCAAGCATGTTAAGGTTGGGACCGTTAAGTACAAGAATTTTCATCGTAGATCCTCACTGCCTCCTTAAGGTATTCTTCACAGCTGCTCTTAGCACCGACACAAATGCGCATATCAGCCAAAGCTTCATATGCATCCTTGCGCTGCGCATAGAGAGCCTCCACTCCATTCTGCGCCGTCAGCGGTCTGTCCGTGCCGCACAGCACCTCGAGAGGGCGCTCGTTATAAATAACATTGGAATTGCACTTAAGAGCAAAGAAGTTTTCTTCCCTCGTTACTATACCGCCTCCGCAAGATACTATCAGTCCGCTTCTCGAGAGCACGTCACGCGCTACCGCGGACTCCTTCGCGCGAAAAGCATCTTCACCCTCTTCTTTTATAGTCTGCGAAGGTGTCTTGCCATAAACTGCCGTAAACTCATCATCAAGGTCTACGACCTCACGGTTAAGATGCTCACCGAGTTTTCTTGCAAGCCAGGTCTTACCGGAACCCGGCATACCTATAATGGTAACGTTCTTCATCTGGCGTTCGAGAGCAGAAGTAACCTTCTCGATGTCGTCAGCCGATATCATCTTCTCGGCTTCTTCATCGTTCGCAGCACCCTTGAAGAATGCCGAAGCCTTAAACGCCTGAGCAACCAGCATCTTAAGGCCGCCTGCAGTCTTAAGTCCTGCCTTTTTCGCATCATAAAGAAGCTTCGTGCACGAAGGGTTGTAGATTATATCCGCGACAGCCTCAAGCTTATTAAACTTTCCAATATCGACAGGCGCCGCATCTATCTTCGGATACATTCCAACCGGAGTGCAGTTAACTACGATCTGTGCAGCTTCGCACAGCTCATAGACATTATCGTAATTGATCTCGCCCTTGCGGCTTACGAATCTGATGTCACCTGTACCCATATCCTTAAGTGCAGTGTTAATGGCAGCAGACGCTCCGCCCGTTCCAAGGATCAGGACCTTCTTTCCCGCAGGATCGATACCGGATGACTTGAGCATATACTCGAAACCGTAAACATCTGTATTGGCACCAAGACTCGTGCCATCCTTTCTGAATACGACTGTGTTGACCGCACCCGTATCAGATGCGCACGCTGTAAGCTCATCACACATCGCGAAAGCATTCTTCTTATAGGGGATGGTTACATTAAAGCCGCCGTATACGCCCTGCCTGCCCTGCTCCCACAAAACCTGCAGTTCATCCTCTTCTCTCTCAATGATCGTGTATCCGTAGTCGGATGTGATCATGCTGTGGATCTGCGGTGAATATGTATGCGGCAAAGACTTACCGAGTACGCCGAACAGAGGCTTGGACTCTATGTCTTTGGCTATACCCATTATCTCTGTATAAAGTCTTTTTATATGAGGTCTTACTTCAGCAGATGCCAGATTCTCAAGCTGAGCGATCTTCTGCTTCTCACGCTCGGGATCGAACACAGGTCTGCCCTGTGCTTTCTTTAATTCGCCAATCTGCTTTACTGCATCGAGCCTTCTTGCGAATGCATCGATCAAATCCTTATCGGCTGCATCGATCTGTGATCTTAATTCATCAAGCGTCTTCATCTGCTCTCTCCGTCAGTATCTCATCGTAGATTGCAAGCGCTGCAGCAGCTTCTACTACAGGAACCGCACGCGGAGCGACACAGGGATCGTGTCTGCCCTCTATGTTGATCGTCGTATCCTTCTTGTTCTCAAGATCAACTGTCTTCTGAGTCTTGCCGATAGAAGGCGTGGGCTTAAATGCGCAGTCAAATACAAGAGGCGCTGCCTCACCGACGCTTATGCCTCCCAAGATGCCGCCGCATCTGTTGCTTGCAAGTTTGATCTTATCGCCGTCCATCACGAAAGGATCGTTATTCTCGGAGCCTCTAAGATCTGCCACATCAAAACCTGCGCCGAACTCGACACCCTTTACAGCCGGGATAGAATATACAAGCTTAGCGATGTTGCCTTCGAGACCGTCGAACAACGGGCCTCCGAGTCCTGCCGG